>Ga0080013_1001983_pt1 | contig 25454 bp, 44 predicted proteins | sample ETNvirenome_6_85_FD_69236 | JGI IMG/M metagenome (GOLD analysis project Ga0080013, IMG submission 69236) | Marine viral communities from the Pacific Ocean - ETNP_6_85 (SPADES assembly) (version 2) | ecosystem: Environmental > Aquatic > Marine > Oceanic | place: Pacific Ocean | collected 2013-06-19
TTATTTAGTGTTAAGCAAAATTTACACAAGAGGTCGCTCCCATGAATATCAAGGTGATGTATGTTGTCGCTATAACTGTATTTGTTTTAGCCACTAGTGGCCTAATAAACATGGCTTACCAAACCTCTAGCCTCAGAAAACAATTAAGCGATATTAAAAGAGATGTGGGATACATTAAAGACCTTGACACTAAATTTAAAGCAGATGTCTATACTGGCATGAGTGCTTTAATCAATGGCCAAAAAATGATGGCTCAAGGTGGTCAAGCATTATCGCTAGGGCAGCTACGTATACATCACTTTTTGGAGCCTCACGCTGATAAATTTTATATCGGCTGTCAGGAGTGCGAAAAAGAAAAAAAACAAATAATAGAAGAGGACACAATTACCAAGGAAAATATAAAATCAACAAATAAGGGGAATTAGATATGAAGCGAAGAGATTTCTTGAGGGCGGGTGGCATTAGTGCTGGATTTTCAAGTATTGGTCTTTCTAATTTTTCTTTTGCTCAAGACGAGCAAGCCCTAAAAGACAGTTCTGTGGTGTGGGTCTGGCTTGGTGGTGGTCCAACCCAGTTTGAGACATTTCACGCCCCCAAGGAAGACAGTGTGCCAGATGAGTATAGACCGCAGGGCGGAGCTTTGGTGGACAAAAAAACAGGTATGGCGTTTGGCTCAAATTGGACCAACCTAATCAAGCAAGCACCAAAACTAAATGTGGTTGATTCGTTCACACACGGAGATTCATCCCACCGTCAGGCCACCCACTGGGTTATGACAGGCCATCACAATAAAGAGAGAAGTCAAACCGCTGGCACGATGTATCCTTCTCACGGGTCGATTGTGTCGTCTGTATACGGTGCAAACAACCCCCAAAATGGAGTGCCTTGTTACGTAAAACAGGGCCGGATCGAGGGAGAAGATCCTGCGTGGCTTGGAGGCGCATATAAGCCCTTCGACCCATCCAACAAAGATAATTTAACGCCAAGGGTTGACATTGAAAGATTTAATGGTAGAAATGAGTTATTGAATGAACTGCTCGGAGTAAAGATAGCTAGCCCGTCAGCAGATTCAGTTACTAAATTTAATCAACAGGCTTTCGATGTTATTCTGGGAACAGCAAAAGACGCATTCAATCTTGACAAAGAAGATGAAAAAACAAAAGAATTGTATGGAAAAGACTCCATTGGACAACAACTTCTTTTAGCTAGAAGATTATGTCAATTTGGGAGCCGCTTTGTGACCATACATTATGGGGGATGGGATATGCACAGCAATATTGCCGCATCTCTCAACAAGAGGGTTCCACCTATTGACAAGGCATTAGCGGCCTTTGTACAAGATGTGTGGCAACGTGGCCTGAACGAGAAAATCCTTTTAATCGTTACGGGAGAATTTGGTCGCACGAAGATGAATAAAAATGGTGGCCGAGATCACTGGCCTTCTATTACTAGTATGTTGATGTCTGGCGGAAAGTACGATAGCGGCAGGGTTATTGGCGCTGCTGACAAGTCATATACCCCAAAAGAGAGTCCGTATGGACCACTAGACCTAGCTGCCACAATGTTCGATCATTTTGGTATTCATAAAAACACACAAAAAGTGGACAACGGTGGTCGTCCACGATACCTGTTAGAAGGCGAGTCTAAGGTTATTTTATAACAACTTTTAATTATGGTGAGACAATGAAAAAAGCACTTATTTTTATGTCAGTTATACTTATATCTGTTGGTGTTATGTTTATTGCTGGCTGCTTTGGTCCCAGTAATAATGGTTCTGTCTGTCAGTGCGAAGAATGTGTATGTGAAGATGGTTGCTCCTGTTGCTGCGATAACTGTCATTGCCCCAGCTGCGATGCCTAGAGAACAAAGGTAATTTATAATGAATAAATATATACAGGTCATGCGTGAATATTTTGGGTCTAAATCAGATTATAGATATGAAGACCCTCGAACTGGCGAAGTGTTTATTTATTCAAGAAAAGGAACCTATAGAAAAAACGGAAGAGTTCTTGTGTATAGGGGTGTTGCTAATGGTGGCGCTGGACCAATGGAGGATTATGTGTTTACAGATAAGGATGCCGCTATAAAGAAGTCACAAGACATTGGCATGAAGGGAAATATTCATAGCACTAAGCTTGGTGATGGCACTATGGTATATATACCGGGAGCAACCGAGAAAGAATTTAAACTTTGGTATAAAGAAAATGACGGCAGGGATATTTAACTAATAATGAGAATAGATCACATAGCCTACAGGGTAGCTGATCGACACAAAACTGTAGAGTTTTTTCGTGAGGCGCTCGGATACTCTATTGTAGAAGAATTCGATGTTAATTTTGACGATGGGTCACAAGCACAATGTTTTGCGTTAGCTCCACCGGAAGCGAATCACTTGTCTAGCTACGTTAAGACTTACGGCAGCTATCACCTCGCGCCTGAAATTTTTGTTTCCGATGGAAGTCCAGATTCAGTTGTTGGAAAATGGGTAACAGAAAGAAATGGCGTTGGTGGTATTCACCACATAGCCTATGTGGTGAACTCAGTAGCGGATACTATGGCCGAATGGAGAGAAAAGGGATATGCAGAATTTACTACAGAAGAACCCATGAGTTGCCCCGGTCTAACCCAATGTTTTACTAAACCCAGCGCCCTCACTGGTGTTATATATGAATTCATAGAAAGAGATGCAGGCTCCAAGGGATTTTGTCAAGATAATGTAAAGGACTTAATGGAATCTACAGAAGGACTATAAAAATGAAAAATGGTAGTAATTATTATGAAGGAAAGTTTCAAACAGAGCGACTCCCAAAGGGAACGGCCCTCGCCGGAACATTTGAAAACATAAATCCTTGCACCGGAGAAACAATTGGCAACTTCCCCAAATCCACCTCTACAGAAGTGCATCACGTTTGTGATATTGCCAAAAAAGCCTTCGGGCCTTGGAGCCGTTTAAGCAGAGTCAAAAGAGCCGAGTACCTACTAAAAGTTGCAACCATCATAGAACGCCGTAAAGAAGAGCTTGCACAAGCCATTTCTTTAGAAACCGGCAAGAATTATAATGAATCTATTGCTGAGGTTAATGAGGCACTACACATGGCTCAATACGCCTTTTCATTAGGGAGAATGCCGCATGGAGAAGCAGTTGCGTCCGAAATTTCTGAAAAAGACTCGTACATGCTACGAAAACCGAAGGGATTGGTTGCAATTATTAGTCCTTGGAATTTTCCTCTTGCCATTGGTGCTTTTTGGTGTGCTGCTCCTGCTTTGGTTGAAGGCAATACGGTCATTCTCAAGCCCAGCGAAGATGCACCTCTTGCATCACAAATAGCGACCGAGATCTATCACGAAGCCGGAATACCCGATGGGGTATTTAATTTGCTGCATGGGTGGGGAGAAACTGGTGATTGGCTAGCAAGGAGCGAGAAGGTAGATCACATATGCTTTACCGGAAGCGCCGAAGTGGGGCAGCACATCAGAAGAGTATGTGCAGACAGTTGGCACAAGACCTGCTCTTGTGAAATGGGAAGCAAATCTGCTGTTATAGTTTTTGATGACGCAAACTTTGACCTTGCTGTCTCTGCAAGCATAGCAAGCTCCTTTAAACTTTCGGGGCAGCGATGTGTGTCAGCCAGTCGGTTAATTGTACACAGAGATATTTATGATGAATTTTGTGATTCATTTTTAAGCTATGCTAAACAAGTAGAAGCAGGGCCACCTCTCACGGATATAAGGTTTATGGATGGCGGAGAGATGACGCCTAATGATTATCACATGGGCCCATTGATTAATTCCCAGCAACATCACCGGGTTCAAAAATATAACCAGATGGTTAGAGAGGATAGAGAAGCGACAATTATATTGGATGCATTTAGCAAAACACCCGGATATTTTATTTCTCCAATGGTATATAAAACAGAATGGAGAGATGTCCCATATTTAAAAGAGGAGGTATTCGGCCCTCATGTTGCCATTATTCCTTTTGATACTATTGATGATGCTATTAGAATTTATAACGATACTGACTATGGTTTGGCTGTGGGAGTCGTCACCGAAGACTTTAAGAAAGCAAGAATTTGTCGTGATAACTGTGACTATGGTATGTGCTATTGGAATGGTGGTTCTATCGCTGCTGAATCACATCTTGCGTTTGGAGGGGTAAAGAAGTCTGGAAATGGCTACCCCTCTGCCGCTAGAACCGTACAGGCTGTAACCCATGAAGTATCTTGGACTGTAAATCATGCGAAGTTTCTAGAATTTCCACAGGGGATGAAATAATGAAAATAGCACTGTTTGGCACAGGCCGAATGGGTCGAACAATAGCCTACATGATTAAACAGTTAGGCGATCACACTATACACACATGGGACACAGAGGAGCGTGGGGTATATGGAAACTATCACACGTCGTGCAGCATAGAAGACATACCTTCTATTGATGGTAGCTTTGATTTAGCTATTTCTGCGCTGCCTTACCATGTCAATTCTTCTGTGGCAAAGTTGTGTATTGAAAATAAAATTCCTTATTGTGATCTGGGTGGATCGGTCCCTGTTAGCAGTGAAATTAATAAGATGGCAGAAGAACATGGATCTACTGTGTTTACGGATTTAGGATTGGCTCCGGGGTGGGCAAACATACTAGCCGAAGAAGCCTTAGAAAAGACACCAAGGGCAACTGAAGATTGGGGGGGAGAAGTTCCGCATACAATAAAAATGAGATGTGGAGGACTTCCTGAAAAAATATCATCCCCTAGCACTGATCCATTTAACTATCACCTTACTTGGTCCACAGAGGGGCTCTATAACGAATATATGGACAGAAGTGTTATCCTTGAGAATGGTGAGATAATATCTGTGCCATCGCTTTGCAGGCGAGAGCTTATTGAAGTAGATGGCTTCCCTGAACTAGAAGCGTTCACAACAAGCGGTGGAGCTTCCCACAGTCTTGAAAGCATGAAAGACAGAGGGGTGCAAAACTGCTCATATAAAACCATGAGATACAAGGGTCATCTAGATTTGATGGTGTATTTCTTGCAGCATAGAAAGTTTAACGCAGAACAGATGGCCTCATTGTTTTGCAGGTCTAGTGTTGAAGATGTAGTTATTGTTGAAGCAGAAGCCGAATTTTCGTCTCTGAACCTCACATACCGAAACACAAAAATAGTAGAGGCCAGAGACGGTTATACGGCTATGCAAAGAGCTACTGCCGGAGGCTTAGTTTCTGCCATCTTTGCTTCTCCGATTAATCACGGCTCGCCACTCGCATATTCCGATGTTGACATTGATGAATTTAATGCTAATATGAAGTCTCTAAAAATATAAACCTTAAGAGGGATACCCGAAATGAAAAGACGAGAATTTTTATCATCATTAGCTGGCGTTGCAACTTTGACACATTCGCTAACGGCCAACGAAGAAGAACTAAAGAAGAACGGTAAATCCGCCATACTTCTGTGGATGGGTGGCGGTCCTTCAACTATGGATATTTGGGATCTTAAGCCCGGAGCCGCAACCGGAGGGCCATTTAGACCGATCAACACCTCTGGAGATGCTCAAATTTGCGAACACATGCCACTTATGGCTAAACAAATGCATAATGCCGCAATAATACGGAGCATGAGCACCCGTGAAGCAGATCATATGCGAGGAAGATATTACATGCACACGGGTTACGTGCCAAATCCAAACATAGAACACCCAAGCTATGGCTCTGTGTTATCCCACCAACTACAGCGAGATAACTTAACAATTCCTCAATTTGTCTCAGTGGGTGGAGGCGGTGCGGGAGCAGGTTTTCTTGGAGCTAAGTATGCTCCGTTCGTAGTGAATAGCGATGGTAGAATTAGAAACCTAAACATGAAGATAGACGAAAGATTCTATCAAAGGGCTTACGCCTTAGACGCCATAGAAAATAATTTTATATCTCAAAAGAGAGGAAGTCTAGCAAAAGAGCATCAAGCTATACTAAAGGCAACTTTTAACGTCCTTACTAGCAAAGAAATGGACGCCATGAAGGTCGTCAGTGAGCCAGAAGAGATTAAGGAGAGATACGGAAATAATAATTTCGGTAAGGGATGCCTGATGGCTAGGAGACTTGTTGAGGTTGGTGTTCCTTTTATAGAAGTGAATTTGGGAGGATGGGACAACCACCAGAACATTCATCCCACGTTAAGAGATACAAAACTACCAATGCTGGATCAAGGCATGAGCGCTCTGTTTGAGGACTTAGAGCAGAGAGGCTTACTAAAAGATACGGCAATCATATGGATGGGTGAATTCAGCCGAACCCCACGCATTAATGGTAATGCGGGTCGTGATCATTGGGCACGAAGCTGGAGCGTTGTCGTTGGGGGCGGTGGAATGAACGGCGGCATTGCTGTTGGCGCCACTAACGAAGACGGCACCCGTGTTGAAACAGAACCCTACACCTCACAGGATGTCATGGCATCGGTCTGCAAGGCGCTGGGGATTTCGCTCCAGACGACCTTTACTAGTAACAATGGACGCCCCATGAAGATTGCCAATGGTGGTCGAATAATAACAGAATTATTTTAAGGAGTAAAAAATGTTTAAGGCCATATTTGCGTCGTGCATATTTATATTCTGCTTATGTCTTGCGCCCAAAGTTTTTGCGCAAAACGGAATGCATCAACATAATGGAAGATGGCACGCACACCACTACAATGGTTTTCACAGGCATTTTCCCAGTCCGAGAATTGCATATCATCCAATCATACAATGGTATCCGCAAGGAACTTTTCTGAACGTGGGACCAGTGTTGGTTTCACCAGATAGGCGATATGTGAGAATGGGGATTAACTTTGGATTTTCATCTATTACAGGCTTTCACACATTTAACTATAGTACGGGACAAACAAGATGGTATCCATCAAAAAATAGGAGAAGTAGATAATGGCTAACAATAATTCATTAAAAAAAATTTATGAAATATGATAACTTTTATTAGTTTTATACTGATGCTGTCTCCTCCTGCCTATGACGGCATCATATATGACAAGTCCGATTTTGTGGAGATCAACCACCTCTATCGTTATAATCATGGAGACAAAGTTTTTGAAAAACAACTTGTCCAAATCATATGGTGGGAGTTCAGGGGCGGCCTATTTATAAACAAAAAGGGTGAAGATCTAAGTCAACCCATTTCTGATTTTGTGGTAAAAGACTTTCGTGTAGTCTGGTCCAAAACCTCTACACCACAGTCAACTCATGCAATTGTTCCCAGATATTATAATAAAAATTGGGTTTGTGTTTTTTACGATAAATATCCTAAGTTATTGAGACAGGTTACCTCTGGATGGAAAAAAACAAGTCACACATCTACTGATCCAGAGATGGAAAACAGAAAAATACTTGCAATAGAACACAGAACTGGACTAAGCAAGACGCATGGCAGATAAATTAAATATAAACGTAGACCAAATAAATAGGCGACTTATGTTAGATTTGGACCAGAAGAAGTGGGACAATAGATTTCTAAACCTGTGTGAACATGTTTCAGAATGGTCAAAAGACCCCTCCACGAAAGTTGGGGCCGTTATTACCGAAGGCATACACATTGTCTCGATAGGATACAATGGCCTACCAAGCGGCGTACACGATGACCCAAACATTCTAGACAATAGAGAACAAAAGTACAAATTTATAATTCACGCTGAAATGAACGCCATTTTAGCAGCCAAACGCCCAGTCACCGGAAACACCCTTTATACATTTCCTCTTCTACCGTGTACAAATTGTGCTTCGGTCTGCATACAGGCGGGTATTCGGAGAGTAGTTTCTCAGTCTTGTGTTGATAATAGATGGAAGAGTAACATAGAGGAATCCAAAGAACTATTCAAAAAGGCGGGAGTAGAAGTTGTAGAACTTTTCTAAAACCGTTTTCCAATGTGTAACTATAAGTAGAATCATGTAGTATGTCTCTACAGACGGTTAAAACAATGAACAAAGAACAATTAACATTCGTATTACAGGCTTTTTTTGACGACTCAATTAAGGGAGCTTCGGCTTGGCTGGCCTATTGTAATTTTAAAGAATTATTAAATGATAATGACAGAGATACTATCCAATATTTTCTAAGGGTGGTAGAAATGGACCGTAGGTCTAGGTTAAAATTGCGAACCACTATGGCTGAACATGGAAACGAATTAACCCCCAATCAATTGGATCAATATATCTTTTTATTACTATTGGCCCTCAACGAGTACATAGAACAAATAATTTGAACGACGAAATTGGGACTAGGAAAATAGAACATGTCTAAAAATTCTAACGCATTATGGGCACTGATGGGTGGCCTTTTGACCATTTCCTACGCAGTTTTTTTTGGAGCTGGCTCACAACAGCAAAACGATCTTTATCCAAGCATTACAAGCTCCGCAATTATCAAGGATGTGTATGACGGAGACACTATAACTGTAACTTTTTACAAGGAGGTAAAAATTAGGATGTTGGACTGCTGGGCAAAGGAATTACGCTCATCAGATCCAGAGGAAAAACAAAAAGCCATTGAAGCAAGGGAATTTCTAAAGAATGTGCTAAAAAATGGCGACAAGGTGCTAATAAGGATACCCACAACAGACAGACTTCAAGACTCATTGACATTTGGTAGGGCCTTGGGGCACGTTTGGAAGGATTTAGATGGAGATGGGAAATTGGATAACATCTCTGATTACATGGTTAAAAATGGTCACGCGACCAAGAACAAGGAGAAAAGATGAAAAGGATTTTAATCGCTTGCTGTTTGGTACTTAGTGCTGGTTACGCTTCGGCTGGAGAGCCTTCTCACGGTGGTAGAAAAGGAAGAGTAGTGGAATGTATTTGTCTTTGTGATGTGGCCCAGTCTACCACTCGATACTTTAAGGAAGTTGGACATAAGATGTTTGACGGAACAAAGGCTATTGTTGCGGCTCCATTTAACACCAAAATTTGCTTTCCAAAACCAAGGGTTTATTATTATCAGCCCCCAGTGTTTAAGCCGGGAAAGCTGACTCCATTGGAGCCGTTACCGCAAACCAACAAACGGCATTCCCCACGCATTCCAACAAAACCGATAGTGGGATTTACTATGATGTCTTGGTAACGTATTCAATCGGTGCGCGCTGCGAGCGCGTGCCGGTTATTTTATAATTAAGGGGTTGTTATGGGTAGGCCTTGTAGATGTTGTGAAGATCCTGTTATTTCTAGCAGTTCGTCCTCCTCCTCCTCCTCCTCCTCCTCCTCCTCCTCTAGCACTAGTGCTGATGTTGACTGTGTTTGCGGCGAGAGATGTTCATGGCAATATGTGGATGACGCATGGAGACAGCTAACCAATGAGTGTATTGATACGCCGGATGGTTGTGACCCTACTTGTGGCTGCTTTTCACCTGAAGGGGCGGGCACGGAAGGCGAAACATACTATACCAATTGTTACACGAACCAAACCGACTGCTGCCCTTCAAATAGCTGCACTTGGATGTGGACCGATGATTACAGTGAACAATTCGAGTGGTTTCTTGATGACGACGCTTGTAGCGGAAACGAGTGTGGTGGCAGTGAATGTGAATGTGTGTCCCCCACTGAAGACGGGACCCAGTATGGCCAAGAACTCGTCACGGATTGTAGATATACGGCTTGTGGCACCTGTTCCTATCAGAGTGTCTATGATGGCCCTGCTGATGTGTGGAGCTGGCAAAACATTAGCAACAATTGTAGCATGGGTTGTGGGTGCGGCGGCCCATGGATGGGGCCTCTGGGAGACGCATCGGCAGCCTCGAATCAAGGCACCACAAAAGAGGCACCCTGCCTTAGACCATCGTAAGGAAAAGTCAAAATGGATAAAATAAACTGCAAATACCTTAATGAAGGACGTTGTGATCTAGCTAGTGATCATGTTGGATTCGATGTCTCGGCAGAAGAAAACACCTGCAAGGCGTGCGTGGCTTCCGAAAAACACGGCGAGGTTAATCCTTATGTAACATCTCAGATTTTTTGGACAAAAAAACAGCTGGGCCTTCTGCCCTCCAAACCAGTGACCATAGATACAAAGTCAGCACCCATTGAACGGCAAATTGGCAATGGTCCCGGCACAGAGCTTCATAAACTCATTCCCACAATATTTCAGCGTAAGGGATGCGGCTGCAAAAATTTTGCAAAGCGAATGAATATTTGGGGTCCAGCTGAATGTGAAGCCAAAATGGAGGTAATCATTGACCACATAGTAGAGAAATCTAAACAATCGCGCCTATTGGGTTGGGTTCCAGTCCTAGCAACGAGAATTGTAGCAGAAAGGTTGATAAAAAGAGCGATTGCCAAAGCGCGGAAAAAAAATGCGGATACGTCTATCGCAGAAAAATTTAACTGGTTTGTTGCCGTTACGACAGCCCCCCGGAGCAACTGCACGCTTGAAAAATCATTGCAATCAATGGAAATTGCTGGCTTTGATCCGGTTGTCTTTGCTGAACCGGGGAGCACCAAAGCATCCGGATACAGAACCATAGCACATAGTGATAAAAAGGGAATATGGCACAATTGGTTATATTCCTGCCAATATGCTCTTGACAATAGTGATGCAGAAGTTATAATGACTGTTCAGGACGACGCTCTATTTCATCCAGACAGTAAGACGTTTGCGGAAAGTATTTTATGGCCCAGTGAATATACTGGCTTTGTGTCTCTGTATACACCCAAGCATTACAGTCTACAGCCCCACTTCAAGACTAAGAGAAGAGACACTGGTGTGAATAGAATACGAACCAAAAGTCTTTGGGGTGCGTGTGCTTTAATATGGCCACGAGAAGTTTTGGCTAGAGTTTTAGAGCACAAGGTTGTCAAAAACTGGATAGGCGCCCCAACCAAAACAAAAAACTCTAGCATAATGCAAAAAAGAAAAGAAGATCCATCGCTAGTTGCTAATAGTGATACCGCCATAGGTAAAATAATGAACTCAATGGGTAGGTATATGTTTTTTGTGGACCCTTCTCCAGTACAACATATAGCAGAGATGTCAACCATAGCGCATGGAGACAATACCGGTAGAAGAAATTGTATGAGATGTGCCCTATGGGACGGGTCTCTTTCACAACAGGTTCCCCTGAAGGAAGACTTTGAACCAGTTTCGGAGCTTATTTTTTGAACATAGGGATGATAACAGAGAATAGGAGATCAAATATGGCTGATTGCAATTGTACAAATTGCGTATTTGTTGACGGTAGCAGGTATTGCTATGACTGCGATAATCGCTCCACGATGCTAACCGCCGAAGAACTAGATAGAAAAATACAAGAGAGATACTTAGACTTAGATTGTTGTCACGAAAGCGAATGGACTTAGAGCATTGGCAGAATTGATAAGGCTTTATAGCCATAGCGGACTATGTAACCGACTGAGACTACTTTCTTGCTACAGAGAAAAAGCGGAGCTAGAAGATAAAGACATAGAAATGCATTGGGTGCAGTGCCCAGCGTGCTGGACACCATTTGATAAACTATTCTGTCCAATACCAAGAGTTAATTTTGTATACAAGAAGCACGGCAGAAACACTAAAAGATCTAGGCCCCCCAATAGTGCCATTAGTCTAGCAAAAATTCAGCAAGAAAAATTGAATAGCTTCTATTTAGATATCGTTCCGTTGGAACACATACAGGAGCAAATAGAATCTCTTCGAGACACCCTTGGGGAGACATACACGGCTTGTCATGTACGGCGTACCGATATACACAGAATACAAAAAAAGCACAACAAGGCCGCGCCAACTGATCAAGATTTTTTTGACTTCATAGAAAATAATATTTCAGATAGGGTGTTTGTTGCAACCGATAATAAATCCACACAATCTTTATTCAGAGATAGACTGGGTGACAGAGCGGTATTCGTAACAGAGCTGTCTAACAATGGCTCATCTAGGTGGCCAAAACGAGTAACCTCTGTTAAGGATGCAGTGATTGATTTATTTTTATGTATCCACGCTAAAAATTTTATGGGCACAGCTTGTTCCTCATTCAGTGGATTTATACAAGCATACAGAGAAGGCTTGAAATGTCGAACATAAAATGGGGCGTTGTCGTAACCAGTGCGCCAAGATTGAAACCAAAGCTACAAACAACCATAAACAGCCTGCGTGCCGCTGGGTGGAATGACCCTATTGTGTTCTCGGAGCCCGATAGCCGTGCGTCAGACGCACAAACAGTAAACAACGATAAAAGGTTGGGTGTGTGGCACAACTGGCTACAGGCGGCCAATCACGCACTTAGCTTGGATGTGGACGTGATAATGACGACACAAGACGACATATGGATTCACCCTGAATCCAAGCTGTTTGCTGAAAAAGCAATCTGGCCATCCGATGATTGCGGCTACCTTTCGCTTTACACGCCACATCATTATAGCATAATCAAGGGAAAGAAAAAGCCGTGGGGTATTTATCCAATACGCACATATTCCGTGTGGGGGGCGATGTGTCTCATATGGCATCCCGAGGTATTGAGATCTGTACTAAATACGCACAGGGCCCAGAATTGGGTGGGGGTTAGAAGCAAGCTGGGAGACGAGGAATTTAAAAGGAGACAGGATAACCCTGAATTTATTAGAAATCTAGATACTGCGCTTGGGTACATCATAACAAAGGATTTAGGGAGAAAAATATACTATTGTAACCCTTCTTGTGTACAACATATAAGTGAGGATTCTTCGATAGGGGGACGCCCCGCAACGGGCAAGAGGTGCGCGCGATTCCTTGCCGGAGAGGGGGCACCATCCCCACTAGAAATACCTATTAATTATGAGAAAGTTTAAAGGTTTTACCTTGACATGGCCGATGATTATCGTATAATCAAGGAGCCCTCATGGTGTAACGGATAACACAAAAGTCTTCTAAACTTTTAATAGAGGTTCGATTCCTCTTGGGGGTACTAAAACGCATGGTGGTTAGCCCACCTAAACATGTAGACGTTATTATGGAAGTTTGTTACGGACGGGGAGGGCAGTTCTCCCCCGCCTCCACCAATTTGCACAAGCAGTAACCCGTACAACGGGGGCGAAATAGATTCGACGTACAAAAAGAAATAATAGCTGCATGTGGTAGTTGGAATCAAGGCTACCTAAAAATGATTCCACTTTTTAAATGCAGAGGAAACTCTTGCTTTGGCTGCTTAAGTAGTCACGAGGTTTGCCAGTACCTTGTTGCCCAAACTGGCACCTTTTTATTTTTGTGCAAGGAGTGTTATATGCCTACGAATAACGAAGAAGCCGTCAGAATATGTAGTATTATCAATGAGTTTATAGACGCTACAACCGCCAAGAAGATTACGGCGAGACTATATGAGGAAGTTGGAAAGAGCACGGAGAACGAGTCCCTGTCCATTAGTTTGAAAATGTTGAAAACGCTGTACGACCAACACACCGGAGAATAAAATGTTTCACTTTCATGGCTATATGTCAGATTATGATAAAGACGATGTGTATGTGTGCGTGGCTAGTGCTGATTATGATGTGGGGGACATGATAGAAAGAGGATCTTTTCAATATACAGTTGTAGACATTGACAAGGTTAATCAGTTAATGATGGTGGCAAAAAGGAAGGATATAATATGGAAAGAACAAAAAAGTTAGCCGTTGGTTATTTGTGGCACAAAGCTCTTGCCGACAAGGAAAAGGCTGAGCTATCTCTAAATCTACTAATGGAGAAATCAGTTGGCATAGGAGACCATTCCACAGAAGACTTTTATAGCAATCTGGATGAAGCTCTAAACTTGTTAGTGGATGCGGAAGATAGAATAGAGACGCTTACCCAAAAATATTCCCATGTGCTAGACAAGACATAATGGTTAAAAAGAAAAGATACAAACCCAAGGAAAATGATGATTGGGATGAACAGGTTGCCCGTGAGCATCGTAAAGCAATAGACGAAAAAACAAAGGCGATCAGCGAGATGTATAAAAAGTGGTGGGACAAAGAAAAACACACTTGGAAAAAAGGATTTAATCGTCATGGGGATTCGTGAAGAATTGTGCGAGCATTATGGGGATTATGATCTTTTGTTTGCCGACGATTTTGACGATGCTATTATTGGCGTTGCCTGTGGGCACGATTGTGGGAGAGTAGTGTATGATAGCGAAAAGATGGTCAAAATTTTCGTTGACCAAAATAAATGCACACACGACGAAGCGTTAGAGTATCTAGAATTCAACACTTTTGGTGCCTATGTTGGAAACAGAACGCCGATATACACATATAATAGACCGGACTTATGACATAACTTGTGTAGTCATAGTTATGTGCATTCCGCTACCACCGCCGTTTTGCATATTCCTATTTCTTATTTTAGTTGCTATTGGAGAGATATTCAATGACAAAAAAAAGACGACTGCTTTCAGACGAACAAATGAGGATACTCATGAAAGAGGCTGGATGGGACAAGTTAAATGAAGAAGAGCTATTAGATGCGGTAACCGAACAGCTTCAAGTTATGATAGAACGTGGTCAAGTAGAACAGTTGATTGGGGAAGATGGCGAATTCTACTACAGGTCTACAGGTATTTTCCCTTTTGGTATAACAAAAAATGAACAGTAAACAACAGGTCTCCAAGTACAATGAGCTTCTTACAAAAGCCAATAGCGGAAAAGAGACCCCAGATCCAGAAGCACAAAAATGGCTTCTCTTCCACCCAGAAATGAAGGATTGGGTGGATTCACATGAAGACATGGTAGAATGGATGACAGAAGAGGTTAAATTTGCACCAAGGAGCGACTGTGGCTAAATTAAAAAAAATGACGTTAAGCAAAGCAGCACAAGAACACGCAAGCCTAAGAAAACACAACAAAATAGAAATCATTTGCCTGTATATCTTTGTGGGGTCAATGGTATTATCGTTGCTTTCGTTTCTATTGTATGCGATAATTTTTGAAATTTAAGCTTGACATATGCAATATTTATATTATAATAGGGCTATGTGTAAGATTGGATTAAAGAAGGATTGAATAATGAGCAAGACCAAAAAGAAGCGTGGCGCCCCACAAAAGGTTTGTCAGGAGTGTGGCGCATCGTGCCATGCTCGTGTTGCAGTGTGTGCATGTGGCTATGTGTTCTATCAGAAAAGCACAAAAAACCAACCTATAGAAAATTGGAAAGAGCTAAGCCCCGGAGACACGATTAAGTCTGTAAAGGGGCATGGTCCATATTGGCTAAACCCACAGACAAAAGAAAAGACATACATGGGATCTTATGGAAAATTTTCTGTGCAGGATGTCGGAAAAGACTATATAGTAGTGTGTAAAAAAATAGGAAAAACCCGCGTGAATGCGGGAACAAGTGTTCTTTACATGGGCAACCGTGTAAAATCGTCGTTGTGCGACAACTTGTATAATTGTCCACATAAGTTAGTTCGTGTTTAATTTTTAAGGAGCGTAGTATAGTGATGACTACAAATTGGGGTACTCTGTTGGGTACTAAAAAAAGCGTTAATTATGTTAAGCAGTTTTCAGCGGGCAAAATGTCCGGAAGAAGTCTTTATTCCAAATACAGCAACACTGAGAATGGTGGCGTTGTGCGAGGACTGCTTAGAACGCATGGCGTTGAGACCAGTCGTAAGCTGGCTAAAAAGGCATTGTTTCGACGTGGGTTAGTTTAATTTTAAGGAGCTTTAAAGTATGTTGAACAATAGAATTATTTTGAAGGGCAATCTTACCCGTGACCCCGAATACAAAACCATCTCTGAAAAAGATCTAGTGACTTTCAGAATGGCTGTCAATGAGTCCATTGGTAATGGTAAGGAAGAAACCATTTATCTGGATGTTGATGGATGGGGCGGTCACGCCTCCTATTCCAAGAACGTGTCTCTTGGAAAGGGTGATCGTGTGATTGTTGACGGAAGATTGCGACAGAGGAGCTGGGAAGACAAGGATGGAAACAACAGAACCTCCTATAGTGTTCTACCTAGTACCTTTTCTAAGGTAGTTAAACCCGTTGCTGCCGAAACTAGTACTAGCGACTAGTTACCATCACCAAAGACCTGAGTATGTCTCCTAAAAGGCTCTTTTAATACTATGAACAACAAACAAAGTATATTATCGAGACTAAGCAACATTGAACAGCAAATCTCCAGCCTGTCTGAAAGGCTGTATAACCCGCAAATTACAACATCTGAACAACGAGAGATTTCAAGAAAGAAAAAAAAACTAGATAGAACAAAGAGAAAATTACACAAGAAGCTTAACAGTGTGTAATTATATATGTGGGCCCGTGTGGAAATGTCGTGTCCAAAGTTTTCTGATTGTGCCTTGATGGGCAATCAAATTTTCTTGCTTTATGAGAAGGAGAATGATTATGAATAGTTTAATGACCAATAACGAAAAATTGATGCGCGACTTTCTTTCGCATTCAATCGGCCTAGACGGCTTATTTGATAGGCTGATTCATTTTAAAGAAGTCAAACCCAATTTCCCTCCCTATAACATCATTAGGGACGGAAGCAAAACATTTATCGAATTAGCCCTCGCTGGGTATAGCAAGGATGATGTTACAGTTGTGGTTGAGGATGGGGTTCTCTGTATAGAGGCCACAGGGTACTCAGAACGCAAAGGGGAAAGCGAAGTTCATCGAGGTATTGCTTCTCGTCGTTTCAGCAGAAGCTTTAGCTTAGGCGAACACGTCGAAGTCAATTCGGCGGAACTAAAAAACGGTATGCTGACTGTTGAACTGGAGGAAGTATTACCACCAGAAAAGCAGCCAAGAACTATCGAAATTAAATAACGCTTTTCCACACGGGTTCATTTTTACCCAAAGCGTTGGGCACGTTGGTTGTGGTAGCGTCATCCATTGCGGCTGCCAATCTGATAAACGTAGGACTGATATTGACAGGACACACAAGATGAAAAAAAATAATAAAGCGAAACAACAAAAAAATCAAAAGCGTAATAGAAAACGGTCTACCAAAGAAAGAGCCAAAAAAAAAGAGTTCCAAAAAGTAAAGCTCCGAAGGCGTGAAGAAAGAATTAAAGAGAGAAGGTTGCAGCGGGAAACCGCAGCAATGGAAAGAGAGATAGAAAAAATACAAAACAGAGGAACCCAGATAAGAAACAACTACGAAGAAAAGGGAGATTAGCTATGCCGTTGCCACAAAAAGGAGAGAAGGAATCTAGAAAAGATTTTATGTCTAGGTGTATGAGCGATGAAAAGGTTAAAAAGGAATTTCCAGATCAGTCACAAAGGGCTGCTGTTTGCATGAGTAAGGCTGGTGACAACCTTAGTATTATCGAGGCCGTAGATCTACAAATAAGCCAAAAATCAGAAGCAGACAAAGAGGCCGGATACCCCCCTAACTGTAACGAAGGATACATAGAAAAAGATGGAAAGTGCGTTCCAGTCGATAAACTACATATTTGACATAGATGGCACACTAACTCCAAGCAGGCTGCCTATAAATAAGGACTTTAAGAGCTGGTTTTTACGTTGGTGCAAAAATAAGTCCATATATTTTGTAACGGGGTCAAATAAAGAAAAAACTATAGAGCAGATAGGCATGGACATGTGGCGTATTCCATGCAAAATGTATCAATCATGTGGCAATGAGGTATATTGCGGTGGCGTCCTTTGTAGCCATCATGATTTTAGTATAACTGATGAACTGCGAATGTTTCTTCGGGATTTATTAAAAAAGAGTCCTTGGTATGGGATAAATGAATATAGTATCAACATAGAAAAAAGAGTAGGGCTCGTAAATTTTAGCACCATAGGCAGAAACTGTTCTCAGCAACAACGAAAAGAATATGCATCCAAAGAAAGAGAACGAAAGGATTATGTAAAAGCAATCATGCAACGTTTTCCAGATCTGGAAGCTTCGATTGGTGGAGAAATCAGTATTGACATATACAAAAGGGGCCACAACAAAGCGCAAATACTTAATGATATTAGAGGTTATTCTATATTTTTTGGGGATGGGTGTGAAGGGGGAAATGATGAGCCACTTGCCAAGCGTGTAGACAAGGCGTTTCATGTTAAGGACTGGAAAGAAACTTGGAGCATATTAAAGTCCATGGAAAACAAAGACGAAAGGGGGTACTACAAATGAAGATAGTGGTGGTATCTGGGTACTTCAATCCTATTCATGTGGGACATTTAGACTATATAGAAGAGGCCTCTAAGTTGGGAGACAGCCTGATTGTTATTATCAATAATGATGAGCAGGTAAAGATCAAGGGCTCGAAACCATTTATGAACGAAAACGATAGAGCTAGAATTGTAGCCGCGATAGGGTGTGTTAGTCGTTGTGTTATTTCCAATGACACGGATGGCACCGTCGTCGAAACCCTAAAAGAACTTTATAATAGTTATTCAGTTGACTGGGATTTTGACGATATGATATTTGCAAATGGCGGCGACAGAAAAAAGGATAACTCCCCAGAAGAAGAATATTGTAGATGGAGAGGGATTAAAACCGTCTACAATGTAGGAGGTAAAAAAACCCAGTCATCGAGCGAGCTGTTAAGGTACACTACGTCTCCGCCCAGCCTAAGTGTGGGAGACACAGTTATCGGGCAACGTAAAAAAAATAAAAAAGAAATGTTATAAAAAGAAATTTCGGATATCCTAGTATGGTATTCACTGTGTAATAAAATCAAGGAGAAACAAAATGACACCCACAATTTTTACAGCTATTGTTTTGCTTGCACCTCCAGCAAAGGCGACAGAGGCAGCAAAACCAGACACACCAAAAAAGGCGCCCGTAAGTGTTGCGGAGCTTCTTTTTAAGCGAATGGATTCGAATAAGGACAACTCTATTTCACTAAAGGAGTTTAAAGATCACTGGGAAAAACAGCGACAAGCCCCTTCAAGGTTTGGGCGAGGTAGATCCAGTGGACGCCAAGGGGGTTCAAGTGGACAACGTGGACGTTCTGGTGGGAGAGATAGGGGCAGTAGAGGAAGTTCTAGAGTAGGTCCGAAAGATAGACCTAAACCGAATTCTTAATTAAAGTGAAGGGAGAGTAGTCATGCGATTGTTTAATGGTCCATTAGGACAGTTTCTAAGAGAGCACAAAGTGATTAGGCGTCTGGCTTTTTATGGCGGCGCTTTAGTCGGTCTTTATTTTTTGGGAGCATCTCAGGGATGGTGGTCTAGATTTTTGTTTTAGGAGATAGACATGAAAAGACGAAATTTTTTACATGCTGGCATCTTAAGTAGCTTTGGTCTATCGCTCGCTAGAGCCGACCAAAAGTTTTATGAAAGCAGGGAAGGGCCAGCCAAAAGCGTCATTTTCATATATCTACCCGGAGGAATGGCCCATCAGGAATCTTTTGATCCCAAGCCATTTGCTCCGTTGGAATATCGTGGCCCGATGAACAGCATTAAAACCGCTGTTCCGGGCACACGACTTAATGAAACAATGGCAAAAACGGCTAAGATCGCAGACAAAATTGCTATTTGTCGCAGTATGACTCACGGCGAAGCCGCCCATGAGCGCGGTACGCACAACATGTTTACCGGTTATCGACCGAGCCCCGCGCTAAAATATCCATCTATGGGTTCTGTTGTTGCACACGAGTTTGGACCGCGCTTCAACCTTCCTCCATATGTCTGTATTCCCAATCAGCCAAACGAACATGCGGGCACTGGGTATTTAAGTAGCTCATATTCTGGATTTGGCGTAGGTTCTGATCCAGCGAGCGAAAATTTCGAAGTTAGAGATCTGAAACTACCTGTGTCCAATGAAAGGTTTGGCAGAAGAAGGCAAGTGCTTGACATTGTGAACACAGAATTTAACAATAAGCAAAAAAGCGACTCTCTCAATGCTGTGAATTCTTTTTATCAAAGGGCTTATGGCCTTATTAGTAGCGACAAAGCTCGTGAAGCCTTCAATATAAACAAAGAGTCATCGTCCTTGCGAGATAAATATGGTCGCAATACGGCAGGCGCTCGTATGTTACTAGCTCGTCGTTTGGTTGAGGCTGGCACAAGGTTTGTTACACTTACTTACGGCGGCTGGGACATGCACAACAACATAGCCAACGGCATCAAGTCACAGCTACCTGCATTTGATCAGGGGTTCGCTGCACTGATAGAAGACTTAGATGACCGAGGAATGCTTGACTCTACGTTAGTTTGTGTTTCCTCGGAGTTTGGCCGCACGCCGAAGATTAACGGTAGTGCTGGTCGTGACCATTGGCCAAGAGTCTTCAGCACCGTAATTGCTGGGGGTGGAATAAAGAGGGGTATCGTCTACGGCTCGTCTGATGCCACGGCAAGTGAACCCGAAGATGATGCATTGTCCATTGAAGACTGGGCCGCCACTATTTACAACCGTTTGGGAATTGTGGCTGACAAAGAACTCATGGCCCCCGGAGATAGGCCAATAGAAATTGTGGATGGTGGAAAAGTCATACAGGAATTAATTGTCTGAGGAAGATAACATTGGTAAACATTTTCGCCCCCATTAACAGCTTGGGGTACGGTGTAGCTGGATACAATATATTAAAAACGTTATATAGCTTATATCCATCCACTACACTGTATCCCATCGGCCCCATAGAAAATGTCAACATAGACAAATGCGTTGCAGCCGCAATCTCAAATCAAGAAAACCATCACGTAGATTTTCCTTGTGTAAAAATATGGCACCAGCATGATCTTCACGCAAGAATTGGTAGTAGTCGGTACTTCGGGTTTCCTATTTTTGAGCTAAACGAATTTAGCAAGAAGGAAGTGGACAGCCTTCATCATTGCGACAACATTTTTGTTTGCTCCAAGTGGGCCAAGCAGATTATTTTAAACAATACTCGCTTTAGTGAGGCAAGTGTTCATGTTGTGCCGCTAGGTGTTGATACCAGCATTTTCAAGCCATCTACCCTTAAGCCCAGAAAACCCACAGTATTTTTTAACTGTGGAAAATGGGAAAAACGCAAGGGGCACGACGTTTTGCTGGAGTGCTTTACTGCTGCCTTTAGCAGATCTGACGATGTTGAGCTTTGGATGATGTGTGATAATCCCTTTATTGGTGAACAAAACCAAGCATGGCAGCGGCTATATAAAGAGAATCCTCTGGGCGACAAGATTAGAATAATTCCAAGACAAGTTGGCCACCAAGATGTGTATAATATCATGTGTCAAACTGATTGTGGCGTGTTTCCCGCTAGGGCAGAAGGCTGGAATTTAGAACTACTGGAGATGATGGCTTGTGGCAAACAGGTTATTGCAACAAACTATTCAGCTCATACAGAATTTTGCAACGATGCCAACGCTCACTTAATAGACACAAAAGACCTCGAAATCGCACATGATGGCGTTTTTTTTGACGGTTCCTGTGGTCAATGGGCCCACCTGTCGGATAGCAATAAAGAGCAATTAGTCTCACATATGAGACAGGTGCATCAAAATAAACAACAAGGAAGCGAGACCATTAACACGGCTGGTATAGATACGGCCAATAAGTTTTCATGGCAGAATTCAGTTGAGGAGTTACTTGATGGACTTCAGCACACCTAGACAAATATTGAATCTGTACAGAAACGGATTCGTGGGTAGTATATGTGACCCAGAAGATGTGGCAAAATTGATGGGTGAATTGCCGATGCCCGTTTTTGGCGCGGCTGCCCACCATCTACAAAATAGCGGCGAAGGAAAAAAATCGCTACCGTTTAAGTCGGTTCTCAAATTTGATTCTGGATTTGGTCCATGTGAAAGGCAAACTACTGGCGACTGCGTGGCACACGCCACCAGAAATGCTGTGGACATCACAAGAGCTGTTGAAATAGACATAGATGGCCAAAAGGAAGACTTCGTGGCTCGTGGGGCGTCTGAAGCGATCTATCAGTCTAGGGGCCACAGGGGTCAAGGCATGACCTGCTCCGAAGCCGCTAGATATGTACATCAGAATGGTGGCATTCTTATAAGAAAAAATTATGGTGATGTGGATCTATCTCAATACAACTCTACCCTTGGCGCAAAACATAAAATTCCGAATAGCGTATATAAAGATGAGGCCCAAAAACATCAAGTAAAAACAATTTCTAATATTAGGACCATAGAAGAAGCAAGAGACGCTTTGGCAAACGGTTATTCACTATCTGTTTGCTCTGGGTATGGTTTTTCTAGCCGAAGAGATAAAAACGGGATAGCTAAAAGATCCCAAGGATGGAACCATGCTATGGCGTGGATTGGTTGTGATGACAGCCGCGAAATATATAGGGAGACTTTATTTTTAGTTCAAAATTCTTGGGGTGTGTGGAATAGCGGACCCAAGAGACTTGGCCAGCCAGACGGTAGTTTCTGGATCAGACAGAGGGATGCTAGGGCTATGCTGTCTGGAGGTGGCGCATGGGTATTTAGCAATGTGGACGGCTTTCCGTCCAGAAAAATAGAATGGACGATAGATGAGGTATTTTAAATGAGTAATACAACGAAAAAACCCACGTCTGGTAGATCAGTTATTGCTGGCATTACAATTATATGTTTCGCTCTTTTTATGGGTGATTTTGGATTTTCTTCAAAGTATTCCTTGACAAAAGACGATATTGACACTATAATAGACAACACAACCAAGGCGTTTGTTCAAGCTGAGGTTGAGGTATTTGGTTCAGAGCCAGATGTGCCAGATCCGTTGGGGCCACATCCGGACCCGACAAAGTGTATATGCGGTGGCACTGGCAAGATAGTGCATGGCGATGGGCACGAGACAGACTGCCCATACCACGCAAAAAAAAACACACTTAGCAGTGAGTCATGTGCGTGTACCTCATGCTCATGTAATATAACAGTTAAGAAACGGAAATTGTTTCCGCTGTTTGATCGAAAATAGAAAGTGCGTACTTTCTTAATTTTATTACTTTTTTTGGAGAATTAAAATGAGTCCGAAAATCAAATCTTTACTCGCGTCCCGAAGATTCTGGGTTTCCGCAGTGGGCCTTGTGGCCGTTGTGGCATCTGAAACCGTTGGAATCGAGCTTGACCAGACCCAACTTGTATCAGTAGCAACCATCGTGGTGGCATGGGTAATCGGTGACACTGTACGCGAAACTAGCTAACAAATTCTCAATAGGAATATAGGAAGCATAAAATGTTGGACTTTGTAAAAGAATTAACCAATCTTCAGTTAGCTGTAATTGGAGCGGGTGTTTTGGTCCTTTTTCCCACGATTAAGGATATGTTTTTAAGTCTGTTTACCGTCGAGCGAAGAGCAGAAAAAACAGTTGGAGATGTGATATATGACACAGATCTAACTGCCATCGTAAAAAAGTGGGAGGCTCTGGCAGATCATTGTAGGGAAGCACGCTTGATGGACGCTTATGGCAAGCTTGAAGACCTATTTCCGCTGTTGTTAAAGGCTAAAGCACCATCAGCAGTGAAAGAGGAGGAAGATGACAAACAGACGCCCGCGCCTTAGTGTGATACTGGGTTTACTGATTGTAGTTCTTGGTCTTTTTTGGAACGACATTAGGGAAAGGATTCCCGATGTTGTCCCACCAACACCGCCTATTGATATAGTAGACCCTGACGAAGATGCTATAGAGAGGGTTTCACACATAGCGGCCAGTATAACAGATGATAAAGATAGAGTCAACTTATGTATTTTTAACAAGATTTTTGCAAATAGACTACTAAGTTATCCCACTGACGCTCAACAAATCAACGATGTCTATGTCTTAGCCGCTAAAGATGTATTTGGCTCTTCACTGAAGGGTAAATACTCATCACTTGGGCAAAGTCTAACTGATTTAATGAGATCCGTCACTAGCGATGATAATCATACGCTCAGCACAGAAGAAAAGGAAGAACTTAGCAGGTATTTTATGGCACTAGCTTGGTGTTTAGAAAACTAACTGGAGGACAAAATGGATATAATTGGAGCCGCAGAAAGCGATTGCAGAGCAAGAATGGATAAGCACGCATACGAAATGAACATCTCTATTAAAAACCAAGCACGCGATGACAATCTCAAAAAATTTATGGCCTCACTTGACGAATACGAAAAGGCTTCTTCACAACTAAGCGTTGTACAAGAATTAAAAAAACAGATTGAGGCCCACGTTGCTCCGGAGGAAAAACCTAGTGAAAGTTAGGATTACGCTCTTGGTGGTAGCCTGCGACAAGTATTCACCGGGTGGCTATTGTCCTGAGCTTTTTTTTACTGATGATCAGGAACTGCCTAACGCTTACCTGTCTACCAAGAGCGTGGAGGAAACGATTGCTTCTCTGTCTGGCAAATACTTCTTAACTGATTATAGATGGATGAACTATGGTATCGTTGACTTTAGGCGAATATCAAATACTGAATCGGAAGTTGTGTATGGCTCCTATATTCCACGAGTACTAAACACTATCAAAAGTGGCAGTTTTGTTCCACACACAGAAACCAAGGAGATGGATTCTTACTATGCAAGATTACTATCCAGAAGACCCGCCTCAATCCTCTGAGGAAATAGTTGCCCAATTGACTGTATACGTGGAGGCAGATGGCACAATAGGATATAACTGTGACTGGATACCCGGATCATCTGGCACTATTGCTATTGGGTCTATATTTTATAAGCTAATACACGATGAATTAATACTAAAAATATTTGACGAAGTAAAAGCGCAATGTGTAATAGACAATGCAGAAGATCTTGCCGACATTAACGATACTGTTGAAAAACTTGTTCAGCATTACCGAGAAGACGATGACGATCAGGACAGGTTGGCGGTTAATCCAAGTAGAGTCCCCAAACTTTAACAACCGGAGGACATTATGTCGGCACACAAGAAAATAGCTTGGGAGAGCTGGAATGCTATCGCGGAAGAAATTTTCATGGAAGATTTGCCGCCAGAAGTATGGCCAAGCGATGAGGCCCCGGCGAAATACATTGATTCCCACGAGATGGAGACTCCTCAAGAGATATTCCTGAGTTCTCCCAAGATTATATATACGCCCATGGGGCCATACCCATTTGAATCAGCGCTCAAGCCATCCGACAGGTGGGACTGTTGGATCGGCTACACCAACTTTGACGTTACCAACCGAATGGCAAACAAAGTGGAGAAATGTGCAGGAGTAGAGGCCTTAAAAATCATGGGCAGATATTCTTTTTTCGTGGGTGTTGGAAAATTGTTTGACATTAAGGATGTAAGAGCTACAATAGAAAGTGAGCTGTGTGTCTACACTGAGCAGGAATTGTTGTCAGATAAAGATACTCAGGCCACGGTGACCCTAGTAAAAAAACAACTAGAGTCCAAAGAGTATTGGTCTATTCTGGTTTGCCCCAACGGCAACGTGGAATATATTGTTTCGGATGATATGGATAAGGTTTACTTAGACGGTCTGAGTGAACTGTCAGAATTGAAGAAAAACATTGGTGGTATTATTTTAAGAGGGAAAAATGGATAAAAGCTTTGAAGATTATCTCAACGATACGAATATTGTAAACATAATGAACAAGGTAGCTAGTGGGTACAGGAAAGCAATAGATTTGGATGAGATTGAATCCATTAAAATGCT
>Ga0080013_1001984_pt1 | contig 25453 bp, 44 predicted proteins | sample ETNvirenome_6_85_FD_69236 | JGI IMG/M metagenome (GOLD analysis project Ga0080013, IMG submission 69236) | Marine viral communities from the Pacific Ocean - ETNP_6_85 (SPADES assembly) (version 2) | ecosystem: Environmental > Aquatic > Marine > Oceanic | place: Pacific Ocean | collected 2013-06-19
TAGTTTATTTATTTTTGTTATCACAGAATTGGGTATAATGGTAGTGTTTCCTACCTCATCAATCTCGCCGGTCTCTTCATTTTTAAGAGCATAATCTCCAAATACTTTAGTGACCTTCCCAGATGTGGCAAGCAAATGTCCTTTCGTTACGCACGGAGCCAGCTTGGCCTTTATAATCTGGCCAATTGATTGCCAGCTTGGATCTGAAGTAATATCAACCCAATGAACCTCTACCATTGGGTATTTATCAATTTCCCTCTTTGCGTTTTTATTTATGAATTTTCTTTTTGACATCGAATTTCTTTTTTAATTGTTGAGACTTCTTGCTCAGCAAATCGTCTACGTTCTTGTTCCGCTGAAACTTTCTTTTTAAGTGCTTCAATTTCCGCTTTTAGATTTTCGATTTCACAATCTTCATCTGTCATCATGTTATTTTCCGTCTTCCGTTTTCACCATCACTTTTCCAACGACTACCTTCACCAAATGAGAGTTATGCACCTCATTAAATACTGTCATAAAAGAGCCAGGCTTATTGCTTGCTAGTAGCTGCTTCTGGCGTAATGTCAATAATGTTTTTGGCTTCCCCGATTTTCTGCTCGAGCTCTTGTAGCCTCTTCTCCAGTGCTTCACGCGACATGCCCTCCAATCCAAGATGTTTTACTTCTCTTCTGTCTACATAGAATCCAGCCATTTGGCCTTTTCTAAATTCGGCATTAATCGCTGCAGTATATTGACTCTTACCTGCGGCTCGTTCCCCATAATCTTCTAGCTTTTTATAACTCCTAAGTTTGTCCTTTTCATAAATTTGTAATTCTTGAGATAATCTCTTCTCTAAATATCGACACACATGTGGGTTGAGTCTTGGATTAGTTAAACGGCTGGCTGTTTCTACTGGTCCTTCTTCTTTCCTGGATTTATATCCAGCTTGTTTAGCTGCATCTACTTTGGATATTTTACCCCAGTTCTCAACCAGAATATCAACAAAACCCCGTTGTTTCTGGGTTAGCTCAATCGTTGTTTTCAATAAATTCTTCTTACCGGCCATATCAGTCAATATACAACTTTTCCCAGTTTCCTACTATACCCTATTCCTGAAAAACAGAATAAATAAAAAAAAATATGGAGAACAAAGAACGAAAATTCTGTTATTTTCCTGAAAAATAGGAATTTTTCCCAGTAGTTTCCTAGCTGTTTTGCTTAAATAAGTGTTGGTATTAGTAGTTTTTCCCAGTTTCCCAGTTATTTCTCCTTACAAACTTTTTTTTTAAAAACTTTTTCTCTAAGCAGTGGGTATACTGGGAAAGTAGGAATGAGAATGATTATCATTAGCACTACATTTGGTATTTTAGATTCGACGTATATCTATATATGTGATACACTATATGGAGGATTATGAAAGTAATCTGTATTACATATGTTAACTCTCATCGCTGGGAGCTGACCACTCTGGCTCCCGGCCTTACCCACCCTTTAATCAGACGAAACATATGTCAGAAACTGCGACCTCCATAACTGAACTAACATCCCCCCTAAGATAGTCCTATAAAAAAACATATTGCAAAGTTATCTGAGCACACTACAAATCTAGCAGGATTAGCACTTAAGCTAATCTGTAATTATGGAGTACATATGCAAATAAAAATAAAAGATGCAAATCTTTATAACTGTGAAGGATTTATGACAGATATAGAGCTAGTAGATAAGATCAATGATACTTTTAAGGAGGATACTGAATTTGGTATGACTCTTGCTGGTTTAATTGAGATTGCGCCCAGGGATTTCTTTTCGCCTGCTCAAGGTGGGGAAATTCTGTTCACTAAGGTAGAAGTGAACAAAGTCATAAAGTATCTTAATGCTTTTGATCTTACTTTAAAAGAAATGGTAAGAACCAATAAATATAAAAGAGTGTATGGAACAGAAGAGTCTGTCCTAATTGAGAAAACCAATCTTGAGCTTGAGAAAAAGCCTACAGTAGAATATGGAAGAGAGCCCGCGGATGCGGAAGTAGACCAAGCTTTCGAAGAGGCTGAAGCGTTTCAGAATGAAGTAGATGAAGAAGCTACTACGCCTGCTGCGATACAGTAAAGGTACTAACCAGGGCGGTTGTTGCATTAAAGACAGCCGTTCTGGCTTTCTCAAGAGCTCTTCTAACAGGAGCTCTTTCTTCTTTGGTAGGTATATTTTTAAGTTCTAAATATTTTTTGTAATACTTAACCCATTTAACTTGTCGGTCATTGAAGGTAACATCCCCATTTTTTACAGCTTTCATATAACGCCCTCTTACTACTTCAGGATCCCAGCCTGACCACCAACAAATGGTTTGAAAGTCTTGAGTATCTTTAGCGATCCACTCATGAGCTTCCATTTTGTAAATACTAGACTTTCGGTCTGACTGTAAGATCCGTGTGTCTTCAACAGCGTTTAATAAGACATGACGCCATAGGCGTTGGTTAGCGCAGCTATAATTTTCGTTTAAAACATCCTGGGAAACTTCAATGCCCATAAGTTTTAATAAGCCGAGTGAGTAAGTCACGATAATGTTGAGAAACCTCCATAGGTAAGTTAAATTGAGAGGTGAACTCAGCTTGTTTTTGTACATCCGTAATTAATTGATGTATTTGTGCACCTGACCAGTGTTCTTGTTTTGGGATAGTAATTAAATCAACTTCTTCGTACATACTGTCATTATAGTTTGATGTTTGCATCTTTACCACCCTTCTCCACCAGTTTTAGCTTGATGATATTGTCTTTATATTTTTTTGGTTTGTGTAATTTATAGATATGTGCTGCGTCACCCATCATGGCAGGATCAAATTCTGTTCTGTAGCCATAACCAACCCCGTTGTGAAGGGAAAACATTACATTAGTTACTAGATTGTAGTCTTTGTGATTTAAAGAGCGCGCAAGAATGACGAGTGATTTTGTAAAATCAGTGATACCCTCCGTCTTTTTTGCCATTAATATAATCCTCGCACCATTTCATTACACTAAGTATGTTAAGATTAAAAGGTCGTGGTCCGTGAGTCGTGTTCCCTGATCCGTGACAGAAGAGGCAAGCAGCTCGGCTAACGGTTCCTTGAACATAACCTTTGCCTGCACATTCTTTGCACGTTGATTTATGTTTAGTCATTTTTAAATTCCTTTGCAACCCTTTATTATCGCATTCTTCAATTTGCTTGTCGATAGCTTTAGGAGGTCATCGGTAAGAGTCCCGTGACCTTTTCGGGAATATTTCTTTCGCTTCTTGGTTTGGTTGATTTTAAAATATGCAACCGACAATAAGAAAAGCCCTTGACAGGAGTTCTTCCACAAAAATAAAAATCTTTTTTACCTGGTTCACCTTCAGGCCAGCGACAATGATGCTTAGTTAAATCTTCTAGCTGAGTAGGATTCTCAGGCTCGAAATTGTTATCATTTAGTAATGCCTCAATTTGTTGAGCTCTAGTACTTCTAACATATGTTGTACGGGGCTCTCCTGCACCACTCCTCGAACGTCTGGCATCAAGATTCAATCGATGGGCTCTTCCGATAACTGCATTTTTACTATAATTCAGCTTCTCACCAATTTCAGTGGCTGTGTATCCCACCTTCCATAAATGCTTAAGTCTAACGGTTTTATCTGCTGTCCAACTCATTTGTTCATCCTTTCCATTATGTCAACGGCTATTTGCATGTTTAGGTTTCCTTTTTTTAAAAATCTTTTCATAAACTTCTTTATAGATTGCATTAGATTTTTTATATGGAGTTCCCCAAGCTAGACGTTTGGTTTTGCCTCTAGTCATTTCTGCCTCCTGAGTTTACGAGGTCGACGATACTTTTTCCATTTAAGATGTAGGGTGTGAAGGCCGCCTTCGGTCAGGATGCGTAGTTCCCAGCCCCAGGGCTTCGCTTCTTCCCAGTATTTAATAAAGGTCGGATACTCGCTAAAGCTATCGCCCTTCTTCATAGTCTTTACTTTTTTCGTAGACATGCGTTTTAATATCCTTTTCAGTACCTATTATTGTTAAAACATTAGCGCCGCTGTAAGTCTTAGCATAAGCATTTTGGGTGACAGCAATGCTGGTTCCACTCATCAAGAGGGCAAATTCACTGCACCCCGTTAAGGCTAAGAGGAGCGCCAAGAAATAAATTGTTTTTTTAGCATCTTGCACTAAATCGCTCCCTTGTCTCTCAATTTCTGTACATACTTTGATTGATTTTCAATCTGCTTAGCTAATTTCTTATTATCTTCCTCGACTTCAGTGAGCCTAACTTGCAACTTACCTATTTGTTTTTGATGAGCTTTATTTATTGCTAAAGCTTCGGCCAAGGAAGTATTTAATTCCCCTACTCGCTCTACCCTATGACCTATTGAAATTCTTAAATCCTTATTCTCTTTTTCCAATTCTCTATAGGCAATTTCATCCATAGTGTCCAACGGTCTACGCATAGCTTCTGCCTTTCTTACTTTGTCCGTTAATTTTTTATTTTCTCTTTGAAATTTATCGTTAATTTCAAGAGCGATAGACAATGAATTATCCAATTCTTTAATTCTTTTATCTCTTTCATCCACTTGTCTAGTTAAATCAGCTATTCGTTGCTCAAGATCTAATGGGCCACGCGTATTATTTTTTGGTACCCATACTCCAGGCTTAATTTCATAAAGATTTTTAGTCCAGTGCTTATGGGAATCCATTTCTTCTTCAGCTAAGGTTTTAATTTTAGTCATATTAACTCGTCTTTATGCATTATTGACAATATACAACAGGTGTTTTATAAAGTCAACATGGGATTACCTAAAAGACTTACAGATAAACAGCGTAAATTTGCACAACTTATTATACTTCATGAAGGTAAAAAGTTTGGATGGGAATGCGCTAAAGAAGCAGGATACGATGGAGACAGGACTATGCTTACTAAAAAGGCTAGCGAACTTCAAAGTGCCAAAACATATCCGCTTGTAGTTAAACATATAGGAGAACTACGAGAAGAAGTTGCACATAAATATCAAATAACTGTAGGTCGTCACCTAACCGAATTAGCAAAAATAAGAGATGAGGCTATGAAACATAGATCTTTCTCAGCTGCTACCAATGCAGAAGTAAATAGAGGAAAAGTTGGTGGCTTCTACGTAGAACAGAAAGTTATACGTACCGGAAAAATAGAAGATATGTCAGAGGAAGAACTTGATAAGAGACTTGTAGGGATTGTTAATGAAAATGCTCCACTCTTAAAGCATCCTAAAAAAGAGGAGCCTCATAAACTAGGCCACAATAAACCAAAGATTCCAATAAAATAATTATTTTTTTTTCTTCTTTTTATTTTTTTTCTTATCTTTTTTCTTTTTCTTTTTTTTCTTAACCATAATTCCTCCTTCCTTTATCTACCATATCAAAACACCACTAATGTTTTTGTGAGCAAGTGTAAAAGTGCTGCCCCTACGGACAAATAAATACTCCATATAAAAATTTTATTATCTAACATTTACTGACACGACTCACACATGTCATCCATAAGTCGTTGCTCGGTTATCTGTTTCTTAGGTTCGGGTTTAAAAAATTCCTTCTCACCCACAATCTTATTTTTCTCCAACATGTTGAAATATGGAGACTCTAATTCATCAAAAGCTTCAGCCCATGTACCTCTTGTTGCTGCCTTTGAGTATTCAGTTGATCTTCCTTCAAAAAAATTCATATGCTCCACAGCATTAAGTATCGCATCCAGCCACGTTAAAGGGTTCTTGACTACTTTATAGACAGCTTTCAAACCTAACTGCACCAACCTTCTATTAGCAATCCATCTAATATACAGCTTAACATCTTCTTTAGTTAAATTTTCTAAAGGCCCCTGTTCAAAAGCCAAATCAATCATAGCATCTTCCTGTCCCACAGCAGTACTGCACGCCGTATAAATTTCCTCTCTTAATCTTTCAGTCCAAACCTCTGGGTTTTCATTTATTAATTCTCTAAATAATCTTATCATTGAAGAACAATGAAGAGTCTCATCTCGTACTGACCAGGTGATTATCTGGCCCATGCCTTTCATCTTATTATGTCTTGGAAAGTTTAATAATATAGCAAAACTTGCAAACAACTGCACACCTTCAGTGAAGGCACTGCAAATTGCAACGGTCTTAGCAATGTTATGAAGTGAATCGGATTTACATCCTTGCAGGTAATCATATTTATCTTTCATGGCTTTAATTTTTAAAAATTCTGCATATTCAGTTTCAGGGAGTCCAATTGTATCCAGTAAATGAGCATACGCTGCCATGTGTACCGTCTCCATAGCTGAAAATACAGATAGCATCATCTTAACTTCTGTCGGTTTAAACACGTGCATGCAATGGCCCATGTAATAATTGTTAACTTCAACATCGGCCTGTGTAAAAAATCTAAATATCTGCGTAAGCAGATTCTTTTCTGCAGGGGTAATCTTAGTGGCCCAATCTTTTACATCCTCAGACATAGGAACCTCTTCCGGCAGCCAATGTATTCTTTGCTGTGTCAACCACGCATCATAACACCAGGGATACCTGAATGGTTTATAAATTGGGTTTCCCGTCAATAATCCTTTCTTCATATCTTTAATTTATCTTATTTATCTTCTTAATGCAAGCAACAGGAATCATGGTTCTATCACCAAAAGTAATTTCCTTCGTAGTTTCATCTTTATCATAAGAAGCAAATAGCTTAATATGTTTTTTGTCTTTGGAATAGATCCAACCTTCATTAACTGGAGTAGCTAATGTCATTCTATTAAATTCTTTATCGGTAGCCCAACCAGAATCAGACACAATATCTATCCACTCAATCCTGCACTTTGAATACGGGATATCGTTTGGCTGCGTAGCGTTTACGACTAGTCTTTTTCTTCGAGGTTTTCTCCTCTTCGGTGTTCTTGCCATAGTAATAGTCCGGATTATGCTTCTTATTAAACTCCTTCATGAAATCAGAAGGGCCTGTCCATCCTGCTTTTCTGCTTATCATATTAATTAATTTTTTCCTACCCCTGTATATAGAGATGTGGGAGATTTTTATACTTTTTAAAACTTGGGATACGCGCGCGCGTAGGCCTTTCTTGTCTTATACATTAAATAATGTATGTTTTGACTAAAAGTGTAGTAAAAATGTAGACACTTTGATCAATAAAATCAATACTAATTTGCATTTTCTACACTTTTACACTTTTTTTCATCTTTTTTTTCTTTTTTTTTTTTTTTTAAATCTCCCACATCTCTATATACAGATTGTGTGTCTAATTTCTGCCACATTTCTGCCTTATTTTCGCCACATATCGAGCCAACTGGTCTTAAACACGTCTTTAAAGAAATCGTCCCAGAACTTCTGAGTCTTTTCTTGATACTCTTTAGCTTTAGTGGGCTGTTCTTCTATAAACCTTTCCAATTGAGCTTTCCACTCTGCGTAAGTTGGAATTTCTAAATCAAATTTAAACATATAACCTCCTTTCAATGTAAATAATTATTTTTACTGTATTTCTTGAACACCAGTCTCCACAGCCATGACCTTGTAATGGATACTGCGGTAAATATTAGCGCAATGCCTATTGTATCAAGAATCGTGGGATGGAGTCCGAAGAGCGGGAAAATTGTCAACTGTATGATGATTGCTAAAATAAATCCTGATCCCACATCTATAAAACTTTCTATAAGACTTCTCATTTTAATTTTTCAACCATATCAAATACCGAAGACAAACAAGTAGGACAAAAAGCGACGGGTATTATACCAAATTCGCCCCGGGTCCCTCCCTCTTCATCCAAATCAAATTCACATTCGCAAGTAGAGCAAGTTGGATTCTCGGGCGATTTTTTATTTTTTGCCCAATGTTTGTGAGCATCCATTTCCTCTTCAGCTAAACTTTTAATTTTATTCATTTCTTTTTCAGGAAATCTCCAAACCGGCCTTTGTATCCCCGTGATCCGTGGTGCGTGGTCCATGAATCGAGGTTCGCGTAGATCTTGAATCCTGCGCCACGGGCCAGGGAACAGAAGGACAGGTCCTCGCCCTTCCACTCGCCCGTCTCGAGGCTAAACGTCGTATCCCAGAAATTGTACATATATCTGTCTATTGCATCCTCCATCGCCCCTATTTCCTCGTTCATTTTCTTCCTCGTGGGCTTATCAAAGTTGATCTTCAGTTCCGGGTGTTTGTCCATCAACCTCTCGAACACGATTCTGTGAATAAGAATCATTCCTGCGGGTCCTTCTTCAATTTCCGCTAGATCCCATTCACGTATTCGTATATTATTCTCGTCCTTAAATTTTACAGGATATCTCTCCTTTTCCTCCTTGACACGGTACGGCGTGCATATAATAAATTCCTTCGGCACCAGCATCCTCATGACCGCCTCCGGCTGGAATTCAATGTCGGCATCGATAAAGAGCATGTAGTCGAATCCTGAATCCAGGAATCCGCAGGTCAGCAGATTCCTCCCGTGCGTAACCAGCGAAGTCTTGACCGACTTGAATTTGCATTCAATGCCCGATCCTCCCAGAGCACTGAAAGTATCGAGAAGCGAGACGCAAGTCTCCACTCTCATCATGTCGTAGCACGGTGTGGCTACGTAGACCTTAGGCTTGGAGGACATATTTCTGATCGGGAAACCTTTCTATTACAATTGCTTTATAACGTTCAATCCATTCTGGATTAAGAGCTAATTCTAATTCATACATAGAACTCTCACCTTTTTTAAGATTCCACAATTGGGATGTAAATATCAAATTTTGTTCGGTATAATCTATATAATTAAAAATACGATCTGGGGACACATTAGAAAATGTTTTAGTTCGGTTGTTTATATCAAAACGTTGATGAAAAATATCCATTGTAAAAGGTATGTGAGTTATCGGACATTTATTTCCGTACCGGTCAACCTGCTTGTCAAAATGTGCCATAAGTTTGTCACATCGGCCCCGACGATTATCTATAAACTCGTTCTCTCCCTGTAGATATCTGCCTTTTTTTTCTCTCTGTTTTGAGTTGTAGTCCAACAGACGGAGCATACACAGCACATAACCTTGTTTAGTATTTTGATGTTTTCTTATCATTTCCCTGACATGCGGGGCTAAATGCGGTTTTAGCCATTCACCATTGACTTCATACTCTCGATATTTAGTAGTTATTTGTTTTTTTATACCCTGTTTGTTTACATAGTGTGACGTTGGTGAGATAGCACCGGTTATTGGATTTGTATATCTCATTGGATATTTTCCCGACCCCATAGTTCTACCCATTAAAATCCTCCAGCGGGTGCTGGTCCAGGGAAACAATCCTAAGGGAGTCGAGCCCCTGAACCAGCTTCGGAGACCGCCATCCCCTGTCGATCTGCTCTATCCCAACTCTAAATTTTGCTTTTCTCAAATTCATTCAATAATTCTTTCTCATTAATAGTAGGTTCCCTCATAATTTCATGGTACTCGTCCAGCCGTTTCAGGAATTTATGTTTCCATTTCCTCAACTCGGCGTCCTGGAACTTGAATTCCTGGTAATATAAATCTGGCGTGGCTATCATGATCACACCCTGCCTGATGGTGCTGCCGTGAACACAATCATGCGCCATCGCGTACGCCGCGATCTGTATGTAATAATCCTCTATCCATTCTTCCTTCTTGGGTCGGTTGCTCTGCTTGAAATCCACAACGGTCTCCATGCCGTTATGCATGCATATCAGATCCGTTGCTCCTCCATAGAGCCCTGGATAATAGAGCGTGACTTCCGATCCGTAGTATTCGGATACCGGCGTCAGTCCTACGTCTATAATTTTCTGAGCCATCGGTTTAGCCTCGACGCCAATCGGCGTAAGGTCTTCGTAACCGGACTTTTGTATGTGTTTCTCAATGAACTTATGCATGGCAGTCCCCCGCTTACTAGATAAATTCTTGATTCGTTCTGCTTCTTCATGTCCTACTTTATTTTTCCATTTGGTTAAATAGGTCTGATCCTTCGTTTTTGCAAGTATTGTTGTTACCGAAGGCAGATTCATCCCCCGGACGCTATAGGTCCGTGAGCCGTGGTCCGTGACGCTTGGCGCATGGACGTAGGTGTACTTAGAATTTTTTTTCATCTTCCCCCTTTTCTTACATTCGCAATATGCTCTAAAGGCTGTAAATTGCTGTAATGAAAACATATACGTTGCTGCTCAGGATCAGTTAGATCAAACTTAGTACAAGCTTTAATATGATCTACGTCCCATAAACCATAATTTTCTCGGGTCATCCATGGTTCAAATTTAGATTCCAAATGATCCCATAATTCATTAATAGTGCAACCAATCAATTCCATGGTTGAAGCTGATTTACTTACACCTTTTAAAACTGTCCAGATTCTAGTTCTACAAATTTTACGCAATCTATAGTTAAGATCATTTTGCCGTTTTATTTTATCTTTTTTATTTAGGTATTCTTTATTTTTTGAAGTCCATTCTTTACTATATTCTGGATTTTTTAAATCCCAGTCTTTCCTCCATTTTCGTATATGTTCTCTATTTTTTAGCCGATATTTTCTCTGTGTTTTTCTTGTTTTTTCTTTATTTTTTAATTGATATTCTTTCACAGATTTTCGTATTCGCTTTCTGTTTTTTAAATAGTATTTTTTATCGTATTCTTTTTTTCGTTCTTTATTTTTCATCCGTCCTTGCAAACATCTCATCATAAATTTTATGTAATGTTTCTATAATTTTATTTTTATCATTTTCCAAATAGATTGCAGCCTGTAATACTCCTTCTAAATTATCTCCTAATTTTCCCATCCCTGTATTACAAGCTCTACACAACCACCCCCTAAAGGTAGTTGATCCATGAATATGATCTACTTCAAGTTTTTTTTTCCTATGACAACAGTTGCAAAGATCAGGTACTGGAGGAGCATTCTTTCTCACCTCTCTCTTCTCTTTTTCATTTACGGTATTACAACTGCGGCACATTTTCTTAAGATACCAGGCCCCATCGCTTCTTAGATAGCTAGTTGTAAAAGCTATTATGGGGAAAATTTTATGACATTCTTTACATTCCTGCGTATCGGTTTCTTTTCCTACTATTTTAATCTCTCCTCTATACTGAAAATTTTCGTGAGCCTTCTCTTTTCTTTTTTTACCATAAGATGTTTTCCAGTAGGGAGATGTATTTAAATTTAAATTTGGTTGTCTCGGCATCTTATTTTTTTATTTCTTTTTTAATCGAAATTGTCCAGGGACAATTCGCCGTCCTTAAACCATCTTTGCTATTATCCCAATAACGCTTGCAGAGTCTTCCGCTGCCTTTGGCAACAAATTCATACTGCATTTCGTGGTGCGGATTGTAAGGTCTTATAATCCTCTTACCATCCGACTTGGAATAGTAGCTTATAATGTGTTCTTGCATATTTCCTCCTTTCATATAAAAATTATTACCATCACTGTAAAGAAAAGGCAAATGATTCTGTAGTAAAAATCAAACATTGTAAAATGTATACTTTACCGTAAGTTCTTCTCCTTTCTTAATATCTTCGATAACGACCAGGTTCCAGAAAATGTATCCGTGTTTAGTAGATCCGTTTTCCGTGGTGAATCGAAGCTTGGTCTTGACACAATTGGGATCATCTGAATGATTAAGAAATCCTCCAAGGGGTGTTCTAATCAGTTTTTCCCCGAATTTTAGATGCGTCATTCCGAAATTGTGGCCTTTTTCAATGTCCTCCGCTGCAAAAACCCCAACCCCATGAATCTTTGAAGGGCCGAGTTTCAGTTTGTCGGGTAAGGGTTTATATGGCATTTTTTTCTCCTTTCATCTAAATTAATAATTTGGGCTGTTGGTTTCTTTTTTTTCGGTGAATAGTGGTCTATGGTCTTTTCTATTGAATAGTGGTCTATGATCTTTTCTATTTTATGAATTTTAATTTGTATATGTGGCCATATCATTAAAGCGAATTGTAGTGCCTCCCTGAAGCTGCATTGCCATCTCCACTGCGGTTTTCTTTTTCCTTTTACTTTCTTGGAACATAGACTCCCCATTCCAAGGACATCCTGGATCCATTCGAGGATATATTTATCAGACGACGCTATGGAGCAAGTGATCCTCCAGAATTTATATTTCTTTTTGCCCCTCTTCTCCCAGCGCTGGGTGAATTCTACATGACCCCCGCTGTCAAATAATCCTGCTATGTATGCTGTGTCAGTGTGATTCATCTAATATTTCTTCCGCGTGTGACTTTATACTTTTGTCGGTTTTAATAATTGTAACAATATCCATTCCACTATAAACTTTTGAATAAGCATTTTGATTGATTACTAGGCCGCCGGAACTTAACAGCAGCGCCCATTCAGTGCAGCCGCTTAGCATCAGTATCATGAGTAGACTCATTAGTATTTTTTGCATATACTTCTCCCTCCGAATCACATTTGAGGCATTGGATAATTTTTATTTTCCAATCGGGTACTTTAATATATCCATTTCCTTTACACTTATCACATATTATTTTTTTCATAATCTTGCTAATCCTTTCAATTCATACCTCTTGCCATTAATCTGTATCCTTCTTCTGTACCGATTGTCCTTGATTTTTCTTCTCGTCGCCATGTGCGCCCTCATAGATTTAATGGATGTGAAGTATGTTTTATATTTTTTATTATAACTTTCTATTTTTTTCATTCTTATTTTTTCCTGTATCTCTTTTCTCTTGGTCCTAAGATATTTCTTTCTTTTTTTTATTTGCTCTCCGTGTCCAACCACAGTCTTCTGGTACACGTAGACTGGATTCCGTCCCGCATGTTCACATATGAGTTTAAAATCCTGTCCACACCCTAGAAACCACCAAAGCGCCTGTTCGGCATCCCTGACGGCGCTTAACGTGTTGCAGCTCATCAGGAAAGCATCTTCGGCCGCACGGCTCAGCACCGCTTTCCAAAGATATTCATTACCTGTTGCTTCGCTCTGTTCCTTTGAGTCAGCGTTTAAGATTTTGAATTTTTCCATTTACTTTCTTCGCTTTCTCATTTGCAATTGCCTCAATTGTCTTACTGATGGATAATTTTGTATCCGGTAATAAAACCCTAGACAATTGTTGCAAAGTTTTGTATGCATTGTGCGTTATAGATGCATTGCGCCATTTAGTAGTGTCTGTCATATACTCCTTTCAATTAATGATAATATAGGATAATAAGAAGAAACTGTCAAGATGAAAATAATATTAACTTTAATAGTATGTTCTGCACTACATCAATCCTGCCTGGACCCCATTCAAAGAACGAATAGATTTGAGACCTGGGCTGATTGTATGCGTGCAGGCTATAATGATTCATTGGAAATAATACAGGAACTGGGAGATATATCATTAAATAGCAATCAAACCTTTATTAAGTTCTATTGTAGTGATAAACCCTTAGAGAAACCTAAAACAGGGGACCCTGCTTGACAATATGGCAGAATTGTGGCATAAAATAGGTCTCACCTTTAAAAGACTTATCCTCTTCTCCCTTTAGGATAGGTCTATTCACAGTAAAATCCGTATACTAAAGCCCCGTGGTCCGTGTACCATCCTTGTTGAGCCCCTGGTCCGTGATACGTGGCGACCGATTCCATGATCTCTTTCCCCTGTTCATAACAACTCAGGGTTGTATCATAGGGAAAATAGAGTGGTTCTGAAGCCAGCAGCAGAAGAATGATCAATTTCATGATCTTTTCTTAATCTTCTTAGGCTCGGGACTGTCATTCATGTATATTTCGAACAACGTCCCTGCTCGTTCATCTATGTTACAGATGTGCGGCCAGTGCTCCGTATTGAGCAACCGGACTTTAAGGGCGTGTATGTTCTCCAGTAGCTTATTGAACTTTACTGTTGTCTTCGTCCTTTTTTTCATCGTACTTTCTTGTGCCGTGCTCTATAATTTTTTCCAGGCCACGGCTTGTTATATGTAGGTCGACACCGGACGGTCTCCACGCTTTCTTCATGAGATTTAGTTCAAGAAGTATCACCGACCATTGTTTTTGGGATGCTCCCTTGGCTATTATATTTACTTTTTTTTCGCGCATTCTTTCCAACTATCTATAATATACTCACCAGTTGAATTATCAACATAGATTACCCATTTACCGATAGTGATGTAGGCTGAATGGTTAGATCTTATGTCAACTTTAATCGGATTTGTTTCTTTCATATTTTATATATAGGTCTTTATGGGATGAATGTCAAGGTGTAAAAAACTCCTTCACCAGTTATGGCGGGCGTAACTTCTGACATATGTTCCTTCGAACTAATATCATACCTTTGCAGGTATGCTATCATACTATGTAGAAATTAGCCACCCCAGTCAACATCGTCTTCGTGGACTACGCAGTTTGAATTTGGTTTAGGTTTTTCCATTCCTTGACACTATTTACATTTAGGGCGCGATGCAAGAAAAATGTTGGTATTGCTTGTTAATTTGTAAAGTTTTGTAAAGAAATTATTTACATATTGTAAAGGTTGTCAACGCCCCTGACCTTTATATTTTTTATAATGTGATTTTTTATTGGGGTTTTTGCAATGTCGTCCAGGCCGCTTTCTGTGGACTTTTTTAATGTGTTTATAACCGTAGAGACTACTGGACTTTTTCCGGGCCATGGAACTCTACCTTGTCTCCCTTTTGGAGAGCAGGCACATAGCTTATTTTGCCATTAACCTTTTGTTCCAGATCATACCCGCATAAAGTGCACCGGTAAGCATTCTTGACAATGGAAACAAGTAGCGAGTCCTGGTTGCAGACAGGACAAACCCCATTTACAATTTCCGTGTTAATATTTATCTTTTTGAACATGCTTTACCTTCCTTGTGTACTTGGTCTTATCCTTAAACCGCTTGGATGTAAAGAACTGAAGCACCCTTGCAACAGGGTTCTTTTTATTCATTATCTTTATTTTCTTTGACACAGACAGGTTCCTCCGGAGCAAAAGCGCAACCTAAAGCGGTTCCAAAATCTTTCATTATGGTTACTGAATCGGTAAGTGTTAAAGGCTGTTTAATGGGCTTCTTAATGGACTGACACCCTGTTAACCCTATGAAAATTAATATAATAGCAAGGGCCCATATTATGTTACGCTCCAGTTTTTTGTCGTACATGTCCATTCTTTTTCCTGCCCATATAACATTCTGATGGCTCGTAGTTCCATTTCTTTCCATGATGACCCCTCAGGTCTGCATAGAACATTCTTAATCTGACTATGAATTTTTTAAATGACCTTGACATTTACTGACATCCTTCGCATTCGCCGGTGTCGTCTATTACGATTCCGCCATCTTTACTACAGCCACATTTGTTACATGAACAGTCTTCATGGCTGAGACTCTCGCAGTGGCATGAATGATTACATTTTTTACAGAATTTATCAGTCATTTTTTATATTTCGTCAAGTTAACATAGCTCAAGTATAATTTCACCTTATACTTTGATATTATCTGTCTTATCTTCCATATCAGTTTCTTCATCACGTATATCCTTACTTTTCATGTGTGTTGATATTAAAGATACCGGCTGGTATCTCCGATTATTTAACTAGTGTGTATAGAATAAGGATAGCAACGATTATGCCAAAAGTAACTTTCTTGTTGGCTCTAGCTAATCCCCATAGTCCTATAGCGTATTGTTTTAGTTTTTCCATAGTTTTCTCCTATTTTATATTGCCCCAGTTTTCACCGGATTCATAGTCTACCTTATTAGGCACCTCCAGTTCAACAGCGGATTCCATAATTTTTTTTATTTTTTCAGCTTCTTTATCATCTTTTACAGAGATATCCAACTCATCATGCACCTGTATATGTGGAATAATTTTCTCTTTATGTAGTTCAATCATTGCTTTTTTGGTCATATCGGCAGCTGATCCTTGTATAAGTTTGTTTAATGCTTTGTAGGTATATGCCCTACGAATCCCCGGTCCATGCTCCCTGAGCGCTTCTTCGTGCGGCAGGGATTTATGAATTCCGAATTGATTCGGTTCCCATAAGTGAAATCGGCAAAGTCTGCCGAGTAATGTTCTTATCATCCCTGAATCCTGGGCGCGCTTCATAACAGAATCCATCAACTGTTTTACAAATGGAACTTTACTATGATATTGTTTAAATAATTCTTCTGCTTTATCTTTGTTAATACCGAGTTCTGCCTGTAATTTATTTTTACCCATCCCATAGAATAAACCCAAGTTGATTGTTTTAGCTTGAAGTCTAGGAATGTTCGCCATGTCGGCTACGATGGCGTGGAAATCTGCATCTCCTTTGTTGTACGCGTCGAGGACTTCTCCTACGCCGTATAACTTCTGCAAGGATGCATAATGTACCACCAACCTAGGCTCCTGTTGATTATAGTCAAAACAACCCCATCTATGGCCTTCCTCAGGTATAAATAGACGCCTGATCCGTGGTCCAAGTTCCTTGTTCCGTGCGGGAATCTGCTGAAGATTCGGGTTGGAATAACTGAATCTACCAGTAACCGTTCCTCCGCTGTCTCCACGAAGCTGGTTTATTCCAGCGTGAATCCTGCCCTTGTGGGCATGTTTTAGTATGGAGTCAATAAAAGTTGAATGTGATTTATTTATTTCTCTGGCTTGTGCAATCTTTTTGACAACTGGATGCGGATGATTCTGCAGGAAGTTCTTAACGAAGCTTGGTTCTTTTGATTTCTGTGTTGTTTCATACGGAAGATCAAGTTTATCAAATACTTTTGCCACGGATCTTGCAGCCATAATCTGTACATCAAGGCCGGTTTCTTTTTTAACATCTAACAATAAATTTTTTTCCTGTTCCATCAATAATTTCTTTTCTTCCAACGCCTGCTCTTCATCCACACGGACTCCAAGAAAACTCATTTCCACAAGGCATGGAAACAGTTCCATTTCAAGATGGAAGATGGATGAGAGATCTTGATAATCTATTTCTTTTTTTAATTCTTGCCAAAGGCTCAAAGTCAGTTCTGCATCTTTTTCAGCATAGGCGCCTACGTACATGGCCGGAAGCCTATACATTTCTACTTTGGCATCTACGCCCCATTCTCTTGCCGCTTCGTACAAAGCAGCTTCATCTTTACCTTGTCCCGTATAACGTCGGGCACAATTATTTAGATCGTAACGCATTTGATTTTCATCAACCAATGCTGAAGCAATCATGGTGTCTACAACATGACCACCTATTGCAATATTTCCCAGTGTTTTAATCCAGCAGACATCATAAATGGCATTATGGAAAATTTTTAGTGCGTTTGTTTTTAAGACTTCTCTAAACCATTTTAAAACCATTTCACGGTCCATGTTGCCACCGCCCTCATGGGCAATTGGATAGTAGCCGCACCAGTCCTTAACAGCGACAGATATTCCTGTTATTTTTCCATTACCTGTAAAGGAACCCGACCCCATTTTTATTAAATTAGTGTCTTTTGTTTCCAGGTCGATTGCTATTTCATCGTATTTAGATAAGTCTGGAAATTCCTGTGGTGGAATCCATTCCGTTTGAGGTTTGAAAAGTGGCTGCTGTATCATGAATAATCTCTTTCAATAATCATATCAATATAATGTTTTGCTTTCTTCAAATCTTGTACTTCTCCTTTCGCTGCATGTCTGCAAATATATTTAATAGCATTTCCTTCTGCAAATAGCAATTTGTTCTTGTTAATAAATTCACTAGGTTGAATTTTCATTTTTTTATAATGAGTTCCACCAATTTGTTTATCGTACACACTCATATCTGATAACTCTTATAAAAATCTTTTGGCTCTATAATATGCAGGTGTTCCTTGGTCCGTGTTGCGCCAACATAGAACAGTCGATTCTCGTCATCGGGATTTTTGTCATATCCTTTTTGCGTATTTAGACTTAAATCTGTTAATAAAACTACATTTTGTGCTTCTCCACCCTTGACACCATGAATGGTTGATAATAAAATTCTTGGTGCTTTATTAAGCTGTTCTCCATTACTTCTCATTTTTCTAATATATTCTACTTTTCTCCATGGAGCGTCATCCAGAGATTCATACCAAACAGAATTAGTACGAAGACCAAATTTGTCTTTACAATCATTTAAAGAATAATGTGCGTCCTTGTTCATAATTAAAAGTTGATTTCTGTCAGCGTGCTCTGGACTCATATAACCATATATCTGTTTAATTTGATCAGGATTCATAGGAGATCCTTTTCTCCATTGTTCCCAATTGACAATGGCATCATATAAATCTTGTTCATATGACCTTTTAAATTTATTTTTAAAAAATAAACCTTTTTGATAGAGGACATTTTCTAATTCATTCAGCATGTATCGGGTTCTAGCCAGTACTAACCATTCTCCTTTAGACATATCTACATTTTCAAAATTAGGATATCTTGTTAGAGATCCTTGTACTGTTCTTGGTCTCCAGTCCTTTGGTAATCGTTTAGAAATTCTATTTACTATTGTCATTGCAATATCATGAACCTTTTTTGGAATTCTACGAGATTGCATCAGTCTTATGAATTTTCCATCTTGTGCTATAAAACTATCAACATCAGCACCTGCCCATCTAAATATTGCCTGGTCGTCGTCCCCTGCAATATAAGAGTCATCTGTTTTATCCCAAATGCTTCTTGTCATATCCCATTGCATCAAAGATAAATCTTGTGCTTCATCTATGAAGACAACATCAAATTTTGGTGATGCATCTGATTTTACAAAATCTAAAATCATATCGTTAAAATCAACGAGTCCATATTGTTTTTTATATGACTCTAGTTCATTTGCTATAATTTTTAATTTATCAAACTCAACTATCTGAGTATGTTCCTTTCGATCATACTGTTGTGATACAGTTATGTTTCTTAATTTAGCCAATTGAATAATTCTGAGGTAATCACTTTTAGTGGTAAATGTACCTCCTTCTTCATCATCATATTCCATATAATCCACGTCAAAACCTATTTCTTTACCTAAATCTTGATAATGCATTTTTTGCATTACGTTTTCTTTTTTAATTCCCAATCTCCTGAAAGCTAATGAATGAAGTGTTCTAAAATATGGAAGATCATCTTCAGTATAACTAAATTTTTTCATAGCCCTATCTCTTGCTTCGTTTGCAGCTTTTTGAGTAAAGGCAAAAAATCCAATTTTATTAGGATCTGTTTTCTTTAAATGATCTTCGACTTTATCTAATAAAGTTTCTGTCTTTCCTGTGCCTGGTGGTCCTAATACAATTGTTTTCATCTAAATTTTAACTCCTTTTTCCATTTTTCTCTATTCGTTCTCCACAGTTCATATTTAAATTGTAATTTATATGTATCCCAAAACCAAGTTCGTTGCTTTCTATCAAATTGAATATTTTCTGCTTCTTCTCCAGCATCAGAACTTCTTTGAACTTGTCTTCTCTTGATAGGATGATAAATTGTTTCTGTGCCTCCTATATCGTCTCGAGACCAATACCAATCCCCAAAATATCCTTCACAATCTTCTTTGTATGTTTCAAAAGTAATTTTGGGTTTAGATTTTTTTTTAAGTGCGAATTTTTTGTAGTTTCTTTCAAAAATGCCGTCTCTTTTAGCAAGATTTAAAAGAGGATTTAATCTTTTAATAATATAACTTTCTACTTCTTCTCTGTAATCATTATCAATAAAATTATTTGAAATTAGTATTTTAGCTTTTATATTTCTGAGATCAGATTTTTTAATCATGTCAACTTTCCTAATTTTTGAATGTTTTGCAAGTTTCTTAATGAGTTCATTATTTTTAAGATTTATATTTTGATATTTTTGTTTTCTTTGATACCAATCTTTTGTTTGTCCAACGTAAAGAGATCTGCATTTGTTTTTGTGTGTTGTAAATTGCTCTTTTTCTTCACAAAGCACATAAACACAATATTTATTATTCCATTTCATTAATAAGGATCCTTTGGTTTAAATTGTTTTGGTCTGTAAGTATCTTCAATTTTTTCAAATGATTTTATTGTCATTATTGAAATTAGTTTTTTTCCAATCCATTCACGGTCACCTTTGCAATTAAAATGTTCTTTTAGCATTTGTTGAGTAACTTGAGATTTTTCATCCCATTTTCTTTTCTGTAAGAAACCATGGTAAAATTTACTGAATATAAAATGATGTCTTCCTTTATTCGTCCAGACATTTCCTCTTATCATATCTTCTTTAGTAGCTGTATCAGAACTACGATTCGTGCAAAATTCTTCTAAATGCTCTCCTAATTGATCTATCTTAGATGATCCTGCTGGTGGATCAATTGTTTCTTTACCATCTAAAAGAGTTTGAACATATTTTTTGTATTCTTTTTTTGAAATACTTGGAAGTATTTTATCAGCCTGTTCTAAAACTGAAATTTGAAATAGTCGTTGATCATAAAGAGTAGTAGCATTTTCTAATTTTACTCTTTCACCATCAACATTGACATAGTAATAAGGTTTATCTAATAATATTTTTTGAAGATCGCTTAATATAGGAAAAACAGCCTCACCTCCAATACCAAATTTTCTAGTTCTGCATAATTTTTTATCACAGTGGCTGCACATAGGTTCTTCGTTACATTTAAAACCTAATTCTTTTTTACTGTTAAATTTAATTTTATCCTGGATTGTTTTGTCATCCAAAGGAGTTGTAAAATATTTATAATTAAATGGATTGATTTTTTTATCCCAGTCAGCCGGCCATTTTCTTTTTGCGTATTGAATATACTGGTATAAAATTCTATCTCGACCATCATCTAATTTAGATTGAGTTAAGGATTCTAAACACGGCGGGCCATCATTAAATTCTGATTCTGGTCTTTGAATTTTTAGTTTATCTAATTGTTCAGGAGTAATCTTATTTTTTTCGTATAATTCAAAAAACTCTTCTAAAGTAGCCGCTGCGCCATCTTCCTTGAAAGCATATCTTGTTGTATTTTTATAATTAAAATATGGTAAATTAAGAAAGTTCCCTGTATCATCTTTCGATTTTAATTCGATCTGTTTTGGAAAAACCTCTGACCCACCGTATCCTAAAATTGCGCTAACGGATAAGAGTTTATCTCTAATTAATTTTGCTTCAACAAAGACCGTAGTATGTAAAACTACATGTGCTCCTCCGCTTTTAGATCTAAAAACTATTAGTGGTAGATTTAATAATTTAATTTTATTAATTAATTTTTTATGGTCAAATCCTGCATAACTATCAATATCAATGCACCCCCACTGACATTTATTTTCTTCATTGATTGGAATAATTCCTAAACTTGGTTCAATACCATTTAAATGGTCTTGCCACATTTTTTCTGTGACTTCTTCTCTTTTAATAAAAGATTGACCTTTTACTTTAGTGCCATCTGCTCTTTTCTTTTCAATATAGGAACATCCATGCGCTCTTTGTAAACCTGTAAATATATTAATAAACTGTTCTATCATAATCTTTCTTATGGGGCGGTTTAAGTCTCCCGCTACCGCCCCTTTATTCCTTCGCAAAGGAAATTGTTAAAACGGCACGTCTTTAGATTCGTCAGTTCCATGTTTAACTTTCACTAAACCCTTGCTGTTTTTTTCAGCAAAGTTTTTAGCAATTTCGTAAACACCTTTCTCTGAAACTGGACCAACTTTAAACACATCCCATCCAAACCATGTTCCTTTGTCATTAGACATCTGAACAGTTTTTAGATTATAAATGTGGCTATATGTTGGCGGAGTAAATAAACCGTTTTTACCCTGCATTTTTATCCCCATCATCATTGAGTTCCATTTACGGCTAATCTTTAATTGAGTAGCCTTCATAGAAACCAAAGCTGTTGATGGAGCTTTACCCATGAGAATCACAAAGTGATTTGCAGTATTTTCAAGATAATTACCGTTCGGTAATCTATCTTTCCAAGACTTATCGCGGGTAGTTGTACCCACTATATCGCTATCTGCTTTGTGTATTGCTACGGGAGCGTTTCCACTCTGACCTCTGTCTCGCCATTCGACATATTGTCTTTCATAATGGACAGGTATAACATTTATACCTGTTGCTCCATTATAGAGTTCTTTGGTCACGCTATTTACAATCATTCCAGGTTCTGCTTTGTCAATAAACTTGGCGTCGTGTTTATTAACTTCTGGAGATAATTGTCCTAAGACTTTCAAAAAAGGCAACGCAAGATCATCCTGCGTCATGTTCTGAGAGCCAGCATTTGCATCAGCTTCGAATAAATTCGTAGCCAGTGCACCTGCATTTGTTTTCTTCGCTATGCTTGTTTCTTGATTCATAGTTATTGTTTCCTTGTTATTTTGGTTCGGTTTCCTACGAACACGTTAAAAATATCCGTTGGCATGGTTTTACCTGCCTCAATACGCTCACGGACTAGCGCTTTCAGGGTCATAGGCTCAACCTTCAACTTTTGTGTCGGTTGAAATCCCTGACCCCTCGCAAGGTTAGCATATTCTGCCGCCTTGTTATCTTCGTTCCGTCCAAAGGAAACAGTAATATCATTTTTAATAATATCACCTAGGCCATTGGAACGAAGCCAACCATACGCCGCATCTCGGTTTATTGCCGAGATATTCGCCGCATAATATGGTTTCACATCAACTGCAGATCCATCTGCAAGTTTAAGAGAAGATAAACCCATTTCACTTAACAGTGTTGGAATAACTTCTCCTGAAATTCGTTCTAATTCTTTTTTCTCTTCTTTTAAGGATTCTTCATCGGATTTAACTTTATCTTCCAAAGCTCTTAACTTTTTAATTTGATCAGCCAATGATTTTAAATTTTCAGTTCTATCTAAAATTTCTTCCTGATCTTTTTCGAAATTAATTTCGTTCATATTTTTTTATTGCCTTTCTAATTATTTCTATTTCTTTACAACATTTATAATATCTATTCCACCAAATTATATCTGAAAAATAACTTATAATAACAGTGGGTAAAGTATACAGTCGGAAGAAAAATGAAAAAATGGGTCTTTGCTTATAATATTCGTGAAGAGCCTCCCTGGAAATTTCTCTATGTCTTTCTACATCTAAAAAATTTTCAGTCCATTCCTCGTTGTATGTGAGTCGTTTTTTTAATCTATAGTATGCTCTGTTCATATATTATCCTCTTAAAATATCCATTTGAGACTGGGCCCTGGTTCTAATAAACGGTTTAACATATTCTTTTCCGTTTTTAATGTAGACAGCTTTCTTGCCGTATCTCTTTTTATAATTTTCTACGCTTTGATTTTTTGCATCAAGGACAGTTATAGTACATTTAACTTTTTTGCCTTTTGCAAATGCTGTAGCTTTATCTAATATTTTACTCATCTGTTTTTCCTTTCTCGTACAAATTTATTTCGATTGGATAATATCTTTTTTCTTGTTTATCCCACTTCAATAATTTGTATCTGCCGTTTGTTATATCAGAAACGATGGAACATGCAACACCTATTATTGCAGGATCTCCAGTTAATAATAAATAATCTTCTGACGTGTATTCTTTTAAAATTTTTCTAAGTTTAAAAATTAAAGGACCGGGGGAAAATATGATTTGCGCCATTTCCGGAAGGCAGAACACAAAATCGCCATATTTGGACGCACCAATAATGTTGATTTTGGGTCTTCCTTCGCGAGTACCGCTTATTTCTTGTATAACGTAGACTTTGGTATCCATGCTTCTTTCTGTTGACAGTAATATATATTTTATGATAAAACAAGTCAAGAAAGAAGAATTGGGCGGTGGGATGGCACAGAAAGTTATGGACTATAAATTTAAAACGAAGCCTTATGGGCATCAAATAACCGCATTGGAAAAATCCTGGAATAAGGAAACTTATGCCTATTTCATGGAGATGGGAACTGGAAAAACCAAAGTACTTATTGATAATCTGGCAATGCTGTATGATAAAGGAAAAGTTAATGGAGCATTAATCATAGCGCCAAAAGGCGTGGTTGGGACCTGGTATAGCCAGGAGATTCCAACTCATTTACCAACGCATATAGAAAAAGTGACTGTTCTGTGGAAGGCCAATATAAATCAAAAACAACAAGATAAGTTGGATCTTCTGTTTAAGACAGGTGAAGACCTTCATATTTTAATTATGAATGTTGAGGCTTTAAGTACGGATAAAGGTAAAGTATTCGCTGCTAAGTTTCTGCGCTCGCACAATACGATGATGGTTGTGGATGAATCTACCACTATTAAAAATCCTAAAGCTAAAAGGACTAAGAACATTGTTGCGCTATCTGAGCTTTCTTCGTATCGAAGAATTCTTACAGGATCTCCTGTAACCAAAAATCCCCTGGACCTATATTCTCAATGCGAGTTTCTAGATCCTTACCTATTGGACTTTACTTCATATTACGCTTTTCGTAACAGATACGCTGAAATGAAGGACGCGTACATTGGAGGAAGAACCATTAGCCTTGTTTCCGGTTTTAAGAATCTTCCCGAACTTGCAGAAACACTGAAGGCCTTCTCCTACCGTGTATTAAAGAGCGAGTGCCTGGATCTGCCTGATAAAATCTTTATTAAAAGACAGATAGCTTTGACTTCAGAACAGAATAAAGTTTACAAGCAAATGAAGGAGCAGGCGCTGGCAGAAATGAATGGCAAGCAGGTTACCACGGTGAACGTTCTTACGCAGTTAATGCGTTTACATCAAATTACCTGTGGTCATTTTGCAGCTGACGATGGAAGTATTCAGGAAATTAAAAACAATAGATTAAGTGAACTTTTGGAAGTTTTGGAAGAAATTGAAGGCAAGGCCATCATATGGGCGCATTACCAGTATGATGTTAAAAATATAATAAGGGAAATTAAGAAGATCCATGGTCCGTGTTCCGTGGTCGACTATTACGGGCTCACGCCCCACGATGAGAGGCAGGATAACATCAGCAAATTTCAGGATGACCCTAGGTGCCGGTTTATCGTTGGAACGCCCTCTACGGGCGGCTATGGCATTACTTTGACGGCTGCAAACACCGTAATTTACTATTCTAACGGATATGACCTTGAGAAGCGATTACAGTCCGAGGACCGCGCTCACCGGATCGGGCAGCATAAACCTGTAACTTATGTCGACATCCTCGCGGAAGAAACCGTTGACGAAAAAATCGTCAAGGCCCTCCGCAAGAAAGTCAATATCGCCTCAGAAGTTCTGGGCGAAGAACTGAAAGCGTGGATCTAATCCCCGAAAAAGTAGGATATACGCGCGAGGCGCAGAAAAATTTCCAATCCCTTATTTAACTTCGATTATTTTCGGCTTTTTGCCTTCTGGAAGAATCCTGTTTAGGGATACTTTCAGCAATCCGTCTTTTAGTTCAGCGCCTTTGATTTCTACATCATCAGCAATAGTGAACACTTTAGAAAAATATCTTTTGGCGATTCCTTGATGAATCAATCCATCTTTATATTTATCCACGTATTCCTTATCAGACTTAACTTCCTTAACGGATTTGATAGTCAATAAGTTATCTGCGTAGTCGACTTTGATATCCTTCTTATTGTAGCCTGCAAGAGCGACTTCAATGTCGTAACTTGTGTCTCCAGTTTTTACAATGTTGTA
>Ga0080013_1001986_pt1 | contig 25440 bp, 36 predicted proteins | sample ETNvirenome_6_85_FD_69236 | JGI IMG/M metagenome (GOLD analysis project Ga0080013, IMG submission 69236) | Marine viral communities from the Pacific Ocean - ETNP_6_85 (SPADES assembly) (version 2) | ecosystem: Environmental > Aquatic > Marine > Oceanic | place: Pacific Ocean | collected 2013-06-19
GGCAATCATACCATCTACAAGTTCATTGGGTAGCACATAATCCATTTGGGACGCACTTACTTTCATCGTCCCATCCAATACTTTAGACATAGTTTACATTCCAAACATCCAAATTTTCTCTAGTATATCATAGAATTTTTTCATTGTCTATTGTTTAGGGGTAAGTTTGTAAGCGCCGAAAGCAGCACCAGAAAGAGCAGCAAAGAGTACTAGTAGTTCCAAGATGATAGTGCGTAGTATAAAATTATATAGATTATAATGTATCCCCACGAACATTTTTGTAGGGATTGTTACCAACTAAAGTTAAGGTTTCATAACGTTATAAAGACAACTTTATTATAGGTATTAATTATTCTTATTACATTGACCATGAGCATTTCCATATTGATGCTGGTAAGTATGTAAGGTTTGAATAAAAATTAATGTTGCCATAAGAACCACCGGAACTATCCACAACTCCCAGTTATTCTTCCACCATTCACTCTTCATAGTCGGTAAAAAGTTAAGAACATCCTATCATAAAAAAAGAGGCCCTTAAGGACCCCTTGTTGTGTTATCTGACTTGAGATCAGAAGGTGTACTTCACACCAAGTTTAGCACCCCAGTTGATGATGTCATCTTCGGAGGAATCTTCACCAGTGATGCCGGAAAGCTCTCCATAAACGGAAGCAGCTTCTGCAACCTGGAAAGAAGCACCAACCTTACCTGAGATTTCAGTCTCAGTGTCATCAGTGGAATCAGTGTGAACAAAACCAGGGCCTGCCTGAATGTAATAAGCAAATTTCTCACCTGCACTTCCATCGAAGCCAAAGTGAAGATCAGTTGTAGCAGTTGTATATTCGCCGTCTGGATACGAAGCATTAGCTTCTACATTAACGTAAGGACCTGCGAAAGCAGCGCCAGCGAATAGAGGAGCAGCTGCAAAAGCTGCGATTACGGGTTTAAACATTTTTCTTTAGATAGTGTCTCGCAAGTATTAAAAAACCTGCGGATGATAGAACTCTCGACTGAGTTCAGGTTACATTCTACGCAGGGTACGATTATTTCGGGCCTTTGTTATGTAAAGTTATTTATAAGTGTCACACTATGCATGTGACAGTTATAACTATAACCCAACATATAAAAGATGTCAAGCCTCCTTCTGTGATGGGTTTACCACTCTTCCTAAGTATGGATCAAAATCCATCCTTTCTTCTATAGGCATATCAGCACCTGAAGTAGTCCAATAATTATTCTGGACATTATAATTCCCCTTGTGGAAAACATCTATATGTTCTGGATGTATAGAAGATCCCAATTCAATTTTATACAATAAAAGAGGAAGAGAATAAGTATTACCTGAATTATAAAGGAGGTCATCAGCAACTGGTCTAGGTCTGACTCCATTATCTAACTTATATTTGTCCCCTCTACAATGAAGTCTAATAAGTTTCTCTGCATGATGCCTATTAATAACATAACAAGCGGTGGAGAATTCATTTACAAATCTCTTATGGATCTTAACATGCACATCTCCGGTACATATAATTGCTATCTGTACGCAATCCCAATCATATGGAATCCTACAATAAAAATCTCTCCAAGAGAAATTCCAAAACCTTACTAGATCAAGACTAACATCATCCTCCATCATGATAGCATAAGGACTATCAGAAGTTTCATACCAATGCTTAATCGCTCTAAGATGAGAAGTTACACACCCTATCTCACCAGAAGTCATGTTCTCAGGATATCTTCCCTTAAGAATATGACTTAGATCATCTTCTCTACCATCATATGCAGAGATACGAGTATAGTTTTCTATCTCCCAATACTTAAATTGGTCATCCATATATTCTTTTCTCTCTGGTTGACCATCCAGATTAATATAATAGATGGGACCAATTCCCTTCAACTTATAAGCTGACTTATTTTTATCTAAAACTTGATCCATTATAATTCAATCTTATAAACTTCTTCTGTGGGTTCTTCAAACTTCACTCTGTCATAATATTTTTCATATAAAGGTGCTTTAATCTTATTAATTAGAGCATCAACATCATTAATATAAACTTCACATCCATTTTCTAAAAGATCAATACACAGTCTATACTGTTGACTCTCTTCTATAATATCAGTTCCTTTTTTATAAGACACATAATCAAAATAATAAGGAAGATTTTTATAATTTCTACTCACCACATACTCATAAAGGAATTTAGCATGAGCATCATTAAAATTATCAGTTGTCTCTCCCAGATTATACTTTATACCTAGAGTTTTTGCATAAGCAGCAAAGGCACGATTATCTCTGGGCAAACAAGGTCCACCAAATCCATATCCATACTTCAAAAACTTAGTACCAATTCTACTATCAGATCCGATAGCATCCAACACTGAAGGTATTTCCTCTTCCATACCAGCAAGAGTCATTACATCCCCTACCATATTTGCATAGCTAATCTTAGTAGTAAGATAACAATTAACTGCTAACTTAACCAGTTCAGCAGCAGTAGTAGACATAAAACTAACCCTAGGTTCCTTGTTAGGACCCTGAATATTATAATAAAGTTCAACTAATTCATCACGATATTTTCCTTCATCACCACCAATCAAAACCATATCAGCAGTCCTAAGATCACTGATAATACTCCCCTGAGCAATAAACTCTGGGTTATAAAAGACATCCCAACTATCTAATTCATCTTGGAACCTCTCACAATCTCCAGGATTAGTAGTACATCCTAGAACAAATGCTTTTCCTTCTCTACCTGACTCAGCAATCTGTTTAACTACTCTTTCTACTGCACTGACATCATAATCTCCAGTCTCCAACGAAGGAGTAGCAACCAAAGTGTAGATAAGATCACACTCATTAATTACCCTCTTATTATCTGTTGTAAATTCTATATTCTTTGCATTCCATAGAAGATCATGAACCCCTGGTTCAGTAGTACCCAATACACCTTTCTTAAGATCTGCAATGTATGTCTTCCTCACATCTGATGCAAGAACTTCATATCCTGCTCTTTCACAAAGAAGAGCAAAACAAAGTCCTAGTCTGCCGACTCCGATGACTCCAATTTTCATAGTAAAAACGTAGGTATAGGTTGCATTTTATGTTGATTCATTCTACTAAACTTATCAAGTATACCAACTGCTGGTCCTGTTCCATGATGCATCGCTTCTTCCAACTCAGCATAGGAAGCACCTATCTGATCTTCATCGGTTCTACCATCATCCCAAAGACCATCAGTTGGTTTTGCTTCAATAATTCTGGGGTCTATCCCCATGAATTTTCCAAGTTCCCATACCTCAGTCTTATAAAGGTCAGCAATAGGAGCAATATCTACCCCACCATCACCATATTTAGTATAGAATCCTACACCATAATCCTCTACCTTATTGCCAGTTCCTACTACAAGACCTTTAGTAACAGTAGCCACTTGATAAAGAGCTACCATTCTTAATCTAGATCTAGAATTGGCGCAAGCATGGTTAGTATCAAATTCTTCTCCCATACAATCCTTAAACACTTCAAAAAGACTAGTTAAATCAAATTTCCTAGTGGTAACATTGAAATGAAAGTTTTTTGCTAACCATGCTAAATGAACATCTGAAAGACTTTCTTGATCTTTATTTTGATAGATAGGCATCCCCAACACATAAACAGGAATTCCTGTATGCGCAGCAAGAGTAGAAACAACAGCAGAATCTATTCCACCAGATACTCCTACCACTAAAGACTTAATATTATTACTATCAATATAAGAGTTGAGCCAATCAACAATCCTACCCTTTACCTCCCAATAATTCTCAATTCTATTCATAATGAACCATCCAATCCTTTATGGTATAGTTGTCCCCCACATTGAGAGGAGCATAAGTACGACATCCTTCTGCAAATACGGACTCTCCTCCTACATTATAAGTCAAATGCTTCGCGTTGTAAATGATATCATAAAAATCTGAAGGAATCTTATCCCATAAGGTAGGCATTACAACTTCTGCTTTACATCCACCAAACCACCAGGAACATTCAGAAAAAGAAGTGGCCCAAGTAAGTATCAACTTCTTATAACACTGCGATAACAAATACATATCAATAAATGCCGTGATGGTTTGATCTACATTATCAGAATGATTATCATGTCTTACAATATCATTCTTAGGAAATGTGATGATTTGATTCCCATACTTAGCCTTATACCTCTCAACTATAGGAGTATGGTCAGTAGCAAGGAAAAACTTTTGGTCTGTAGGATACTTTTCAATTTCATTTTCAAATCCAGGGAAGTCCATCCATACACTCCTACTCCCATCATCTACAGGTGGGAAGTTAGTTCTAACATGCACCCCCACCATATTATCCTTATCCCAATCCTTAGTAAAGTCATCAATAATTTTCTTTACCTTGGGTTGTATTCTTAACTTCTGCCATACAGGAAGATACTTATCAATAAAATATTGAGGAGTATCATTATATAATTGATCTATAGTTTTATATTGATCACAATACTTTACTTCATCCTCATTTACCAGAAGTCTCCACCCAGAATGAGTCCAAGGATATTTTTTTATATCCTCCTGCGAATCACATAATTCAAAATTTTCAAAGAGTTGGAGATCAGGTTCCTTCTCTATTAAAAGTTTTTCATACCTTTGCATATAGGAAACATAGAGTTTAATTCTGTTTCCCAATCCTGCTGATTTCAATACTACAAAAGGATTCATTTTTTTATCCACTCCAGAACGTCTACTTCAGGTTTCCATCCTATAACGTCACCAATCTTATCTATATTAGACCAAGTAGTTTCCATTTCACCTTCTCTCTTTGGAATGTAGGTTTGATTATCTGAAATACAATCAGCAACTTCTTGAACAGAATAATTAATCCCACTACCAACATTAAACACTTCACCAACATAATCATGACCACCTTTCTTGATAGGCATAATAGATGCAAGATAATTAGCTCTAGTTACGTCCTTAACATAGATGAAATCTCTTCGTTGTGTTCCATCTCCCACAATAGTAAGTGGTTCCCCACCATCCCTCTGTCTTTCAAATATACCTATTACAGGAGCATACTGACCCCTAGTAGGAGACCTTTCACCAAAGACATTAAAATACCTTAGGACTACGGTTTCCAATCCATACAGATCACTATACATCTTACAGAACTTCTCAGCAGCAACCTTAGATGCTGAATAAGGGTTCAAACAATCATCAGGTTGAGTTTCTATATTAGGAGAGGGATTATATCCATACCCAGAAGAAGTGGAAGAGTAAATCAACCTCCTAACTCCTGCTTCTCTAGCACACTGCAACACTGTAGTAGTTCCTACACAGTTCTTATAAACTGCTTCAATAGGATTCTTAATTGCAGGTTGCAATCTAGATTCTGCTGCTAAGTGAAAAACATACTCCACTCCAGTGAAGACATTCTTCATAAATTTATAGTCAGTTACGTCTCCTTTAACATTGATAGCTTTATCATTCCAATAAAACTTATCATTACATTCTGCACTTTCATTATCAACACAGACTACTTGATGTCCTTTATCTAATAGATAATCTACTAGATTGGAACCAATAAATCCTGCTCCACCGGTCACTAATGATTTAATCATAATAATCCTTCCATTGAATTCCAAATACTTTCTTTCAACTTAGTAGTTGAATAACCATGATCTCTATTTAAGAAGACAACATCAATGGCAATATCTTTACCAGTATAACTACCGTCCATATAGTCTGAACCCAAAAAGCGAACTTCATAGTCCTTGAGATATGATAAGAATGTGTCCTCTGCGTAGTATACTACAATGTCATCAACATATTTAATAGACCTTAATATTTCTTTTCTATCTTCTAGTGACTGAACCGGTTTGAGTTTATGAGGACGTGCAAAAGATGGATCCTCATGCAAAGCAACTGTAAGATGATTACAATGTTCTTTAGATTCTTTAAACATTCTAATATATCCTGGATGGATTAGATCAAATGCTCCCGCAATAATACCTTTCTTCAATGGTTGTGTCTTCTTCCAATCCTCTACATTCATACCTTTATCATCAATAAAGATATCAGCAGTAGGTTTATGGAACATAGGTTCAAGTTCATGATACTTGACTCCCCAACGATCTAATTGTTCTCTAGTTAAATCTGTCTGATCAATACCAGATCCCCTTCCTCTAGCAGTCTGTAAGATAATCTTATGTCCTTCATCATAAAGACGATTAACTTGCTCCACCATAAAAGGAATAGGAGTTGCCTTTAAATAACCAGGCTTACCATTTTCTAATTTAGGAGTATTGCAAATGGTATCATCAATATCAAAGCAATAATTCATACCACTCCATGAAGAAATATTTGATGAACACACTCTACCACACCATAAGACTCACTGTCCACATGGTAATTCCACTTTGCGTATTGGGCGCTTCTCTGCAAGGTATTGTGAAGATGGAATCCAGTCAAAACTCCATAAGCAATACCATGCTTCTCGCAATGATTCATACAATTAATCATATTAATTGATTCACCACTAGAACTTATGATAACAACTAAAGTATCATCCTCTACATAATATTCTAAAAACTTTTGATAAGCATTCTCATATCCAAAATCATTACTCAACATAGTAATCATTGAAGGATCAGAAAGAATAGAAACTTTCTTTCCTTCAAATTTCATATAGTCCTGAGAAATGTGAGAGGCAACTGAACTGCTACCTCCATTTCCTAAAATAATAATTCTACTATGATCTTTAAAAGCATTTTGATACTTCTGAAACTCATCCTCCATGTGAGCTGACTGAAGTGTTTCAATATATGGGGTAAAAGGATTCATAGTTTAATTCCAATTAGAACATACACGTTTTTCATGAACTTGCTTCTTCCTTACACAGAAATAGATATTTGCTCCTTGATTATCATGGTTACTAAACTGAGCATCGCCAAAGAGATATCCAAAATATAAACCATTTTGTGTACCAAGAACACCAGCGGCCTCATGATTACACTGAGGTTGTACACCTGGATAATTTCTCCCTACCGGATATGAATGCCAATCATTTTCTACACACAATTCAAATCCATTATCAAAGAAAATATTAACCCACTCGGCAGAGTTAAACATAGACTGATGCCTAATAATTAATTCCCCATTGACATACTCATAGTCTGGGATAACAGAAAGAACACAACAAAATACACCATCATCTGTTAAATGATTTTTTACACTATCAAACCAAGTACCAAGATCATCTGGATGAATATGTTCAATCACATCCCAACTGTGAATGAAATTAAATTTCATATCCTCACCATCTTCTTTCAATTGAAATGGTTCTGCCAAATCAACATTAAAAAGATTCTTATTTAAATATTTTTTCCAGTTACCAGCACCTGGACCATTATGAGCATGAGTAGATCCTTCCAATCCAACAGCAGTATATCCATCTTCGATGAAATTAACTACCATCTGTCCACCAGCACAACCCATATCTAAAACTTTGGGTTCATCAAAATAATCTTTTATAGCACTAACATATGCTTCATCAGTTCTATTATCAACTAAAGTTCCTGCTGGTGCTATATGATCTGGTGAATCAAAAGCACCTGGGTACTCAGTTTCTAAAGTAATCACAGACATCTACCCACAACTCCATTTGGCGATACATTAATTTTAACACAATCATAAGGAATTTTCAATTCATTCTTTTCAGAAAATGTCAAGAAGAACCCTCCATTACCTGCACCACATAATTTATGAGCAAGAACTGTGGTGTTTTGACTAAGACATTGATCCATTGAAATGATTTTCTCATTCTCAGCAATAGAAGAACTAGTCCTTTTCTTTTGGTCCCACCCCCTATTTAACTCACCCAAAAACTTCTTATAATTTTTCTTTAAAAGATAATCATATGCTCTATCTACAGTCTTCACAACTGGTTTTACTTTCTCTAGATTATCTGTAATATTTTTGAGGATTTGTTTAGAGTTCCTCGTAACACCAGTAAAAACAAGATGAGTGTGATATAGATCAAATAGATCGCTAGGAAGAAACTCATGCTTAATACGGTGACCACCCATAAACTCAATCCTTTTAAAATCCCCAATACCACATCCATATGGATCTTGATAACCACAATAGGGGTTAAAAGAAACTTCTAATTCATATGCTAGTTTACAAATCTCACTATCGGACATTGGAATATTTAAAAAGAGAGTGCAAGCTTTAATAAGACCAATAATATATGAAGATGAAGATGCGAGACCACTCCCCTGAGAATATGCATCACTAGTCAAAGTAACCTGCACAGGTGGCATAGCAAAGTGTTCCAACACAACTCTGACTACTTCATTCTGAATCTCTGAGAGATTAGAAACCTCCTCTCTACGTGAATAATTAATAATATATTTGCGTTGATCTTTATTAAAACCAAACTTATCCTGACTGATTGTTACATATGTCTTAAGATCACAAGTAAAACTAATTACAGAACCATACCCATACTTTTCCACAAAGAAAGGATTATCACTAGATCCCCCAAAAAGAGATATTCTTAATGGACAACTAGCTATGAACATGATACTCTTCTATCTTACCCATATCATTAACATAGACCTCAGCATTTTTATACTTGTTTTGATAAGAAGCATTATCATAATACTCCTTAAGTGCGTCTCTGTCCATCTTTTCTAATCTTTCCCACACTGCAAAGTTCTCTTGCATGTATGGATTACCTTGAACAGAATTAGGCCAAGAATTGGGTCCCCTACTATGTTCCAAATGATAAACCCAATCATCTATCCTACCAACATTATATCCTAAAGTTGTAAACCTATGAAATCTTTCCTTATCCTCTGGAGAGGATCCACGGAAGTTCTCATTCTCCATACCTGCATCCATATATGCTTTCTTACTAATGAATTGAACATGTCCATACTGGGCATCATAATCATTAGACTTCTTCTCCAAGATCTTAAAATCACAATCATTAGATAAGAATTCACTTACCAATTCATCATCAGCATGTACTTGCTTCTGCCAAGTTCCAAACCCATAAGGATAGACCATATCACATGAGCCATTAACTATCATCTCCTTTGCCCTAATATAACTAGAAGCAGGAAGTAAAACATCACAATCATAATTTGCTACCACTTCAGTAGTAGATACTGCAAGCATCTCATTAAGATATCTCATCCTATAAAATACAGGATCATCTGATTGCTCAAAAACATGAAGAAGATTATTAGTAAATCCCTCCACATACTCAGCTATCTGTGGAAAAGCTTCTTCTGCAAAAACAGGTTGCTTATCTACCTCTTTAACAATAACTGTAGTATGAAAAGTCTCCAGAAGAAAACAACAAGTTGTAATTACATTTCTCAACCTATCTTCTGATTCAATCCTCACAGGAATGATAAAGGTGGTATCTTTTAAATCATGCTTCATTTTTTAATGCACTGAGTATCGTGATATGCCTGATCAAAATCAGTTGGTCTAGGAATAATTACTTCTGGTGTACATCCTCCCATCCACCATGCAATCTCATCAAAGGTGCTAAGATATGTTCCAATTATTTTACTACACTTAGAAAGAATTAGCAATTCAATAAAAGCATCTGTGGTTAATTGAATATCATCATGGTGTCCAGACTCAGCCAATCTAGGATCATTAAATATCTGTCTCTCATAAGTTACTACCCTATCCCCATACTTATCAATAAAATGTTTCTGCACATCTGAATTATCACAGCAGAAGAAAAACTTCTGGTCAGAATCTAGTTTATCAATCTCCTCTTCGAAAATCTCATTACTATGGAATCTTCTCTTATCACAATACCAAGATCTAATATGCACCCCAGGCATCTTATCCCAAGCATCTACAAACTCAGAAACATATTCAATTAACTCAGAATTTATTTTAAGTTTATCAAGAACATCAAGATACTTATCTATAAAATACTCTGGTGTTTTCTCAAACAATAAATCAATAGTCTTATATTCATCACAATATTTTTCTTCTTCTGGATCAACACGCAATCTCCAATCTTCTGGATAAGTCCTAGAAGGTTCCTCTACTAAAGGAATAGATGGAAAGATATAATTTATAGTCTCATGTTGAGTACTCACATCATACTGAGACATTGCACTTAGAATATTTTTAATTCTATTAGCAATTCCAGCATGACTTACAACTGTTACTTGCATTTAATCTTCTCCCATCCTTGAGGATATAAATCATCAGTGTTAATATGAGAAAGTCCTGGTCCATACCAAGGAACTGGAGCAATGACTCTTCCCCCTACCTGATACTCACTATTGGGATGACGACCCCTTCTACCTAACCAAGCACCCCACCAACTAAAGGTGCTATTAGAGACAACAAAATCCTCACACTTAGATATCAAACACAAATCAAAGAATTGTTTCTCTAATCTCAAAGAAGGTTCATTCTCAAACCAATATTCATTAGACTTATCTTGAAAAATAAAATTATCTCCTTTGAAATAATCCTTATATTTTTCAATGTTGTTAGAACAAATTATATAGATGCGATCTTTACCCAACATCTCAATTGCTTTATCCCAATATGACATAGGAATATTGCCATGGTTATTAACGCATCCCACATAATCAAAAACATCATTATAATCTCTAATGCATAAAGAAACTGGTCGTTGTTCCAAATATTTCCCAAACAACTCCTTAACCTTACTCTCTATCTCTTTCTTAAATCTAAAATCAAGTCTAATTAACTTCTCAGCATCCTCAAAATACTTCTCTGTCTGAAAATATCCATTCAAGGTTATGTGATTAGGACATTCATTAAAGAGTTCCTCACAAAACTCATGAGAATCATGCAGTTCTACCTCATCCCCTTCAATCAATCCATACCTATCACCACAATGTAACATATCAAATCCACGTGGGAGATCACAGTAATCAGGAATTCTAAAATCATATCCACACTGCTTTGCAATACCAACCAAGGCAGCATACTGGAACATCTGATTTCCCAATCTTCCATTTCTTCCCAGATTGTTCATCCCAATAGTCATAACTTAATCCCCTTGTTCTGTTCTTTCAATCTATTATCTATTATATCACCAATATCCAAAGAATAAAAGGCATGCCACCCTCTAGTATTACCAGTGTACCAATGATTACAGTCACCTCTATGCATCTTTATTGTCTCCCAGTACTCCCTAGACTGCAATTGATAATGATTTAAAAGCAATTCAGGATCATCCTCATTAGTCTTGTAGGATAGATTAATAGTAGGGCCATTATTATGCGCATCATGCACAGCAAAATGATCTATACCAAAATCAGTATTCACAATACACTTAGGAGCATCTAAATTCTGCCACTCTGGTTCATTCTGTCCATTTGGATTAGCATGACTATAAAGAGTAGCCCATACTCTAGCATTATACTCTGCTCTCTTATTAAAGTTATTAACTATACCACCCCTAGGATGTTCAATAAAATCATTAGAGTTAAACCATACCCAATTAGTAATTACTCTACCATAATCTTCATACTTAACTAAGATATCTTTTAAATTAATAACCTTAGGACTGTATAAAAATTCATCTACATCTACCTGAGCAATCCACTTAGACTCCTTTGCTATAGGAAGAAGATACTTATTAGTAATAGTAACCTGCCTTCCACTAAATCTATCATCAACATCACTCTTAAAAAGAGTTACATACCCAGAATCAATGTAAGGTTGAAGAATAGGAAAGTAATCATCTCCACTAAAATCATCTATCAAATAGATATGATCTGCACCATGCAACTTATAATGTTCGATCCATTCCTTCAATGTCCAACTTTCATTCTTGAACATTGATGCAACTGAAAAGTAATACTTATAGTCCATATTTCTTGTGACAGTATTTGAATTCTTCTTTTATCTCTTCGTCAGATACTTCTGCCATAAGAGTATCAGTATCCCTTACTCTATTGCAAATGAATACATCCTGATAAAGAATAGGCATACCATAGTATAACATAGTATGATAATAAAAATCAACATCCAATAGCATTCTCACTTCAGGATCAAATCTAGTCTTAACTTCCTGTTTAATAGAAAGGACTGAGACCCCTCCAATAAAATTATGCTCGTCCTCTAAGATAAGTTGATCATCCCACTTAGGAAGCATAGGGTTAAAGAAGGTATGTCCATCATCTCTTGTATGAGTAGCACCACAAGCAAACCACTTCTTAGAAGAATTGCTCATTGCTTTATACATCTTCTCTAATGCTTCAGTATCATAAAAGAAATCATCCTGTTGAAATACTTTTATAATTTCTCCGCTACAATTATCTATTGCATTATTAGTATTGATAGCAGGACTACCTCTACCTTCCTCATTACGAACGTATTTAATGTTTAAATTATATTCATTCTCCTCACAGTAGTCATGAATATCATTATTGATACTATGATCTGAAATAACAACTTCAACATCTCTAAGAGTTTGAATAGAAATAGTCCTGAACATATCGTCCAAGACTTCTACTCCTCTCCCATAATATTCAAAGGTAGGTACAGCTACTGATACCTTCATACAACAACCCAATCCTCACAGAAAAGATCTTCGGTATTATTATCCTTCAGGTCGGGACCAAACCACCCTGAAGGACATACAACCTTACCTCTATTGCCCAACCAAGCGCCCCACCAACTAAAGGAACTATTAGCAGTAATAAAATCACTACACATACTCATCAAACACATATCATAGAATTGATTACCACCTTCTGCTACAGCAAATCTATCATCTTCGAAGAGAGGGTGTTCCTTACACCACTCAACATCATTAGTAAAGATAATCACTTGCCTATCATCATCAAACATTTCCAATGCTTTTTTATAATAATTAGCATGAAGAACTGGATGTCTAGAAGAATTGTGTATAAAATCCCCTCTCCTAACATGAAGAGAGATGGGATTATCAAACTGCCCCATGATATCTTCACATGTTTCTACAATCTCATCTTTAAAAGAAAGATCTTCTCTTACTTCATCTTCAATATGTTTAAAATATTTTTCAGTCTGAAAGAAACCATGCAAAGAATAATTCTGTGTTTTATCTAACTTAAAAAAAGCATCAGTAAAATTAAACTGAGGTTCTTGAACATAATTATCTGTCTTTAAAGTGCCTAGGAGATTTGCTCCAGTAAGTTTGAAAGCATCATAAAGTAGAATGGTATAACGATTACCTATACCATCATCAAACAATTCTCTATGATTAGGAACCATAAAAGGAACACCAAGTTTAGATGCAATACCTTTGGTAGATGCATACTGAAACATTTGATTTCCCAATTGTCCCAGTTTACCTAGATGATTAAATGCTACTGTCATTTGTTCCTCGACACAATAAGTTCACCATGTAATCCATTCCTTAATACTTTAACATCATATCCATTTTTGTCAATCCATTCTCTACAAGCTTTCCTTTCATGATGATCATAGTCTGGTTCATGTCCATGCCAATCATCAAACCTCATATAAATCTCATCCCACTCACACTTATCTACAAACTTCAAAGAAGATACTGTAGGTTCATAGATATCCACATCAATATGGACTGCAGAAATAGTAGTTATACCATACGCAGAAGGGTCTTCTAATTCATGAACATCCTTAACTATCAATGTAATATTAGGAAACTCAGAGCAGTCTTCAACTACTTCTCTATAAGTCTGTTTATATTCATCTCCCTCCAATTTAAATGCTCCCTTATGCCAACCAGCATAGTCAGGAGTTTCCTGTTGGGTTTGTTCCAATCCTTTAAAGTGGTCAAATCCATAAACTCCTTTCTCATAATTAATGGGAGCAATATCTCTTATAGTACCAGCACAAGCAACTCCAAATTCTAAAATATCACCTTTAGTATTGTCGGGATCAAAATTACTAATACCTGCTGCAAACTCAATATGACTCATAGGATTAGTAGGAACATCTCCCGGAAACATATTATCTTCCTCCGACCAAGAAGGAGGAGTATATTCGGTGGTGGCTCCATGATTCAATAGAAAATGTTGCCTCTTATGATAGAGAGACAATCCTTTCATTGCTTCTTTATTATCCACCAACTCATCATCAGACCTCCCCCCAAAGAGGCTTTGAAAATATGGAGTGTTGTGATCGATCATTTTACTCATTTGTCATGCTCCTTAAATATTCCCTTTCTGTTTTGTATATGATAGAAGGGTTTTGATAAACTTGAATCCCATAGACCACTTCAGGTATTAACCATTGATCTATTCTATAGCAATACTCCCAATTAACTGGTTGAACACAATTTATCACAGCAACAGACCAAAAGGCTGTTACATAATTAAGAATGGTGTTCATAGTGCTTTTTCATTTCAGAGAATATTTTTGCAATACCGTCATGCAACCCTGTTTTAGGTTGCCACCACCCCAAGATATAGTTATCTGCCTCATTTCTTTTATCCATTTGAACACTATCTTTAGCAAGTCCTGGTTTAATCCTGACATCCATATATTTTGGATCTACATCAGTACCAAGTAAATTAAATTGTCCTTGGATCGTATCAGCAACATACTTAATAGAATGTGAATTAAAAGAAGTAACATGTAAAGGATCTGTTGGTTTAAAATCTGAATAAGATTCCATGATAGTTTCCAATGCTTCGCAACAATCCTCAGCATAAAGAAACTGTCTCTCTTCAGTTCCATCAGTCATCATCTCAAACTCACCTTCTTCAAATCCTTTACGAATAAAATCAGTAATAACATGAGCCTTTTCATGATCCTTTTCAATACCATATACATTCCAAAACTTAACAGTCAATCCCTTAAGAGTTTGAGTATATAATTCTCCAACTCTCTTAAGAACACCATATGGAGAATGACTCATGTTACTCATCTGAGAAGATGCAAATACAAATGGTTTCTTATATTTTTCAATAAGACCAAAAGCATTCACCATTAATCTTGCATTATTATTCACAAAATCAAAAGTGTGTTGATATTTTTTAAGATATCTAGATCCCCCAACATCAAATGATAAGAAGAATATAAAATCAGAAGTCTGAATAATTCTATGCAATTCAGGACTAGGAATATTCCTCATGTCCTGATGATCTCCGTTCACAATATCAAATTCTCTAACATCATACTTATCTCCTCTTCGAAGATACTCAGTTAGATAAGCACCTATCTGACCGCTAGATCCAAGAATAGTAACTCTTTTCTTTCCAGAATATTCAACTGTACCTTTAGCACTCATTCTACTGTCACTCCATATGGTAAATTGCCGTGGTATCCAAATGGTATTATATCAGCGTTTATATCTAGCGGACTTTCATGGGAGAAATATTTTGCAACATCTACTGGTGCAAACTTACATCCATGTTCCTCAAAGATATGTCTATTATGTACGCAAATATTTCCATCTTCATTCCAATTAACTGCTCCAAACATCTTATAAAAATCATTCTTAGCAACTACATCAAAAGGAACATCAACTTTAGATGGAAGTTCAATTAGTTTCTTACTACGCAAAGAGAAACCACCATTACCAACAGCAATATGTTCTCCATAAGGAGTCACAAATCCCTGCTCCCGCCAGGGCCAAGGAGCACCAATATAATCATAATCAAAAAATTCATCCCTCCATCCCAAAGGATTAATAATAAATCCATCATGTTGAATAGTAAGAACAAAATCAGTATCCACATGTTCATGAGTGTGATAGATCATAGACCTAGCATAATCCTTCATGTTCTTTACTGGAATTCTTGGTTCCTCACAAACAATTCCATCCTTTAAAAGATCCTCACCCCTTTCCTCAATGACTTTCTTAGAAGTTACAAACTTTACTGCACCAAATTGTGCAGCCTCCATACAAGTATAAAGTGATCTAATGGTATCTTCTAATCCATTATCTAAACTCTTCTCCTTCTCCCCATCTTGGAAATCTTCAGCTGCTATCTCTGACTTATCCCAAGGAACATAGATGGTAAAGAGAGTAACTCTTTTCAAGTCTACTACCATTTTAAACTCCTACGTAACGTGCTCTGTATCTTTCTTCAGCGGTCTCAGTAATATCTGTCATATAATAAACAGCAAAACTCTTTCTCATCTTTCCATGTGGTGGATTGATGGGTTTAGGAAATCCATGCCAAGAATGTTGAGTAGTATCAAATAAAACTGCTCTATTGAATAGAGGTTCAACTTCCTTTACCTTCTGAAGAGGTTGTTTCTTTTCCTCATCATTAGACCATAATTGAAGACTACCACCCCATTCAGGATCATAATCCTCTTCCAGGTAAACAATTAAATTTAGTTTCCTCTGAAGATTAAGCTTAGGGTGTATAGAATAATCCAAATGCACAGCAAGGTTTCCACTTTGTCCATGCATATGCCATCCAGCCCCATGCAATCCAACATCAGGATACAAAGGAGTAATGCCTGTAATCCCTGAAAGTTTAGAGATAAAATCCATAGACAATAGATTAGAAAAGATTTTATAAGTTAAAGGAGGAAATCTATCCCACCTATTACAAGCTTTCTTCTCTGCAATCCATCCCTGATAGTGAATTATATCTTCTGTAGGATTATCATAATCAATAAACTCATGACTTACCTTTCTCGCATCTTCAACGTCTAAAAAATCCTCAATGATCCAATGATCGAAAGGATTATTATCATATTGAATGTTTGTACTATTAAACATATAAAATACCTGTTCCCGAAGAGTGTCCCAACTCACTTACATCAATTTTAATCCATCCCGGGATAGAAAGTTCATTCCAAAAATCTTCCATCTGACAACCTTTATAAATGTCATCTAATATTATAACACCAGTCCATCCTTTTTTCAAGACATGTTCTATCATTCTTAACTCTTCTTCCTTACCTGCTACTTTCATACCATGAGGATCAATATCAATTACAATAATTTTTACTTTATTAAAATCAATATCATTATCATCCCTAAAATCAAAATCCCTCCAAGTAATATTGCTCCTATCAATATCACGACGTGTCTTTGAATGATATGTTTCATTAGAATACCATGGATCAATCTCATAACTGATCACATGATTACTTTCATTATAAGAAAGAGCTAAAGCAGAATTGCCATACTGACTTCCAACATCCAAGATAACACTATCATTAAAGAGAGTACTTACAAAAGCATAAAGGTGATAAGGAGCTCCTCCAGGTCCCTCTTCAAAATTATCCTGCATTCTAATACTCTTACTAGCCAGTTCCTTTATATTAATCCTACGAAAACTAGGTAAATCTGAAGCAATAGAAGACCTCTTAGTTAAAAGGTTTAAAGTATCTTTTATAGAAGTCTTCATACAACCTCAGGTTTATCATCATAAAAAGAATGCTTCTTTCTATACTCCTTATACTCCTCCTTACAATCTACACCACTCATCAACTTACCAGAAGTATCAATATACATCCAGTCATCTACAATATTATCATCCCCTCTCCAATATCCATTAGACCTTTTATAATCATTCCAATACTTAGGAGCAATAATGGTCTTTGCTTTAGTGTTAGTCCAGGCTGGCCAAAAAGCAAAAGTAGAAGAAGTAATAATAGAATGAACTGCATTATGAAGAATAGAATAATCTACTGCTATAGGACCACCCTGGTAGATATAGAAACCAGAACCCTGTAAATGAGCCATAGGATCCTGAGAATCCATAGCAGAAGACCCTATAATAGGAGCCCAAGGAATAAACTTCTTAGCATTCTCAGGATCATCTGTAATGACCCCAAACTTCATGTTGGGATTAATTTCCAACATCCTATCTCTAGCAAGTGCATAATATTCTGGAGGACCAAAAGCAGAAGTAATTAAATACTCACCACCCCTAAACTGAACTACACAAAAATCATCACTAGAGTAATCAGTAACAGTAAGATTGGGTTTCAACCATTCAATAATATCACTCTTCCTATCATTAATATATCTCAGTCTCTGAAAGGTTCCATCTACTTTAGTATTATCTGGAATAGTATTATAAAGAAGATCATCATAAAACATTGCATCCTCATTAGGAAGCGCATGAAGATCTGTAGGGTATTCATCTACCCTTTCCCGAGCATAATATTCTACACCATCAGGAAGTTCTGATGGTTCTTGTCCTTCTTGATGAGTAACTCCCCCTGTAACATCATCTCCAAAATCTATGTTAGGGAGAAACTGACATCCTTTAAAAGTTTTTAACTCTACAGAAGGAATATTACTTTTACCCTTCCCACTATTAGTAGTATCTCTTCTTACACCCCATCTAAATCCACGATGTTCAGCAATACATCTAGGTGCAACTATATTCCACAGTTGGTTTCCAAGACCAGAACCATTATAAATTTCAGAAACAATCATTGTATTATAGCAGCAGTAGACATTATTCTAGTTGTAGGCTTTATAAGATCTTTATATTTTTTCTGATTATCTAAAATATATTGTGGAAAAGTATCATCAAGATCAACTGTCTGATATGTAATATGATGTCTATTAAGAACATCCTTTCCACTCTTTAGATTGTTAGAGATATTTTCAGTAACTTCTGGAACATCAAAATGCCTATCACAAAAAGAATTAATCTTCTGTCTTATATGATCCTCATCTCCCAAATAAGTAAAGTGCCAGCCGCCATTGGTTATAGTTGCTCCACTAATCTTACGCTCATCTTCTGTACCTTCTCTCAAATCATCAACAGTAGTGTTTTTTAAATGACCGTAGGTTGCTGCTCTAGTACCAAACCAAGTATCAGAATAAAGATTATTAAACCAATAAGCAAAACAACGTTGTTCAAAAGTAAAGTGAGTATCATTCTCTACCCACTCATCAGCATGTTGCAATACTTCAGGATTAGGTATCTCATCACCATCACTCATAAGGATAAGATCATCATCCTGAAGACCTTCTATATTAACCATAGCATTACGAGAATAAATCTCTCTTTCCCAAGGACCTGGAAGGTCTGGAAGTTGAATTTGATTAAGAATAATTTTATCTTCCCACTTAGCAAATCTCTCTCTGTTGTTAGAGAAATAACTCTCCTTGGGGTTACCTGAGAATGTAGTATCACCTTCAGTGATTACAAACTTATCCACATAGTCTCCTAAGATATTCATTCTTATTTCTAAGAGTTCAATCTCATGATTAAAAATAAAACAATCAAAAATTCTCATTAATCATCTCCATACACGAATTCATCAAGAACATTCTGTAGTGCTTGAGTCTTTGCTTCATTATATTCCTCTGTCTGCCAAGGATTACTATTGCTAGCATTCTTATAATGAAGGATGAATGCCTTATCCATCTCATCATCGTCATCAAATTTAACTAGATCAATAAAAGTTGGCTTTGGAAACTCATACTTATCGGCAAACTCTACCATATAAGAGAAACAACCATAAACATATTCCCAATAATTTTCTCTTTCCTTTTGGTGTGGAAAAGTTCTCTTATCTGATTCTTGATAATCTAATATTAAACATTCCCCTTCATCAAAATTAACATGCATTGGCGCACATCCATTGAATCCCATCTCAATAAAACCTTCAGGGGGAGTATGTTCATCACCAGAATCAGCATCCCTTTGAACACTTACATAATCAATATACTTAATCTTTAATTCATCCTCATATTCCTTCAAATACTTATGACCTTCTCCACCAACATCACATGCTTGTCCATTAAAGATACCCAAACTCCACTTCAGTTCAGATGGATTAGGTAAATTAGGAATGTCTGCCATGACAACACCATTCCAAGGATACTGCAAAGCAATAGATCCTCTATTATTCTCACCCCTATACTTAGAACTGTACCTATAAGAAGGAATGATAGCTAGATTATGATCGCTCATAACATCTTGTATAGACATGTCCCTGATAAAGAACATATCAGAATCAAGTATGACAGATATGCAATCATTCTGAGAAATGTGATGTTTCCATCCCCAAGTAAACGAATACCCACAAGCATGACTTCCTCCACTAACAAAAGACTCTCCAGAGAATTGTTGAGTACCATTAATATATTGAAGATCCTTATCCAATTCTACCCTTATGGATTGAATTCCTAATTTGTGGCATACATTATCAATCTCTGCAATTCTATCAGGATCATATCCACTTCCAGGATCACCACCTTCTCTTTCATTATTAAACACAATGAATTCAAAGTTATCCTTAATATGTTTCTTTAGACTATCATATTGTGGTTCAATAAGATCAGGTCTATTATGAGAATAAGTATAAATTTTTATCATAATTTTTCAATCTGGGAAACAATCCATTCATAAGTCTTAGTAATACCCTCTTCAAGAGTTTGAGAATAATCCCAACCTAACTCATCACGAATTAAATCATTGTTAGAATTACGTCCTCTCACACCCAAAGGACCATCAATATGATTCTTTTCCACAGACTTACCTGAAACTTTTGCTGCGGTATCTACAAGTTGATCAATAGTTACCATCTCCTCAGAACCAATATTTACTGGTCCAGTAAATTCAGAATCCATTAATCTTCTAGTCGCTTCGATGCATTCATCAACATACAAGAAGGAACGTGTTTGCTTACCGTCACCCCACACATCGATAGATCCTCCTTCCTCCGGGAGTTGAGCAACTTTGCGGCAGATAGCAGCTGGAGCTTTCTCTCTTCCACCGTCCCAGGTTCCTTCGGGTCCAAAAATGTTATGATAACGGGCAACCCTAACAGGAACACCATGGTTCCTATGGTAAGCAAAGTAGAGACGTTCTGAGAAAAGTTTCTCCCATCCATATTCTGAGTCTGGGTTTGCTGGATATGCTGATTCTTCACGACAATCTGGATTAGCTGGATCTAATTGATTATGCTCTGGATACATACATGCTGATCCAGAATAGAATATCTTAGTATAATTTCTCCCCTTCTGTTCATTCATTTGATGCTGCTTCTCAAGCACATTCAAATTAATCTGACATGAATTATGCATAATCTCTGCATCATTCTCACCAGTAAATACAAATCCTGCTCCACCCATATCAGCAGCAAACTGATAGATCTCATCAAAAGATTGAATATATCTATAAGGAACTGAGTGATAAAAGTTACCCCTATCACCCTTATATTCTAAGACTCTACGTACAAAATCAGGATCTCTTAAATCCCCATGCACAAATTCATGTGCTTCTGTCTTTGAATATTCAGGAGATTTAAGATCAACACCACGTACCCAGTACCCCTCAGATCTCAATCTCTTAACCATATGACTTCCAATAAATCCACCGGCACCCAACACTAGCGCCTTCTTCACATATTGACTCATGTTTTTAATAATCTCCTAATATATATTAAAGAGTAATCCAACGATCTAAAGTAACTACCTCCCAATCAGTAGTCTCCAAAATCTGTCCAATCATGTGGTGGGCAATGAATCCTGCCCCACCAGTAATCAAAACTCTTTTTACATTCATTACATTTCCACAGCCAGTCGCTATAATTAAATACCAATTCAGTATAACAAAATTAAATCAAAGAGTCAACCAACTCTTCTTACACCATCTGCGCTTTTTGGAGCATGATCAGTTACTTGTGGAACAGAATTTAAAATCGAAACCAACTGAGTAACTTGCTGTTCTAATGCTTCAAGTCTATCCAAAGTAGCACCACCAATTGCTTGGGGTTGGGGGGTATTAGATGCTTTTGATTCTAATGCTTGTAATCTCTCTTCCACTTTGGTGTCATATTGAGACATAGAAGCGCCCGATGTAGATTTTGCGGATGTTCCTTTTCCTAATGCCATGATTTTAATCTAAACTTCTGGTCTATTTATCTATAGTTAATTCAATACTATCATCATCCATCTCCCACTCTTCTTCTACTGGGATACCAAATTCTTGCAGTACAGCATGTACAGCAACTCTAGCGTATTGTTGGGGGGATAAATCATTATTAAATAACTCCTTTTGATTTACTAATCCTTCCTTACTTATACTAAATTTCATCTGTTCCTCCCTTATCCTTTACGTAACAAGGAACAGTCTCTGGATCTAACCAGCGAGTATAATCTTCATCTTCAATAGCAGTAATAAGTTGCATACCATTATCACATAGATACATATCCCTATATCTCTTTGTGTAATAATCCTGCTTTTGAATACGAAAATCAGGGAACCCATTATCTAGAGTTCCACATTCCACATAACGGTACTCAGACCGTTCCATAATTATATTCATTTTACCTCCACATCTGCTGCAAGACATTCAACTATAATATCATAATCATCTAAAGGATCCCCTGATAGTTCAATTCCTTCTCTTTCATAAAACTTACGTATTTTTTTGTAAAGTTTTGGATTCTTTACGTCCAAATAAAAATCTCCATTTGCTGCTCCTCTAAGAGTATGAAGATCCTTCCTGAACTTGGATGTGATAGTCATTGATTTGAATGTTGACTTTTAAAGTATAAGAAATATTTGGGCGAAAGTCAAGTAACCAATTTACACACCGCCCACCATTTCTAATGCTCTACTAGATGCCTCATAATCTTTATCGAATTGTTTCAATCCAGCTTCAGTAAGGACATGATTATACATACCCTCAAATATTTGTGGTGGCATAGTAACAATATGAGCACCATACTCAAATGCTCTGCTTACATCTCTTACTCCTCTAAGAGAAGCAGCCAATAGCTTAGTCTCAAATATCTTCTGTTTGGCATATACATTAGCAATATCTTTTACAAGACACAACCCACCAAACGAATTATCATCAACTCTACCCACAAAAGGTGACACATAAGTTGCTCCTGCCTTTGCAGCAAGAATTGCTTGTGATGGAGAAAAGATAAGAGTTACATTTACTTTAATATGTTCTTTAGAAAGTTCTAAACATGCCCCCAATCCATTCCTAGTACAGGGAACTTTAATGGTAGCACACTTACCAAACTTCTTATGCAATCTCTTACCCTCAGAGATCATATTACTTTTATCACCAATCACTTCCATACTAATATCAGTAATACCAATATCTTTAAATTCTTGATATACCTCTTCATGCTTTCTACCACTCTTTCTTATTAAAGAAGGATTAGTAGTCAAACCATCAATAAGTCCAGTCTTCCAATGCTTACGAACGACATCTGTTTCAGCAGTGTCTAAGAAGATTTTCATGTCTGTTTGTAAATCTTTATCATCTATATATGATACATCTGTCATGGTCCATCTCCATGTTGAATCTGTATTTTCATATAATCTTTATCATCTAAAAGATGTTTAGCAGGTTTATATCTGGGATCACCCTCCATTAATCTTTGATAGGCAGGAGTATTTGCTATCTTATCAGCCTTAGTCACTATGTACTGTTTCATTTAATTTCAAAATCAAGTTTACGTACTTTACGTTTCCTTCTTTCTTCTTGGAAAGATAAATCTTGAGGAGAAAGAATATCTTTCTTTTGATTCTTTTGTGTAGAAGTTACCATAACAACCTGAGACAAATCTCGAGCAGTTACGCTATCTTCGGTAACTGTCATCATATTAAAACATCCACAACATTGTGGTTTCCCTAATTGTCCTGTCAACTCTTTTCTACAGGTTTTGCATCTTACTGTAATCATTGTCCTTTACTAATTCTAACTCCCCTGACTCGATTCGAACGAGTAACCTTGAAGTTAACAGCTTCCTGCACTGCCGTTGTGCTACAGGGGATTGGTGAGGCGGGATAGAAGGGACTTGAACCCTCGACCTTCGCAGTGACAGTGCGATGTTCTAACCAACTGAACTACTACCCCATAAGCGAGTGACTGGATTTGAACCAGCGACATCCAACTTGGAAGGATGGCGTTCTACCACTGAACTACACTCGCCTATGCCTTCAGAGGGACTCAAACCCCCAACCTATCGATTACAAATCGATTGCACTATCAATTGTGCTATGAAGGCAAGGCGACTCAGATAGGATTCGAACCTATGACCGACTGCTTAGAAGGCAGTTGCTCTATCCAGCTGAGCTACTGAGTCATTTCATTATTTTATCAAGAATACTGGAACTTGGCAAGATATTGGTAAGTATAATGAGTTCTATTACCATGTATGCCCCATCCTAGCCACCTATAAGCAGCATTCATATAATACTTAACACTTTGGCCTGCTCCTTCAAAATAAGGAAGATTGGATTGAAACTGATTCTCATTAACCATATAACGAACCTGCCCCTCCAAAGAACTAGGATCACAATCATACTTATTACAAAAAGATCCTAAACCTTTATATCTCTGGGCAGTCGTCCATTGTATTAAACCAAATCCACCCCTATAACATTTATTATAAGGAACCCTAGCACCTCCTTCACAAATGTCTGGCAAAAACATACTTTCTTGCTTAATGTTACCCAAAATAGTGGCCAAAGCATTCTTATCTTTAATTAAAGTCCTATCTTGCAAATAAGAAAGGGTATATTCTTCTGCTGGGGTACATCCCGCACACTTCCAAGATTTTCTAATAGATTCTTCAACGTCAGAACTACCTTCAATCTTCTCAACAATACCTGTCTTACTGGTTATGCCAGGGACAGTAGACACTAGCATAGTTGCCAGCACACCCATGGATGTCTTAACTAACATACCTAATAAAAATTTACAACAAAATTATATAGCAAACACTATAATAAGTCAAGCAGAAATGTCCGCTTTATCAACTGCCCCAAAGTAATCCTTACGCATATAACGCCCCAATATATTAGAGTTATAATATAAAGGAATTTTTCCATCAAGAGTTTCTGTTAACACATTATGAAGAAACAACTGTTTGGTCTCTTCAAAATTTACTTGTCCTTTTGTGGTGTGGAGGGAGAGGATTTCTCTTTTGAAACAGTTAGACCCCAAAAGTTTCCTGTCCTCTGTAAGTTCCTTAGAACTTCCGTAGTATGCCTTCCAGTCACTTTCACTCGTCCGTTTGCGTCCGCCACCTCTAGGCTTTCTGTGCTGCTGGAAGTATTTCCTCCCGATGTACTGCCTACCATTCTGGAGATTTGTAATCCTGTAGACAAAACCGAAGAGGTTGTCAATGTCAGCAGAAGTAAAAGTTGAACCTTTATAGGTCCAGGCGTTCTCATAATCTCCTTCAACCACTGTGGTCGTTGTGGTCTCCATCCCATAATTTTCATGTATCTTCTCCTATTTAGATTAATAATATCAATTTCATTTGGGAACTCATAATTTGAATCCACTAAAAGTATCCTTCTTTACATCTTGCTTAATGCCTCCAACTACATAAGACTCCACTTCTGTCTCTTGTGGTGCCACCTGAAGACCCTTAGAAGATATCCAATGCTGGGTCCAAGGTAATGGATTATGAGCAGCAGGAATATCATACACAGGATCTAAACCAATTGCCTTAAGTCTCCTATTAGCAATCCACTCAACATATTG
>Ga0080013_1001987_pt1 | contig 25431 bp, 44 predicted proteins | sample ETNvirenome_6_85_FD_69236 | JGI IMG/M metagenome (GOLD analysis project Ga0080013, IMG submission 69236) | Marine viral communities from the Pacific Ocean - ETNP_6_85 (SPADES assembly) (version 2) | ecosystem: Environmental > Aquatic > Marine > Oceanic | place: Pacific Ocean | collected 2013-06-19
TCATTAAGTCCATCGGAAAGAGTTAGGGTGGCGGGGACTGTGTTAAAAGCACCTGTCTTCATATCATTCACTACTGCTAATGTGGTTGGTAAAAAGGGATATAAACGCCTTTTAACCTTGTGGAAAAATAATCCTAATCATGTTGATTGGCGAGTCCTCCATGCTCAAAGGAAGAAGGATTAGATACTCCTTCCGACAATGCAGTATTTATGGTAAATGTTGAAGAGGCCATTTTGCCCTTTATTCCGATGGTGAAAAGAGGGGTCGCCATTGAGGATTTGTTGATGCCGATTATGGCTGAACATGAAGGGATTGATGAAGGAGAGGTTATTAAGGCATTAAAAGCCCATGTTAAGCCTACGGTGAACCATATACCTTCTAAAACGCAGGTTGAAACGCCTAAGATAAACGGAATGCGATATAGGGAGATGATGAGTCGTAGGGAGTATGAAAAAACCATGAATCATCTTCAAGAAATAGTCAATATAGTCATAGATAGCCCAAACGGGGTTCGTAAATCCACTATCCTTAGACAATTAAGGAAGGAAAATAGTCATTGGCGACCTAAAATAACTCGGTGGTTGCATGATTTATTGGAAGACGGAGTCATACTTTCCGATGGCTTCGGGAATGGAACGCTCTATTTTCCGCCTACAACACAAGTGCAAGATAGAGAAAGAAAGTATCATCGCCTTGTAGCAGAATCACTTCAAGTTAATGGAGAAATGACCATGACTCAATTATCAAAACGCTTAGGGTGTGATGGTGGAAGCAATCGTCATAAAGTGCGTAAAGCCCTTGAAGATTTGGCTAACGAGGGTTGGATTATTTCATCCAATAGAAATCGTTGGTTGTGGAATCTATGAAGGTTGGAATAGTCGCTTTACATTGGCCTCCCGATTTTGGAGGGGCTGAAAGGTATAATTCAAGCCTTGTTGAATCATTGAACAATAAGGGTGTGGAGGCATGGGGAATCACACCCCGTAAATTTGTGGAGGGGATGGACAATGGGACTGAAAATGTGCATCGTCTTGATGTTGGAGAAACCAACCTTGAAGATTCAAATGGAATGAAGAGATTTTTGATAGAGGCTAAATCCCACATAGAAGAAAATGGCTATTCTCATATTCTTGTCAGCAATTGTAGGAAAATAGGCTATCCGTATGAAGCCTTTATTTCCCATGTTAAAGAATTGGGAGTCAAGGTAGGGATTTTACATTTTGATTTAGACAAGATAATTCGCCTTCATTTGGAACAGATGATGAAGGATGAAGGAGATTGGGAGATTGTAGCGGATAAAATGCACGAATACATTAAGGGCTGTTTTGATTATAACTCACCTTTATTACAAGATGATACTTTGGGTTATTGGGCTATTGACTCACCTTTGTATTTTCAACCCGATTTTATCATTTCCTGTTCCGAATGGTCAAGTCGTTTTATTGATTTTGAACAACGAACACCAACCTTTGTTCTCCACCCGGTATTACCAAAAGACCGAATTAACAAGGAGAAATTGAAAAATGTTGATATTACCATGATAAATCCTATGTATCACAAAGGTCGCTCATACATGGCCGATATTGTAAATGACTATTCAAATAAATGGACATACAGGGTTTTGCTTGGAGGTTATGGTGGACAAAAAGAAGAATTTATTTCAATGATAGCCGATTCATGGGCTATGCGTGATGGAAGGGTGGAGATACTTCCTTATGTTGAAAGAATGGAGGATGTTTGGGATTCCACTAAATTGTTCATATTCCCAAGTCGTTTTGAGGGCTATGGTATGTCTGCTGTTGAACCTATGGCTCACGGAGTCCCTGTCATGGTTCAAAATTATCCATCTATCATTGAGGCAGTAGGAGATGCCGCTATTATCATACCTTATGGAGATGAAAGCACGGAATGGGTGGAAACTATTGAAGAAATCTTCTATGATGATGAAGAATATGAAGAATTTCAGGCAAAAGGTTATGAAAGGGTTAGACAATTAAAGGATAGGGAGAATGGAGAAATCCATGCCCTTATTGAATTTATGGAGAATTTATTATGAAAAGAGCATTGATAACAGGTGTAAATGGAATGGATGGAAGCCACTTAGCAGATTTGCTATTGGACAAAGGATATGAAGTATATGGTGTGGAACGCCGTTCTTCATCAAAGAATAGAATAAACACAGCCCATCTTGAAGAGGCAGAACATTTTCAATTCCTTATTGCGGATATGACAGACCAAAATTCCCTATACCGTGCATTGAAGGCATCATCCCCCGATGAAGTGTATAATCTTGCCGCACAATCTTTTGTTGGCTCATCATGGTCTATTCCACAACAAACAAGTGATGTTAATGGAATAGGAGTTTTACGACTTCTTGAAGCAATTAGAGAATATCAACAAGATACGGGAAAGGAAATTAGATTTTACCAAGCCTCCACAAGTGAAATGTTTGGACAAATGGTGGAGAACCCTTCAAAGGAAACAACCCCATTTTATCCTCGTTCTCCATACGGGGTAGCAAAACTCTATGCGTATTGGATGGTAAAGAATTACCGAGAATCTCACGATATGTTCGCTTGTAATGGAATTTTGTTCAATCACGAATCGGAAAGACGAGGAATTGAATTCGTCACACGAAAGATTTCCGATGGTGTCGCTCAAATCGCAAAGGGTCTTGAGGATATTATCATGCTTGGTAATCTTGAGTCAAAGCGTGATTGGGGTTATGCCCCCGACTATGTTGAAGGAATGTGGCTGATGCTACAACAAGATGAACCCGATGATTATGTGCTTGCTACGGGCGAATCACATTCTATCGGAGATTTTTTAGAAATTGCATTTGATGAAATTGGAATTGAAGATTGGAAACCATTCGTGGGTCAAGACCCAAGATTCTTCCGACCTGCGGAAGTGGATGTTTTGCGAGGGGATGCTACTAAAGCAAAAGAAAAGATGGGTTGGACACCAAAAACATCATTTGAAGATTTGGTTCGGAAGATGGTTAGAAACGACCTTGAGAAGTATGATGTGTGATACTATGAATCTTTCCTCACGCAAGGTTAATTGGAGAATAATTCATCCCGATGATTATTTTCACCACGAATACTCTCAAACATGGAATACTGAAAGGGAGATTGAGATTGCGGTTGCTTTGGGATGGTTAAATGAAAATCCAAACGATGTTGTGGAAGTCGGGGCAGTTATGCCTTACTATCAAGATAATGTAAAACATGAAGTTATTGACCCTTATGATTTAAGAGCAACCATTGTTGATTTCATGGAGAATCAAGATTTACTGATGCAGAATGTATTGAGTATTTCCACGATTGAACATATTGGGACTACTGATTATGCTACGAATGAAAGGCAAAATATCGTGGATAAGGAAGGTTCAATTGTAGCGTTGAAACAAATTTTAGATGAGGCCGATAATTGTTTGGTTTCATTCCCTGTTGGCTACAATAAATATCTTGATGCTTGGGTGGAAGAAAATCTTGACAAATTGAAATGTTTCGGCTACAAGAAAATTCTGTGGTCATTGAATGGAAAGGTTGGAGATAGCATCCTACCGAATAAAAATGATGAATACCACATAAGGACAGATACACCCGAAGGGGTGAAATCACTTTGGAATTATTATGAAACCGTTGAAACAATCAAAGGTGAAAAGTATCGTGAACCTTTCCCTGCGGGAAACTATGTATTATTCATTGAGGGTTGGAAATGAAAATTATTACCCTTGCGGCTTGGCGAAGACCCGATTATTTTTCACAAGTAGTGAAATCCCTTGAAAATGCCGAAGGTATTGATGGCTACCTTGTTTTGGTAAGCCTTGATGGGGGTTATCCCGAAAGACAGACCGAAATGGTGGCGATTTTGAGAGAATCAAAATTAGATTATCAAGTTTTCGCCCATGAAGAAAATAAAGGTTGTGCAGGGAACACAGGATTCATTCTTAAGAAAGGATTTGAGATGGCTGAACGAGTTATCCACTTTGAAGATGACACAATTCTCCATCCCGACTGTTTGAGATTTTTAGAATACAATTTAGACAAATACGAAGATAATGATGCTATTTTCTCAATTACGAGTTTTACCAACGCACAATGGAACGATATTTGCTTGGATGGTGATTGGTTAGAACCTAACATTGTTGGAGTCCGAGATAGGTTCACTTGTCAAGGTTGGGCTACTTGGAAAAGAGTTTGGGATGAAATAGAAATGTGGTTTGGTGTGAAATTCAAAGACACGATGCCTCACCCCATTCCGCAAGGTGATGAGTTTTTGACTCATGTTGAATTGACAGATAAAGGTTCATGGGCGAATCCGATGGCTCATTATTGGCGAAAAGGTCGTTTTGAGATTGCCCCTCATACTTCATTTTTACAAAATATCGGTAAAGAGGAAGGTCTAAATACTTACGATATGTTGTTTCATTCACAGATAGAAACCTCCATGTTCAAACCCGAACAAAGAGTTAGCGATTTTGATACTGATTTTGTGGATGATTATTTGGAGGAATTAAATTGAAGATTTCTATTGGATTATTGTCGTGGAAACGAATTCAAAACATTAAAGATATTGTGGATGAGTATATTTTCCATGATGACCTCATTGATGAGATTATCATTTGGAATAACAATCCCGATGAACACATTGAGTTTGAAGGCGAGGATTACAAGATTGTTAAAGTAGTAAATTGTAAAAATCCCGAAGATTTTGGCTTAATAACTCGTTTTTGTGTTGGAACTCTCTCCAAAAACCCGATGATTGTTCTTCACGATGATGATTTAATGCTACCCGAAGAATCCTTGATAAAACTAAGAGATGAATGGATAAAAGAACCCAATTGTTTTCACACATTTTTTGGAAGAAGCCCAAATTTTATCAATGAGTATTCAATCCCCATCATTGAAGGTAAAGCGGAGATTTGCGGAAGGTGTTATGTCATTGACCGTAAATTATGCGGTTTAGTTTTGCATGAGTATTGGAATCTTGAAGAAGATGAAAGAAAACTTATTCACACGAAAGGTGATGATATTTTGGCTTCTTATGTTTTGACGCACTATACAGGAAATCTTCATTCTGTTCACAACATACCTTACATTCAATTAGATGATTCTTTTGCATTATCATTTGGAGAATCACGACCCGAAAAACCATTAGAGGAAATTCATGGAAAAGATATTGAACGATGGTATGAGTATCGGACTGAAATGATGAGATTTTGTCAAAAGAGGTATGGTAAATGAAACCAATGGATGATGTATTGGATGATTTTTTGGAACGGCTTGACGATGGTGAACCTTTTGCTATTTCCCGTTGGGGTGATGGAGAATATCGCTTACTTGAAATGATACCTTTAGAGCGAACACAGGGACAAATAGAAAGCACGAATGTTTGGAATTTTGACCCCACTAATGAAAATGAAAGAATTGCGGCTAAAAGAATTACAGATTCATTGTCATTTGAGGCAAAGGGTCTGTATTGGGGTATCACTTGCCCTTCTTGTTCAGTATGCAATATCAAAGGCGAAAAACATTATGAAATGTATCAAGATAAAACACATTTGACTTATGCGACTCTTTTTGTTAATGCAAACCATGAAGAAGTGCAAATGACACTTCCACTAATTTTGAAAAAGAGAAATGTTGTTTTTGTAGGGAATGAAAATGGAAATGTTGAACAATTACCATTCCCTGTTTCAAAGCATTTCAAAGTCGGAACGAATGCTTGGTTGCATGATTATTCCATTATTGATGATTTGAAAGATTATATCAGTAATTTTGATGGTGAGGAACTCGTTGTTCTCTTCGCTTGTGGGCCACTTTCTAATTATTTGATAACCGAAATTTGGAAAGAAACACAAGACCATTTTCTCATTGACATAGGTTCTGCATTTGATGTGGATTTATACAATCGCCCCACAAGGGGATTTCATGGAGGGAAAGGTGGTTATGGTAAATTTTGTGAATGGGATAATAGAAAATGAAAGTATAAATACCCGTTTGCACAAAGAGAGGGTATGCCGTTAATGATAGGTATTCAAAGACCGACTGAAACCATTGAACGAGAAAATGATGTTCTCTCACATTTTGATGGGTTATTTATGACAGATGATTATATCAGCCACCCCTCATTGGATGATAAAATTGGTTATTCCATTTTTGAGAAGATGGATTACATCATCTTTCGTGAAGAGAATTCAATTGCCTTTTTCACTACTCATGTGATTGGATATATTCGCACCCTTAATGATACTGATACTATTACAGTAAAAGAGAATGAGGATGATTCGGATTTCATATTCGTAGGGTCGGCAACGGCATTTATTGAATTTTGGGATGCGATGGGAGAGGAAGAATAGTGCGATGTAAAAATTGTCATAGAGAAATGGTTGAAGTAGGCACATTTGCATTTGTTTGTTGGGTTTGTGATGAATCCAATGATAAAGACGGTGGGAAGAAAATCACTTGTTAAGCGCAAACTCTAAATACCCGTAATTCTTGGGCGATTTATGTCCCATCCAATTCATAAATGTTGTGGTCAAGACATGAGTTATGTTGATGTTGATGGAGAAAAAATCACAGACACAAATGACCATTATTTCTCCAAAGATGATTCTTGGTTTTGTGAATCCTGTGGGGATTCTAAAGAAAGTTATGTCTATAAGGATTGGTTCGGTAGTGATGATTTAGAAATAGAGATTTATGAGTATCTTGAAACGAAGAGTCCCGAAAAACCATTAGTCGTAATGAAAGAAGGCTATATGGCTTGTGTTGTTTGGGAAGATTCAATTGTTGTTTTTGGTTATGACGGGAATGAATACTGTCATTCTTTCGGTTTTGATTTGAATAAGGTTGGTTTCACAGGCTTACTCAAAAAATTCAAAGTGAACCCACCAACGCTTATATTAAAGGAAAAGATTTAGATAAATTATCCCATAATGTTCTTTTATGGATATGGACATTCCTCGCAATCCAAATGAGGGACATAGCCATGATTGACTTTTGTTTCATTAGTGGTTTAATTTTCCTTTTTGGATTAGCCTATGGGGAAGACCACAATCTTTATTAACTTGTTGCTCATCCCAACAATTATGACTAATTACTATTTGGGCGACCCTTGTTATGTTATCCCCGATGCTGAATGGGGTGATTTCTGCAACATCATGCGTGATGATGGAGAAGATTTTGAATACAAAGATGAAACCTGCCGAGTAATCGGGACAGGTGGAGATGGCGATTTCGGAGGACTCTCCGTTGATGCAGGGATTATTGGTGTAATCCCCATTTCCCTTTGCGACCCTCAATCATTGAAAGACACCGTTCCAAACCATGCACGATTGATTAACAATTTTGCTACATTAGAAGAGGATGGGGGAATCATTATTATTGATGATGAGGCCATCAATGGCTATCAATGCGAATGTGATTATTGCTCACGCATGGGGGGTCGCTCATGGGAATACGAAACTAATTTGACTGATTGCGATTGTTGCGGAAGAATGGTTGCGTATTCATGCGTTGAGTTTGGCGATGAAGGCGAATACTGTTCCGATTCGTGCAAGGAAGAAAGAGAACCCGAAGATGAGGACTAACCACATCATTCATATACCTGTTGTAATAATCCTTAATTATGGGTAAAAATCGCCACGCCATAGAATGTGCAGATTGTGATGCTTTAATTTATTACTATTCTCCTTGTTGTGGGGAATGTGGCTACAATGGAGATGCAGATTATGACTAATGGAACATGGCGACAAAGGATGATAAACCGAGTCCTTAGACGGAAAACCCAACATACCCTTGACGGGTTTGCTGATATTGACGAAGGACACCACCTTTCGGAATTAGAAAAGAAAATATCTAAGGATAAAGCGAATCTAAAAGGTTTGGGTGAAGAGGAATGACCAACAAATATAAATCTATGACGAAGGAAGACCTGCTTGCCGAAGTCGTGCGAATGAGCGATGGTATCAAGCATATTCTTAAAGAATATCATTTCCCCTTCATCATTAGTGGAATGAAAATGGAATTAAAAGGGCTGATTGAATGAAATACAAAGTCCGTTTTCATTTAGGAAAGGGTCAATACTTTCGCCATTTTCAAATTACATTTCCCGATGGGCGAAGGAAGTTTTACGACCCCGAATCTAATTATATTTTTATGGAGAACGCTCGGCTATACAACAATTGTAAGGTTGCAGAACAGATTTATGCGGGTCGGAATAAGACCGTCTGCTCATGGATTGAATGCGATAATGTGGATGTTCAAGGAATCTTAGGGTCGCTGTTTAGCGATGAATTACCACCTACTGACGAAGGCAAAACTGAATTGAGATACAACCCCCGAAAGAGTCCACATTGGTTAGAAAATGAAGAAAATGTGGATTTCAAAAAGTATTCTCGGCTTTTTACCATTGACAACCGTGTTTTTGTGGAGGTCGTTTAATTGCCGAAGCCCGTTGATACAATTCTTGATTGCGGAAATCAAGAACCACTTTGAAAAACCGCATATTGATTACTTCACTTTACGAATCTTTGATATAGGATGAGGTTTCGGACTGATTTATGCTTGTCTTAAAAATACGCATTGAAAGTGAAGAATGGATTTACGAAGAATATGTTGAAGAGGATTGAGAACATTCAAATACCTGTCCATCCAATGATGCCTTATGGGTAAAATTCGTTGGGCTTGTCCCGAATGCGATGAAGAACGACACTTCAAAGGTTTATGCCGTGAATGCACAGAATACGATGATGAGGGAACGCCGATAAAACCTGTGAATAGGGTTCGTTTGAATCATACACCTACGGAACATCACAATCAATCTAAGCCCACAAAGGAGGATTTTGTGAATCAACGCAGACCCCATCCAAGTAAGAAACAATTAGATAGAATTAAGGATGCCTTTAATGCTACATCTCATGTTTGTGGCCCCGATTGCACCCATGACCACGAAGCCGACTTTCAAAGTGTCGGTGAAGCATTGGCTGATGCAAGGGAAAATATCGGCCCTCGCCCGACTTTCGGAGAGGAAGAATGATGAAGTGTATAAAACCATTAGTCCACAACCCACAATTTGAGGGTAAGCACAATTGTAAGCATTGTGAAAGAGAATTGAAGGAGGAAGAATGATGGTTAATTCAGTTTTACTCAAAGAATGGTATGATGAGATGCTTGATGATTGCTACCCCGAAGTAAAAGTGGGTGGCTTGATGTATTCACAATCGGTTGCCCTTTATCGTCTTGACCCGATTGCTTATCAAACAGGTATGAATGACTATGAATCAGCCCTCCGAAGTGATTATGAGGATTATGGCTCATACGCTGAACTCTTTGAGGATGAGGAAGAATGACCAAGAAATTGAAAACATTTGAAATGTTTGCAGGTTATGGTGGAGGCTCTTTCGCTCTCAATAGATTAGGACTCAATTATGAATGTATAGGGTATTCGGAAATTGATACTCACGCCATTAAATGTTATGAACAGAATCATTTGGGTATCAAAAATTATGGAGATTGCACTAAAATTGATACTTCAACCATTGACGACTTTGATTTGTTATTAGGGGGATTTCCTTGTCAGCCCTTTTCACAAGCAGGGAAACATAAGGGTCAAATGGATATTAGAGGGACTCTATTCTATGATATTATTAGAGTATTGGAGGCTAAACAACCATCCTATTTTTTATTGGAAAATGTCAAGGGGCTAACCCATTCAAATCATGTTGATACCCTTAATACCATTTTGAGTAAATTAAGTGATGTGGGATATAAGGTTCAATACCAAGTATTAACTTCAAGAGATTATGGGATTCCACAAAGCAGAAAGCGACTGTATATTGTAGGGATTAGAAGTGATTTACCTACCACTTATTCATTCCCACCCCCTCAAAAATTAACCACTTTTATGAAGGATATATTGAATACAGAAAATGATATTGTATCAATTGCCCGAAGAAATAAAAACAGAAGTAAGCATCAACATTTAGGCTTGCCTTATGGTTCATTTCCAAAAGAATATCACTATACACATAACAAAGATTTAGGAGTCAGTTATACGATTAAATCTGCTCTCCATGAATGTTTGATAGGAGAATATGATGGTGAAAATTATTCAAGCATAAGAAAATTAACTCCAATAGAATGTTTCAAGTTAATGGGTTTCAAAGACGGGGAGATAAAATTAGACAATATCGCCAAAACACACCTTCACAATTTAGCAGGTAATGGGTGGGACATAAATATAGTTAGTAAGGTTCTTGAACCCTTATTGATTGAATATATGGAGGATGAGGGAGAATGACGATTCATAAAGAAATGAAGGCGTGGAGAGCGCACTTGAAAAACAGTCGTTCTCCTTGCACATCTTGTGATGGAACAGGACAGGCAATTGATATGCCTTGCCCCGACTGTAAAGGGGTTGGGAAAGTTTGAAGAACATTGTTTCATTATTTGATGGAATCTCTTGTCTGCAAATTGCATTAGCAAGGGCAGGTATTCTTTATGAAAATTATTACGCATCGGAAATAGATACTCATTGTATTACCATTACACAAAACCAATACCCTAACACGATTCAAAAGGGAAACATTTGTGATTTGACTAAATCCGATTTTCCCTCCGCTATTGACCTTTTTGTAGGGGGTTCTCCGTGTCAAGGCTTTTCCTTGATGGGAAAGCAATTGAATTTCAATGACGATAGAAGCAAATTATTCTTTGAGTATTTACGCTTGAAGGATGAATTGAAACCAAAGTGGTTTATCTTAGAGAATGTTGTCATGCGTCAAGATATTCAAGATGCAATTTCCGACCACTTAGGAGTTAAGCCAATCAAAATCAATTCTGCTCTCTTTTCGGGTCAAAATAGGAAGAGATTGTATTGGACAAATATACCCAAAGTAGCCGAAAAACTTGCCCATTTGAGTCCCACATTGAACAAAATAACAGGTAAAAGCCTCTTAACAGACCAAAGTTATGAAATTGCTACTGTGAGGAAGGGAAACCCTCGTCAAATTGTGAAACCTGCAACAGACAAACTTCCGTGTCTAACTGCTTCCTATTACAAAGGAATAAATGCTGATGGAAGGCCGGGAAAAGCAAAGTCATTTGGAGATTATGAACGAGGCAAAATAGAAATGCTATCACCTGTTGAATGTGAAAGAATGCAAACCGTTCCCGAAGGATATACCAAAGGTGTCGCAAAAACTCATAGATACAAAGCATTAGGAAATGGGTTCACGGTTGATGTCATTTCATTCATTATTTCATGTATTCCTAATTCTTCCCCTTAAATTGCTATTTTTGTTCCGAGTTTTCTCCGGGCTTCTCCGAAAATTTTCGGAATTTGAGAATATCCACACTTTAGAAGAAGTGATAAAATGTATTACAACGATATTTTTAGAAAAAGACCGATACTTGGGAATAGAATCCTCGTTCCCATAAGGGATAAACCCGAAAAGCCCACTAAATTGATGAGTTTATGGGAGGCAGAACAACGCTGTCATTATTACAAAGAAGTTAAGCAATCCTATTTTGACCCACCAACAGGTTGTAAGAGTTTGGAAATGTCCCCGAATGGAAATACAAAGTATTGGATGTGGAAATGTGGTTGTCCCGAAAAAGCGTTTAATGCGATGGAATGGGCGAAGAGGATGTCTTTGAATCATTGAGAAAGTTTTTAGGGCCAAACATTTAGATACAAATTAGGGCCATACCATAGGTATGAAGAAAATCCGAAATGTTCTTTCCCTCTTTGACGGTATTTGTTGTGGCTACCTTGCTTTGAAAAAAGCAGGGATTGAGTTTGATAATTACTACGCCTCCGAAATTGACCCGAAGTGTATTGAATTAGCCGAAAAACATCACAACATCATTTCATTAGGTGATGTTGCTAATTGGAAATCTTGGGATTTGGAGAATATAGATTTAATCATGGGTGGTTCACCCTGTCAAGGTTTTGCTTGTCAAGGGCTTCAATTAAATTTTGACGACCCACGAAGTAAATTGTTTTTCACGATGGTTGAAATAATTGAGCATTACAAACCAAAACATTACTTCTTAGAGAATGTCGGAATGAGGCAACAATGGGAGGATATAATCACGCAATATATGGAGGTTGAACCTGTGCATTTATGCTCATCTCTTGTGTCTGCACAGACACGGAAGCGCATTTATTGGACAAATTGGGAGTTTAACCCGCCAAAAGACCGAAAAATACACCTGATGTCAATTTTGACACAAAATGACCTTCTCAAAAACCCTTCGTCAATAAACGGGCGAAAAATTAACCCTGCTACGGGAAAGCGTGAAGATTCTAACCCCGATATTCCCTACTCTCAATGTCTGCAAGTCAAGAAGGATAATTCTAAAATGGGTTGTTTAACAACAGTAGCCAAAGATTCTATTTTATCATCCTTACCTTCGGGAAGGTATTTGGATGCGTTTGATATGGAGGTAGGGAAAGATTGGCGATATTTAACCCCACTTGAATACGAAAGGCTACAAACACTACCCGATGGATATACCGAAGGCTACAATGATTCCACAAGAAAAGCGATGATTGGGAACGCATGGACTGTTGATATGATTGCTCATATTTTCTCTTTCATGTGAAGGATTAAATACTTATTACTACATGATATAATCATGGCGACTCAACGAGAGTTATTGATAAAGCATTTTGAATCCCGTTCTTCTATTTCGGGTGTTGAAGCGGCGACAATTTACAAGATTCGTTCCCTCCCACGCAGAATCTTAGATTTGAAGGAAATGGGCTACGAATTTAAGAGCGAATGGCGCACAGACCCGACAGGTCAAAGATACAAAAGATATACCCTTACAGGTGTTCCCGATATTGCAGGGCATCCTGTTTCCTATTACACCAATGCTTAGATACCCCTTCGGACAATGAAGATTCATGGCTCTATCAGCAGAAGAATTAAGAAAGCAAAAGACCCCCGAATTGGAAACCCTCATGGTTCTAATTGAAGAAATCCTTGAGAGTCGTAGTGATAAATCAGCCGAGATTGCGGTTGGCGATTCAGTATCTTTTGAGATTCGTAAAAACTGTGTCATTGAGGGAGAAGTCCTTGCTAAGACAGACAAGCGTGTAAAGGTTCACACCAAGAAGATTTCGGGTGTTTATCAAATTGCGAGTAAGAAGGTGGACATTTTGGCTTCCGCCGCTACCGAAGAAGAAGAGTAGGTGATTCCATGAAAGCATTCATAGATGAATACCGAAGATTTCGTCATCTTGTCCGTGAAGAAATTGGCGACCTTGAAGAACCCGATATTATGACCTTGTTTTGCGTATGGGTTGATAGAAAGCCCGCTATGCAGAATCCTTTTGCGGGTCTTGAATCCCTTTTCAAAGGTTATGAATCTATATTTCAACCACGCCCCAATGACGACCCCGATGATGAAGATTTCAACGATGACCCGTTTCATAACTCAAGTCAATAGGAATCCTTTTATACCTGTATGGGGGATGAAATGGTAATGAGGAATGAATGGATGGAAGATATGGCCTACATCAGTTTTGAAACTAAGCAAGATTGGAAAGATTATCAAGCCAAAATGGATGGTGCGATGTGGGGCGTTTATGCTAAAGATGCACCCGAAGGTGGTTATTGGGAATTGGTCTATTTTACCAAGTTTCTAAGTCGGTTTTTGATGATGACTTCCGAAGATATTCTAAGTGTTTTGGACAAGCCCTACAAATGGGATGGCGAATACAGGATTTACAAGCGTTTTCAAAAGTTAGTGGATGGGGAAACTGATAGTGATACTCTCCACACAATGCAAATATGGAATTTTGAGGACTTAGAAACGGCGATGGATGAGCCTAATTTCCAAGAAAGATACATGGAAAATCTCTTGTTGGTGAATTGAATGAAAATAATCGCCCTTGATATTGAAACTGCTAATCTTGATATGGATGCCGAAGGGCTGAAATTTGACAACCCGAAAGGTTGGAAAACAGCAGTAGTATGCACTTACAATTCTAAGACACAACAAAACAACATTTATGTTGGAAAAGATGATTACTCAAGCGTAGTCCGAAAGTGTGGAGGTCAATTGGGAATGGTTTTCCCATTTGAATTATTACAATATCATTTACGGTCATGGAGAAATGAAGGCTATTTGCTATTAACTCATAATGGAGAGGGATTTGACTTTCCAATAATGAGCAAAACCCGAAAGGAAGGTGGAGTCGGTTCGGTCAAATCACTTTTAGCCAAATGGCCTCAAACTCAAAAATTAGATATGGCGGCTTATCTCAAGAAGAAAACAGGAATTCGCTATCGTCTAAATCATTTAATTCACGGATTGCTTGGCGAAGATGCGTCAAAATTGATGGATGCGGCGAATGCCCCGATTGAATGGAATAAGGGAAATCACGAAGAGGTAATTCGTTATTGTATAGATGATTGTCAAAAGACATATATGGTTCTTCTTGAGGCACTTGAAGGAAGATATTTCAAGGCGATAGGAAAGGATGAGTATGTGCAAGTTAAAACACCCCAAAGATTAAGATACCTAAAGGAGAATGATTGAGTATGGATTGTCCGACTTGTGGATGGAATATGCGACAAAGGCATGAATGGGAAATGTCCGAATACCTATTGAGAGAATGGGAATGCAAATCGGGATGCCCGACTACGGTTAGGATGAAAGCACCCTTAGAATGGATGAAAACACGCAGAAGCAAACCTTTATGAAGGGATTAGGAGTATTGATTGTTATGGCCGATACTGTTTCTGTTGGATTTTTCATTTTCACATGGATTTTCATGCTATGGATGGCGTGGTTTTATTGGAATATGATACAATCATTATTGGATTTGAACGATAAGATTTTTGCTCATGTGGGCTTGAAAGTGGAAGATGAGATAGATGTTGGTCAAAGAACATTGACCGAATTTTCCAATGAACAAGAATAGGTGATGTAATGAACATCGGCAAGAGGGATTTTTGGCGACCTATTTTTGGCTTGATTGCTTTACAACCATTGGTAATTCTTTGGAGTATTTATTTCAATTTGAATTATCTTCAAAATCTCGGTATCTTTTCCATTATTTGCACCCTTTATCTAATTCCTGTTTATGCGTGGTATGAACGCAAGTGTGATGATATGGAAAAAGGGGAAAGACCTGTGGGGTGGCCGTATTGAGAATTCCCGACCCTACCGAACCACCCTACCCTTACAATTTCCCTGTTTCCGACAATGAGGATGTTAAAATGCTCATTTTGTTGGTGCAGAACCTCAAAAAACAAATTGAGGAATTGACCTATCGGATTGAAAAATTAGAATCACAAAAAGTAAAAAGGCGGTTTCCTTAATGGGTTGGAAAGAAAAGGATTGGAAGAAAAATAAAAGCCGTAAAGATGAACCCGATGAATCACCATCGGATATTCAAAAAGAAATGCTTAGAATGCAAGGGCTAATGTTGTGTGAAGAATGCTACATTCCATATTCATTGTATAAGCCAAAATGCCCCAAATGTGATGAGCCTAACAAATCTCATTATCCCGGAAAATTGTGAACGCTTATTAAGGTAGTAGCCCTTTAGATACTCTATGGCTCTAAATGTAGTGAACCTTTTGGCGACTTCTCGCTTTGCAGAATATCTTGACCTTGACCACTTTTCAATAGAAGCAGATGTTGATTTTGACCCCGATAGATTTCCGGGTCTAACTTACAAGATTGAAACACCGAGAGTTTGCGCTCTTATTTTCCGTAGTGGAAGAATTGTGATTACAGGTGCGAAGAAAATTGAGGACATTGAAACTGCTCTTGAGATTACTTACAAAGCCCTTAGTGAGAATGGATGCGAAGTTTGGCCTTCGTATGATTATTCTATTGGTAATGTTGTCGTGACACACGATTTATGTCGTGAATTGAATCTCGCTACCCTTACAGTTAGCCTACCGATGGCTCGCACCGAATGGGAACCCGAACAATTTCCGGGATTGATTTATCGTTTGAAGGATGCTTCCGCCGTTTGTCTTATTTTCTCATCGGGCAAGTGTGTTATTACAGGTAATAACTCCCTTGAGGATGCACAAAAAGCGGTTGATACTTTGATTGCTGATTTAGCCGGGTTGTGAATGGTTAAATACGGCGTGGAACAAGTGATTCGCTATGAAGTCGCTTCGCTCTCCTTATTTTGATATGGAGAAGCCGTCTAAATCTTGGACAGCGAAAGCGGAAGATTTCAATAATGATTTCACCATTGGTGGTCAAGTCGGTCAAAGTAATACAAAAGGCAAAATGGCTGACATTGTTAATTTGTTTTATGACCGTTATCAAACCGTAGCCGATATGTTGAGAAATCAAGCAGGTTTCAAGGCTTCGGGAACAATCAAACAGATTCAAAAAGAGAAAAAGAAGAATAGAAACTACAACATCGTAGGAATCATTTTGGACTTAAGGAGAACAAAAAGCGGCGGTAAGATGGTCACAATTGAGGATATGACCTCCACAATTGATGTTTTCGTAAGAAAAGACGACCCTGCGTGTGCGACACTTTTCAAAGATGAGGTCTTGGGAATATCGGGTCGCTTTGGTGATGATGGAAGAATGTTTTGGGTGGACAGGGTTGTTCATCCCGATTTGCTACCCAATCACAAAAATAAAGGAGGGGCAGAATTTGACCCTGTATCAATTGCTTTCATTTCCGATTTACACATGGGTTCAAAGAAGTTTTTGGAAGATGATTGGGATAAGATGGTTGAATGGATGAACACCGATGATGAAACGGCACAGAATATCAAATGGTTAGTATTAAGCGGTGATGTAATAGATGGAATCGGAATTTATCCCGGCCATGAAGAAAACATTTGTATCGCTAACTCTTTTGACCAATACGAAATGTGCGCTCGGAAATTAGATGAATTACCCGACCATATTACGCCTGTTCTCCTTCCCGGAAATCACGATGCGGTGCGACCCGCAGAACCCCAACCAATGTTAGAACCTAATGTTCAACAGAAGTTTAATTCCACGATTCATGTTGGAAATCCCGCACGGATTACACTAAGCGGTATTGATGTGCTTTCCTATCATGGAAAAGGGATTGACGACATTGTTCCAAGGGTGGAAGATGTGACTTATGATAAACCCCAAGAAGCGATGAAACTAATGCTTCAAAAGCGACATCTTGCCCCGATGTGGGGTGAAAGAAACGCCCTAAGTCCCGAAGAAGAAGACCAAATGGTAATTCGTGATGCGCCCGATATTTTCGTCACAGGACATACACACGCTCATGCGACAGAATGGCATCGTGGAATCCCTCTCGTTGTATCATCAACATTTCAAGGAGAAACGGATTTCATGCAAATGATGGGATACAAGCCTAAAATGGGATATTTGTCTGTGTATAACATTCAAAACCGTCAATTTAGGGTTGCTCAATTTTCCGACAATTGATTTCATGTTGGCTTGAGGGTCAAAACCAAAAACTTAATAAGACGAATCTCTATTTTACCAAAAAGTTTATTACTCGGAAACCGCTATTGTAATTTTGAGGCGGGGTGAAACTGCCGAGAAGGAGGAACGAGATATGACCGAGAAAACATGGGGTTTCAATGAAAATTGGAATTGGAATAAATTGAAGCGCACACGACCTATAAGGAAAAGTGAGGCGAGAAAGTGGAAAGATGCAAGAACCTTAGCAGAATACAAAGAAAGGTATTCATCCACCGATGGCCCTTTGAATCCAATACATGAACTCGCTACGCAATTGAAACAACAATTACCTATTATGGTAGCCATACGAAGATTACAACCTACTTCCGTTGGACAATTTAGAACATACCTCGGATGGGCTGATAAAATAATGACCAAAGGAGAAAACGATGGTGTTTTATCATGGTCAAAAGAGAATTGGGGTGGTGTTTCATTGGAAGATTTAGCCCATTATCTTTACCATGAGCAATTTACCATGATGGGCGCAAAAGTCCTTCGTCATTATGATGAGGAAGACCCACGCCCGTTTGACCAAGAAACCTGCGCTTATTGGATTGATAAATTGTATGTGGAAAACACATACTGTGGATGGAAAGCGGAAAAAGATGCAAAAGCCCGTATGGAAGAACATTTCCGAAATGGGATAATGAAGTCCGATGGACAACCTGCTAATGTGGAAGTGAAAATCCCCGACAGGAAAACAGATGCGAAGGGATTAGATTTAATCGTCATGGAAAAGGGAACGGGCAAAGTGATGTTTGGGGTGCAAGTTAAGCCCACAACATTTACCATCTCGCCCCAACACCAAGACAATTATGATAATTGGCGATATGGTAATTCAAAAATCACCATCGGATTTCACGGTGAAAAGACCAAAATCAAGAAAAAGCAACGGTTTGAAACCTATTTGTGCATTTACGACTTGAGCGAAGACCGCAACGAGTTAGTTTGGGAAAACCTTGAAAGTCAAATTGTAAGAATGTGGACAGGTGCGATTTGTCCTCATTTGAATGCTTGAAGGTATAGTAAAGGCTCTTTTGTTTTGACGAAATCCTTTTATATGAGTAGTCAAGCCGCAAATCATGGCTCGCACATACCGCAAGACCCGCTACAATGACAGTTCTCGCAACGCTGAAAACGCATGGGATTGCCTTTGCGCTACTTGCGAATCCTTCATTGACCGCCGAATCCCTTTCAAGGGAAAGGTTATGGATGGTCGCAACGATATTTCCAAGAAAACCTGTGCAAGTGATGAATCTTCCCCAAAGGGGACTCCCCTAAACAAACTTGAATGGGATTCCGCTTACCGTGCAAATGGTCGCATTCGTTCCCACATTCATGCTCTTGAAGACCTTCGCTACGCCTTGAAGTTATAGATAGGTAATAGCACAATCAAAGGTTAATGCCCTATATCGCCCAACAAAAGCGAGAATTGCTTGAGTATGCTTTGGCGACATTATCCGCAAGTGTAATTGTTGAAGAACCTAAGAACCAAGCAGGTGTCTTGAATTATTGCATAACTTCTATCTTGAACGAGGTCTTGAAGACCAACGGTGTATCTTACAAAAATATCAATGAATTGATAGGGGTTCTTGAATGTGCTAAATTGGAATTGTATCGCCGTGTGGCGAGTCCATACGAAGACGAGAAGATACAATCCAATGGAGATGTTTATTGATGCAACCCGATTACTTTAAGAAATACGGCGACTCATCGGGAGGCACATTGAACGACATTTGCGAAGCCTTTAGGCTTGCTACTCGTAGTGCATCTATTTCAGTCATTTCCCTACAACAGAAACACAAAATAATTTCCGCAGAACATTTGCTTGCCGAAATTGACCGACACTATCACGAAGATTGTGATTGTGGGATGAAAGCAAAAGCCACAATAGAAATGATGGCTCGTAAATTACATGACTCTCAAGATTTAGCGAATGGAAAATCAATTTTGGACAAGAAAAAGGAACAAAAGTGGGATTTTGACACTTGCCTTCGTTGGATGGGTAATCTCATGGGTAAAAATTCCTTCAAAGGAAAGAAGATGGAAGACAAAGCAATTAAGGATTTGAAAGTCCACATTTGGAAATACAAAGTGGAAAAGGCAGATGAGGAAACTGATGTGGCTTGCATGGTTGATTTAGTCATTAAACAAAATGATGAAATCAAAGCAGGTATTCAAGTTAAGCCCGATTCTTTCTATCACATGAAATTACCTTATGTCCAAAAATTACATGACCAATTGGATTATCCCGTTCATCATTTGATTTACGATTCCGAGGGAGAATGGACTAATTATCTTTCCACAATTTCTAATTTTTTGTGAGGGTTAATAAAGGCGTTATTGAGATGATTCATCATGGCTAATACTGTTTGGGTCGGAGATTGCTTAGATAAATTGCGTAGCATGAAAGATGAAACCGTTGATTGTTGCGTCACTTCGCCACCATATTACGGCCTCCGCAATTATGGCGGAGAGGGCCGTTGGTGGGGTGGAGATATTGCTTGTGAACATGAAAAGGGTGCTATTCATACACACCAAAGGCGTTCTAATGATAAGGGTTCGGCAGGGAGAAAACAAACTACTAATTCGGGTTCGGGTGGCCGAGATACACCTTCCGAACATTGTTATTGCTTAAAGTGTGATGCTTGGTTTGGACAATTGGGATTAGAACCCTCCCCCGAAGGATTTGTAGCAAACCTTGTTGAGATTTTTAGGGAGGTCAAGAGGGTCTTGAAGCCAAGAGGGACATTTTGGCTTAACATTGGCGATACCTATTGGGGCGGAAAGGGTAAAAGTGGAATGAAAGATGCAAAATATCAAGCCCAAAGGACTAATTCTTTGAATATGGGTTATCATAATGCTGTTGGTGGGAAAGGAATCACACGACCTCAAGATAGAAAACATAGCACGATAAAACCTAAAGATTTGATGATGCTACCCCATCGGTTAGCAATTGCACTTCAAGATGATGGGTGGTGGGTTAGAAACGATATTGTTTGGGCGAAACCAAATCCTATGCCCGAATCCGTGCGTGATAGATGCGGGAGGGCGCATGAATATATGTTTTTATTGACTAAATCTAAAAAGTATGATTTTAATTATGAAGCCATCAAAGAACCTACAACGGATGGAAAAGGATTGCGAACCAAGCGTGATGTTTGGACTATTACGAATAAACCATTCAAAGGGGCGCATTTTGCTACCTACCCACCCGACTTAATTGAACCCTGCATTCTTGCAGGTTGTCCTCCCGATGGCGTAGTCCTTGACCCGTTTGCAGGTAGTGGGACAACAGGGGCAGTAGCAGAATATCTTGGGCGTGATTCCATACAAATTGAATTGATGCCCGAATATGCAAAATTGATACCAAAGCGCATAGAAGATGTGAAACGGTATTTTGATAATAGAAAAGTTTAATAACCTGTTAGTGATAGGGTAATTTGTCTAAGGGCGTAAAACCCCGAAGACCGAAGTGGCCCGTCTTCTTTGAATGCGGGCATGGTGGCGGCATTTTCCCTTCGGTGTTATGCCTCTCAAGCCTCTATCGCCTCTATAAGCCTCTTGAAGTTAAGGGAAGAGAGAACGGAAACAAATCCATGATACAACCCTTCGGGGACAGATTGATTGGTGAACTGAAATTCTCAAACCACTACTTCTCAAAGCATACTATAAGCATACTATAAGCCTACTGTAAAGCCGACTGACCCGCAATATCATGTCGCCACCACACTTCACCTTTTCTTCAAAGGAAGGGTGGGTGTCCGTTGGTAGTCGTTGAAACAGGTCGGGGTTCTCCCTCCTTCGCCTTGACTTGTATAGACCGCACATCATAGGATTCGGTGAAAATCCGACCTGCACCCGCCCTCCAACCTTCAAAATCTTTATTAACCTGCTTCCATTCGGTGATAACATGACGGATTCAATTTTGGATAAAATACGCAAAGCGGCAGAAGCAAGAGATAAGGCCATCAAGGAACAAGCACAGAAAGGATTCTGCGCCCCTTGTGATGAACCTTTAGAATCTTGTATGTGTGATGCTTACGAGGCTATGGCGGGTGAAGAATAATGGCGAAAATATGCTACATTCTAAGAGGACTTCCCGGAACGGGAAAATCGGAACTTGCACAACATATTATGTCGGGTGCATACCCAACAGGATTCGGTGCAATCTTCTCCACAGACGATAGGTTCATGGTTGATGGCGAATATCAATTCAACCCTGCTGACCTTCATGTGAACCATGCTGAAAACCTCCGTTTGGCTACCGAATGGATGCAAAAGCATTCACAGGTTATTTCTAAGGCTCATTGTATCATTGACAACACCAATACTCAACATTGGGAGTATGAAAACTACATCAAGGCGGCAAAAGCCAACGATTTTAGAGTCCAAATCATCAGCGTTGATTGGAAGCAAGAGGACATTCCTCTCTATGCCGAGCGCAATTCTCATGGCGTTCCGATTGAAGCAATTCAAAGAATGGCTGAAAGGTGGGAATGATTTAATTTCCTGTTTGAAAAGATTGGGATTTGGTTAAAAACGAAGTGGTAAATCATTAGATAGTCGGGTATCCGAATAAAGGATATGGACTTTTCCAACCTCCCTACACTATTGAGCGTTATGGGCGTTATCACAGTATATGCACTTACTAAAAATGAAATGAAAAATGCCCCACTTATTTTCGGAACAGGACTCGCAGGTGGAGGCGTAGCAGGTTATATCATGGGCGGTATCATACAAAGGGTGATGGAATGAGCGCAACCATCACAGATTCAGTTAGCGATACTCACGATTTGAAACTCTTTGGTATTCCTCAAGATATTGCATTGGTTCTTGCGATAGATGCAGTTTTGATTAGCCTTCGTGTTTCAAACTTGCTCAACACAAACACATTTATTGGGGCAAAAGTGCTTGGGACTACTGCTTTAATCGCAAGTCATTTTGTGATTTGATGCCTTAACAGTCAAATGTAGTTAATGGCCCGGAAGAAATGGCCCAACAAAATTCAACATTTAAGTATTTTAATTCCGAATTATTAGATAGTCGGCTAATGAAATACAATTTATGGCCTCACTTATCATCGTTCCATTCCTTATCGGTTCAGTCCCTCTTGGATTGTCCGTAATTGGTGCTAACCATCTCTTGAAGGATAAAAGAAAGACCAACAAATTCTTGTATTGGGGTGGAATCACCGCTTCCGCATTCATTGGTTGGTCAGTTTCCAATATGCTTATGTCCCGATATTTGGAAGATTCGTTTTTGTATAATCGTGATATATTATCTTGATTTTAAGAAGGTTCATAAACACCTTCGGTTAATCTTACCCTATGTGGGATTATTGGTTTGAGGCAATTACGCTTTTTATGTTATTTGGAATCTCCGGGAGGATTTGGTTTTTATCCCGACACTTACATGAGGTTCACGACTGTTTGCACATTTTAGAAGAAAGGATTTTTAATCCCGATGATGAAGTCCATGTCAATGACGGGAGAGGAAATGTGCGGGTGATGGGGCTTGAAGAATTCGTGGATGAATTTGGATTTGACCCAAGAGAGCAAGAAACCCCCGCCACCGTTGGGGAAGATAATAGATTAGAGATAGATGCGTGGGATAACTCTTAAATACTCTTACGGATTGCCTTGACACATGGAATACATTTGGGATGTTATCTTAATCATTTTGATACTTGGCTTATATGGGAGAATTTATTGGATGCGGCGTGAAATGGATGCTATTCGTCTTGGAATAGATGTTTCACATGATTTTCTATTTGATTTCATAGATGGTTTGACTGATGAAGAGGAAGATAATAGAAGTGTAATTGATAGGTGGGATAATTCTTAATCCGAACATATAAATAGTATGAAGGAGGTCTTGAAGACATGGTTAAAACTCCGAATTACATTATATGCCTTGCTGATGGTCAGCAAATCTGTCTTGAGGATGCAACAATGGAACAGGTCGCCTCCGCAATTTCAATTATTAAGATAATTCCAAGTGAATCACCTAAGACGCATCCTTAGATAGAGGCAGAACACATAAATACTCATGGGGAAAGACGATGCCGATATTTCCGAATTAGTGGAGAAGGCAAAAATCGTTGCGGAAGCGACAGGGCGTGATGAACAAGATGTTCTTGCAGACCTTCTTGACGATGGTGTGGCTAATCTCTCTAATCACGAATCGGGGAAGGATTTAGTCACCCAATTAAAAGAAGCGGCAGAATTGATTACGACTGTTCAAGCAATTAACCAAGAAGTTTCCGAAAACACGGTGCTTAATGGTGGTGAAAATACCACAGAAGTCAAGGTTGAAACTACCCTTGAAGGCGACCTTGTGGACAGGGCTATTCAATCCATACAACGAAAGTCGGAGAATCTCAAGAAATTGATAGTGACGATGATGCCCCTATTCTTACTTTTAACAGGAGGGGGTCTTGAAGCCATTGGTATCATTGATTTGTATAGTGATGAATCTTCAAATGGGTCTAATGGGGGCTGTGAATCTCTATGGGCCTACGATGATTACTCATGGGGTGATAGTGATACATTCCATGTCGCATTTTCCTTCTTTGATGAATCCGAATGTGGGGAGGAATTAGATGGTCATTTTATTATTTACATCTTTAGGGATGGAGAGGATAGCAATTTTGATGCGATACATCATAATGTCGGGCATTTTATTGACAGAATTAGCGTTGAGGTTGAGATAAATGACCTTGAAAATGGCTACTATTGGCTTCACTATGAATTCCATGTTGTTGAATGTGAAGATGGCTCTTGCGAACATGGGGTGGATGAATGGAAGTCACCGCATAAACCCGCATTTAGCATTGAAAGAGAAGAATGTGCGCCACATACTGAATTAGATGAACCTATGCTAACTTCCAACGGAAATGACTTAGTGGTTGATTTAGTATTTTCCGATATGGGAGGATGTGGTCAAGACATTGAAATTAAGATGGAGATTTGGAATGGAGGTCAATTGCATGATGATTTGGACTATGGTGAAGTCCATAACGGTGTCTTTTGGATTGAACCCGAAGGCGATTCCACTATGCGTGTGCAAGGCAAGGCTCAATTGAGCGACCTTCCCGATGGGGACTCTTGGACAGTCAAGGCAAGATACTCTCATGCGAATGCTGATGATGCCCCTTATGAAAGTGGATGGCGAGAATCTAACTCAATTGTGATTGACGAAGTGGATGATAACATTTACGGTTGCACAGATTCCGAAGCAACAAATTATGACTCAATGGCTACTTCTAATGATGGTTCATGCGAATACCCACCCGAAACTTGTGAAATTAACCTGTTCAATATCAATCTTTTTACTAACGATACTCTTGGTAGGGCTACCGTTGCTTTTGACCTTGATTGTGGATATGATACAAACGACCTTGAGGGCTACAATGTTTCCGTTCAATTCTTGATTTATCATCTAAATGAAACCAATAGTGGGGCGAATGGAAGCGGGCCTTTAGAATGGGCTACACAATTGTATTACATTGAAGGCTATGCTGACGATGTTCGGACTTTATCATTAGACAATTTCACGGTGAATAATACGACTCATTATGATTTCTATTGGTATGCAGTTTGGGAAGATGCAGACGGCAACCAACAATTCATTGAACGAACTTGGTTAAACCGAGAAATATGACGACCGGGTGAACAAAATGAGCAAAATAGATTGGGATATTCGGATTACTTACAATAACTTGATGGTTGCATTGGTTTCCTTGCCGTTAATTTTGGTTTTCATGCTTTTGTCTTACCAATTGATTACAACGGCATTTGTGAATCCCGATGTCCGAGAAGATATTGAAGCATACATCGCCGTTCTTGGTATTTTAAGTGGCCCTGCTTACATGGCTATCTCCCGATTCTTTGACCGTTGGAATGCGGAGGAAGAAGAACACATTGAATCTATTCGTAGGCAACACAAGACA
>Ga0080013_1001989_pt1 | contig 25404 bp, 32 predicted proteins | sample ETNvirenome_6_85_FD_69236 | JGI IMG/M metagenome (GOLD analysis project Ga0080013, IMG submission 69236) | Marine viral communities from the Pacific Ocean - ETNP_6_85 (SPADES assembly) (version 2) | ecosystem: Environmental > Aquatic > Marine > Oceanic | place: Pacific Ocean | collected 2013-06-19
TGAATGTTATGATAAAGTTTTGGGCTCTACTACCAGTTTAAATGGTTTAACGCGCAATGAAACAGATAAGATTATCAGAAAGCAATTTGGCTCAATGGAAGACTTTTTGATGTCTTCTATGGCAGCACAACATGGCTCGTTATCTTTTATTGATGAGGGTTCTACTCGTCGGAAAGAGATTATTGCTAAGTTCCTTGACTTAGAGATTTTTGAACAAAAGTTTAAGATAGCCAAGGAAGATAGTATTGATTTAAAAGGCGCCTTAAAAAGACTAGAAGAAAGAGAATTTGATGATGAAATCACAGAAGCTTCAGATGATTTACGGAAAAACGAAAAGCGACTTGCAAAACAAGAAAAAGTCTGCAGTTTGTTACAAGAGACCATTGAACAAAAGCAGACGAAGCTAAATGAATTAGAAAAGCTCATTGATTCTATTCCGGCAACAATCATCGATATTGCTACGGTTAGAGAAAACATGCGCAACAAGAAGATTCAGATTGCGGCTTTGAAAACAACCAACGAAGGCTTGCTGTGTGAGCAAGAAGAAAAAGAGGGATTGATTCTAAAGGCCGCAGAGCTTTTGGACAATATTGATATCGAAGAGTTGTTAAAGAAAGAAGAACAACTAACACAGCTAAAAGACAAACTTGTTACAAAACAACAAGAACTGAAGGGAGCGGAAGAAGATTTAAAGAGAAACAACCTTAAAGCAAATCTATTAGATGATATTCCGTGTGGTGTTCAATACCCGAAATGTAAGTTTATCAAAGATGCCTATGTTGCGGTTGCTAATATCCCCGAATCTCAACAGGCAGTTCAAGACCTTAATTACTTGCTAGAATCTCTCGGAGAAGTTGTTGAGAGCGACGAGACAAAAAGAACCTATGATTTAATTGATAAGCACAAGAAGGTTACAGTTAGAAAGAGACAAATTGAAACTCAGTTATCAGATGTCAAGCTGAAGATAGAAAAGAATAATGTTTCCTTTGAAAGGCTTCAAAATGAAATATCACAGCTAACTGTTGATGTTGAGTCTTATGAGGAAAACAAAGAGGCAATTGAAAACCTTGAACATCTAATGAGAGAGAAAAGAAGTCTTTTGATACAAGAAAAGAAAACACAAGCAAAGCTAGAAAAATGTCAAGAAGAAGTTTTAGAATTATACAAAGCTCACGGCTCTCTGGAGCAAAAGCTAGTTTCTTTGCGAGAACTCAAAGAAGAATTTCATAATCTTCGCGAAGAGTATTCGGCCTATGATCTATATATGAGATGCATGCATTCAAGTGGTGTGGCATATGATATTATCAAGAAGCAGCTTCCGGTTATCAACCAAGAGATCGCCAAGGTTCTTGCAAACATTGTAGAGTTTGAAGTGTTCTTTGAAGACTCAGGAAAGAAGTTTGATATTTTCATTAAGCATCCGAAGCATGGCGAAAGACCAATTGAAATGGCTTCGGGCGCAGAAAAAACAATGGGAGCCATGGCCATTCGTTTAGCCTTATTATCTGTCTCCTCGTTGCCAAAAGGCGACATCTTCATTCTTGACGAGCCAGGAACCGCGTTAGATGAAGAAAACATGGAAGGTTTCATTCGTATTTTAGATCTAGTTAAGGTATACTTTAAAAATGTCCTACTCATCTCGCATCTCGATTCTCTCAAAGATTGCGTCGATATGCAGATCGTTATTGATAAGAAAGACGGATTCGCATATGTTTACCAATAAGAAGAAAACGAAAGTTGAAGAACCCAAGAAATTTATTATCCTCCCATATGATTCAGGAAAGAATTTAATAGATAAAAGGAGCCACATCAAGTCTCCTAAAGAGATAGACCTAGACGATATCCACAGATTTTTAGATTATGTTTATGAAATGGAGAGCGTCATAGAAGATATTAGGGACTATTTACCTGATGATGTACGAATCCAAAAGAGACTGAGAAAGCTAGATCGTATACAAATTCCATTAATTAGTGAAAAGGATTTAGAGAAAAAATGAAACTAACCAAGTCTAAATTAAAGCAAGTTATCATGGAAGGTTTATTTGATACTGGTGATGATAAAATGACAAATGCTTTAGAGAAGTTGTTAACTGGCATTAACTCATTAGATACTAGTGTAGATTATTTATCATCAATAATGTCTGGAGAATCTCCATTGTCTATGCAGTATGGTCAAGCAGCACTTGGTAGATGGAAGAGTCCCGTTCGCGGTGCGAAACCTGCTGTTTCCGCAGCACTTAAAGAAGATGCCGTAGAACCCAATTTAGGGAAACATTTAGAAGAGGCAATCGCTAGCCTTTATGACGCCGGATATAAAGCCGAAGAAATTAGAGAAATGGTCGATGGCGCATTTGGCACTGTTATGAAAGAAGTGCTTGATGAAAAGAAAACAAAGGTTTCGAAAAAAGGCCAAAAAAGAGTTTCTAAAAAGATTGCACATTTAGTTGGCGATGAAGACAAAAGCCAAGAACAAGCTGCCGCAATTGCATATTCTATGGAAGAGCGCGGCGAACTAAAGTAGAACGGTAAACATTCTACAGAAACAAAAAATAGGAGTAACGAATGATGAGTATGATTAAAGGTAAAGTTGATAAGGTGCTTGAAAAAGCAATCTCGCGAAAGCTTTTAGTATGGATTACAGCAACAGGGTTGATGCTTACGGCAAATCTTGAGTCCGCTGACTGGGTTATTATTTCTGGTCTATATCTTGGCGGTCAAGGTGTTATCGATGCTATAGCAAAACTTAAAGGTGCCTAATGAATGTAGCAACAATACTACAGTTTGCTAGGAAATATTGGAAAGAGATTTTAATCGTAATTTGCCTATTATTAGTAATAGGCAAAATGCGTTATGACTACAACCAACTTGAAAGTGCGTATGTAACAACGCAAGAAAGCTTGCAAAATCAAATCGCCGGCCTTCAAGAAATTCACAAGAAGGAGCTAGCGAAGCGAGAGCAGGCATTGCAAGAGTACGAACAGCAATTGAACGATATTGAAGAGCGGTATGAGATGAACCAGGAAGAATTGGTTACATTAAAGGCTCAAAAGAAAAAGAAGTATGTAAAGAAGTTTTTGGAAGAGCCAGAAGTAATTGTTACAGAAATAGAGGCATTGTTTGGGTTTGAATATGTTGAGTAGAGTTCTAGCATTGTTATTGGTTTCCTCAACAGCATTAGCTGATGATGGAAAGTTTGCTGTATTGGAAGAGTCCCAGCCGGCACCTTTTGATGGCGTGTTGTTTGATAAATCGGCAGTTGCGGATATTATGACAGAGAAGGCAACTTGGCAATCACAATGTGATATAGAAGTAGAATATCAATTGGATGTCGCCGGCACCGAATTTGAACTGGAAAGAAAGAATTTTAATATTCGTTATGATGCTTTGGACGAAGAATATAAATTAATTGTTGAACAAAAGGATGTTGAGATTGTTAAACTACAAGAGACGATTAAGAAACAGTCTCCTCCTAATAAATGGGCATGGTATGCCGGCGGAATTGCTAGCGGAGTGGTTGTAACTTACGGAGCATACAAAGCATTTCGAGATGAGTAAAGATAAACTAAATCATATTGCTGCAGTCGAACAAGCGATATCAAAGAAGTATGGAGATGAAACAGTTCAAAATCCTAAAGCAAATTGGGACGAAAACAAAGAAAAAGAATACCTCCAACAAATGAAGGAGTTCTATCAGAAAACACAACAAATTGAAGAGTCTCAAGAAAAAGTAGATGTTAATGGCATAAAGATATCAAAAAAACTACTTAATAGAGATGCTATACGTTCATGTCCAATTTGTAGTTCGTTCGCAAGAAGATCTATGGATGATGTTTGTTTAGTTAAGTTCGATTGTTGCTTTAATTGCTATATACAATATGTAGAAGATAGAGAAGAGAGATGGCTAAAAGGATGGAGACCCAATGAAGATTAATCAGAAAATTCTTAGAGATATAATTTATGAAGAGTTAAGTTTAACTTTAACCGAACTGGATAAAAAAGCAATTCAACAGGGTCTAGGAACACAATCTACTCGCAAAGCGAAAGTGGGGTCAATGAGTCCGACAGAAATTCAAGGCATGGAAACACTACAAGCTTTGGAAAAACTAATCTCTCAGCCGGGTAATCAAATGAACTCACAGATGTTAACGCTTATGAATCGCGTTAAGGTTGCGATTGAAAAACTTGCCCCGAAACAAGAGCCGGCGCCTCAACAACCTCAACAACCTCAACAGCCGCAGCAACAACAGGCTGTGCCTGTAGCAGAACGTCGCACTAAAAAAAGAAGGAAATAAATAATGGCTAAGAAAAAAGAAACAGTTTCAGTTTATGATGTAGTTCAAGGACTATCACAGGCAGCAGCAAATGCTTATGATGGTGCGATTGACGATGAAGGGAAACTTCGAGAAGTTGGCTTACAGCGTGAAGAGGGCGATGTACTACTTGATGAAAGAGTGATTGATGGATTTAGTATTAAATTTTCTGGGCCCCTTCTTTACATTACTTATCAAACACCGGTTACGTTAAAGGAAGTTTATGCTAATGGATTTGAATCAGATATGGATCAAACGATGGCCGATATTTCTAATTTTCTTAAGAAAGAATATCGCAAGGTTACAGGCAAGTCTGTTTCACTAACCAAGGAAGACGAGATTGATGTTCGTGTTGAGAACTCATCTCGTGTTCGCTCTTGGGCAGTAGCTCAGCAGAAGTATAAGATTGGCGGAATTGAAGAAGTTGTGATTGTTGGTGAGGCGTCAGAAGATAGGCTAGCCTCTGGCTGGAAAACGTTTCTAGATCAAGGTGGCTGGAAAGGCAAGCGCCCAAAGAATGATACTCGACCTAAAGGAGAAACGAAATGAGTAAAGGTAAAAAGTATTCTTCATTCCTTACGGAACAGAAGATTTTTGATAATTGGAGAAATTATTTAAACGAGAATAGAGAAGATATTAAAGAGGTTGAGATCGTGCCACGTAAGTCAAGAGATCGTGCATCGGGTTGGGGCACGGCCGCCGGTGGTGTCGCCGGCGCGGCGATTGGTACCCTTCTCCCTGTCGGTGTCACCACCGTCGCCGGCGCGGGAATCGGCTTCGGCGTTGGAAGATTTATATCAAATGTAATAAATAGCCGGATTAATCAGGGCATTCTTGATAGACTGGCAAAGGCAAAAGTTAGTGAAGAAACACTGATGAAAACGGCCCAAACGCTTTTTGACGAAGCAAAAGCAGAATTAGAAAAGGAAGGGGAACCAGTTCCTGATGATGTTATAGCCAAGGGGGTAGGTGAATGGCTCAATACATCTCTCGACTCCGCACGCCTGTCGCCGGAACAAATGGAAGAAATTAGATTTGATGAAAAGACATTAAGAGATTTATCAGATAATGTGCAACTTGAAGACGTTGTTGTTGATGTTTTAAGCAAGAAAAATATGTTAGTAGGGGATACTCTAGGAACTACAATCCGTCGAGGACTCGAAAAGGGAACGGCCGCTATAGACCCCGGTGGCGCCATGGCGAACTACGCCGGCAGACTTTCACACAAATTAGCTCAAGAGAAATTATCTAAAGGAAAAAAGAAATGAGTAGACCAAGAAAGAATAAGAAATTTATCGATCCACGATATTTTATGGATGAGAAGATGGAGATGCTCGAAGAAGTCTCGATACCGGATTGGCTACGAGAAAAGGGGCGCGATATAGGAGTGTGGGTGGTGATGAATACGCCAGAGTCATTTTGGCAAGCAGAATTTCCCCCAAATCAGTGGCCACACGTAGAGAAGAAATTTAGGCAGTGGAAAGAGGCAACCCCAGAAGGAAAGAAAAGAATAGAGGCAGAAGCCGCCGCAGCAAAAGAAAAAAAAGAAAGAGCAAGCGACTACCGACCGCCAAGGTGAAACCAAATGAGCAGACCAAGAAAGAATAAGAAATTTATCGATCCACGATATTTCATGGACGAGAAGATGGAAGTTATGAGCGAAGACAGTTATGATATCGAGACTGGCGTTGCAGCTATGAGCCCCGAAGAGATTAAAAAACAAAAAATGGAAGATCGAATAGATAGGATTGGTCCAGAAGAGCAGGAACTCGCACGCAAAGTTTTAGCCGGCGAAGCAGGTATGGGCCAGCTTAGTCCTGTGGCCCAGGGAATACTACTGGATATAATATAAAATGAAACTTACAAAACAAAAATTAAAGGGATATAATATAAAATGAAAATCACAAAACAACAACTCACAAAGGATTTATAGATAAAATGAAAATATCTAAATCCAGAATAAAAGAAATCATCCAAGAAGAGATCGTGAAAGAGATCGAGTTTAGAACTGGTGTGCCAGAAGAAGATATTCTTACTCACGGATCGGATATGGAAATGTATCCAACCACAAAGGAAGAAGAGATGTCCGAAGCTATTTCGGTAGCGCTTGAAGATCTGTTGGCTGATGCTGTTGAGAGTCGCGGTGGCCCTCCTAGAGAGAAATGGATGGCGGACTATGATGAAGAGCTTAATGACGAAGCGATGCGCATGCGCGACAGGATTCTCGCAGCAGCAGATGAGATTATTGAGCAAGAAGAAGAAGAACGAAATAGAACTTCTAAAGGGGGCGCCTACGCTGGCGAAGGAAACGTTCAGTTGCGAAAGATGGCTGACCCAGGAACGTGGAAATGAGAAATGAATGAACTTTCAATTAGACAAAAAACAGAAAGTAAAAGAAATATTAAAGTGCGGGAAGAATCCTGCTTATTTTTTAAAGACATATGCCCGTATATCTCATCCCTTACACGGGCTTATCTTATTTGACACGTATGACTTTCAAGACGATTTGCTTGATAACTTTAACGATTATCGTTTTAATGTTATTTTAAAAGCACGCCAGCTTGGTATCTCAACGATTACGGCTGGTTATATTGTTTGGATGATGTTGTTTCATCGAGATAAAGCCATTCTTGTTATGGCTACAAAGTTTGCGACAGCAGGAAACTTGGTTAAGAAAGTCAAAGGTATTATGAGAAACATCCCGGATTGGCTAAAGATAGCAACCATTGATGTGGATAATAGAACTTCTTTTGAGCTTTCAAATGGTTCTTCCATCAAAGCTGCATCTACATCGGGAGATGCTGGTCGTTCTGAAGCGTTGTCTTTGTTGGTACTTGATGAGGCCGCCCACATTGAGAACCTTGAAGAACTATGGACTGGTTTATATCCTACCTTGTCAACTGGTGGACGCTGTATTGCTTTATCTACTCCAAATGGTGTTGGCAATTGGTTTCATAAAACATGTGCTGACGCAGAAACTGGCACCAATAACTTTAATTTAACGACATTAATGTGGGATGTACACCCAGACAGAGACGAAGAGTGGTATAAGAAAGAGACAAAAAATATGTCCAAGCGCCAGATCGCGCAAGAACTACAATGTAACTTCAACACTTCTGGGGAAACAGTTATCGATCCAGACGATATGGAGTGGTTGTTGGTTCAAATTAAAGAACCAAAATATCGTACAGGGTTTGATCGTAACTTTTGGATTTGGGAAGAACACGATTCAAGTTGTAACTATTTATTGGTTGCAGATGTGGCTCGCGGCGACGGTGCTGACTATTCCACCTTTCATATATTAAAATTAGAGACACTAGAAATTGTTGGAGAATATCAAGGAAAAGCAACCCCGGATATGTATGCTAATATGTTAAACCAAGTCGGCAGAGAGTTTGGCGGCTGTATGCTTGTTGTGGAAAACAATAGTATTGGTTACACAGTTTTAGATAAGCTTATAGATTATCAATATCCAAATCTTTATTACTCTATTAAGTCAACTCATGAATACATTGAGCAACATCAGGCGGAAGTAATGACAAGTGCTGTTCCTGGTTTCACCACCTCTATGAAAACACGTCCTCTCATTATAGCGAAATTAGAGGAGTTTATTAGAAACAAACTAATTAAAATATATTCTTCGAGACTAGTAAATGAAATGAAAACTTTTATCTGGAAAAATGGAAAGCCACAAGCTATGAAAGGATATCATGATGATTTAATCATGGCCCTAGCTATAGGTTGTTGGGTGCGTGATACTGCACTTCAAGCAAATGCGCGAGATTTAAATTATCAAAAAGCATTTTTGAGCGCTATAAAAACAACGAGCACCTCGTTTAATACGAGGATAAGAGGACAAGAGGGCTACAAAAAAGATAACATTCTTGATAAAATGGATGAAGCACAACAAATGTATGAGCAATATAAATGGATTATAAAGTGAGAAAATAAATGCCACCTAAAGGAAAGAACCCCCACAACCCGCAGTCTGATTTGTTCAAAGCCCTAACAAGGCTTTTTTCTGGACCCATTATTAATTATCGGTCTCAGTCCGGACGAAGAATTAGAAGACAACATTTAGATAAGTTTTCTTCTCGTTTCAAAACTGCTTCAGGCCAACAGTTTAAGAAAACATTATACAACCCCCTAGACGTAATTTCGTCTAATGCTATTGCCAATCAACGACGTTCCGAAAGATATGTCGATTTTGATCAAATGGAATACACTCCAGAGATTGCATCTACAATGGATATTTATGCAGACGAGATGACAACTTATTCAGAACTTCGTCCAATGTTAAATATTAAATGTCCCAATGAAGAGTTGAGAGCGGTTTTAGATGTGCTTTATAGTAGCATTTTAAATCTTGAATATAACTTATTTGGTTGGTGTCGTACCATGTCTAAATATGGCGACTTCTTTTTGTATCTGGATATTGATGATAAGTATGGTGTTAAGTCGGTCATTGCTTTGCCCCCTCAAGAAGTTGAAAGATTGGAAGGAATGGATAGCACAAATCCAAATTATATTCAATATCAGTGGAACACTGCAGGAATGACATTTGAAAACTGGCAGATCTCTCATTTTCGTATTTTAGGAAATGATAAGTATGCTCCATATGGAACATCAATTCTAGAGCCCGCCCGTCGCATCTGGCGCCAGTTAACACTTATGGAAGATGCTATGATGGCATATCGCGTTATTCGTTCTTCGGAGAGAAGACTGTTTAAGATTGATGTAGGTGCGATTCCGCCACAAGAAGTTGAACAATATATGGAAAAAATTGTCACTCAACTTAAACGACATAGCGTTGTAGATCCTAAGACAGGCAGAATTGATCTTCGATATAATCCGATGAGCATTGAAGAAGATTATTTTATCCCTGTCCGTGCTGGTTCCGCAACGGACATTACAAACCTTGCAGGCGGGGCGAACACGACGCAGATTGATGATATTAAATATCTTCGCGATAAATTATTTTCCGCACTTAAAATTCCACAGTCGTATCTCACAATGGGCGAAGGCGCGGAAGAAGATAAAACTACGTTAGCTCAAAAAGATATTCGTTTTGCCCGAACTATTCAGCGTCTCCAGCGTGTGATAGTGGCCGAGCTAACAAAAATTGGGATTATCCATCTTTATACTTTGGGGTTTAGAGGCGACGATTTATTAAGCTTTTCCTTAAGTCTCAATAACCCTTCAAGAATTGCAGAGCTTCAAGAGCTTGAACACTGGAAAACAAAGTTTGATACTGCTGGTGGTGCTACAGAAGGCTATTTCTCGCGACGTTGGGTTGCTGAGCACATGTTCGGAATGTCTCATGAAGAGTTCATTCGCAATCAAAGAGAAATGTATTATGACCGTATTCATGATGCGAACCTTCAGCAAGTTGCCGAAGCCGCAGCAGCCGAAGGCGCTGCAGCTGCTGCTCCAGCTGGAGAAATGGGTGGAGACATGGGCGGCACGGAACTGGGTGGAGAAATGGGTGGTCCCGAAGAAATGCCAGCAGCCGAAGCAGGCGCCCCCGAAGCAGGCGCCCCCGAAGTCGGCGGTGAAGAAGAGTCCGCCCTGTTGGCCGTACCTCCCGGATCGCGTGACGCTCCACGCTTAACGCCAGGAGCAAAAGGCAAAGTTTATCACCCTGTGAATGTTGATAAAAGACCCGCCGGCGCCAGATCTCGTTCCTATGCTTCAAAATATTCACGCGAGAAAGGAAGCAACACTATTAGAAATATACTGCCTGGATATGGGGATCTTAAATCATTAGTCAAGATGGACGGCATTGGGACTGGTATTTACGAGGAAGACCAATCTATTTATAGTTTGAGAGAGCAAACAGAAGAAGAGCAATTGTTTACAGTTACTGCATCTGTGCGCACCCTACTCAAAGAACTGGAGAGTAAAGACTTAATAACGGAGCAAAAAGATGAAGATAAAACACAACAAGAAACGTAATACAGCATTTGTTTACGAAGCGCTTGTTAAAGAAGCTACTGTTGCAATCTTAAAAAATGATTCAGATAAAAGAGATAAAGCAATCAAAATAATAAAAAAGCATTTCAAGCCTGGAAGTGTATTGAGAAAAGATTTAGATTGTTATCGATCCCTAAGTGAAAATCAAAACCTAGATAGACTAACAGCAGAAAAGATATTAAAAGAAGTTAAACTTCAAAAAAGACTTATTGACCCCAGCGGACTGTTTAAACAACAAACGAAGCTTATCCATGATGTGAATAAAGAGACTTCGCCCTCAGTGTTTGGAAACTTTGTTCCAAACTATAAGTCTTTAGCTACTATTATGCAAATTTTTTCTGATAGGATTTCACCAAAAAATCAAGTTATTTTAGAAAACGAAATAATTCGAAAAATGCTTATTAAGCCAGATGGGCCCGAAGACAATGAACAAATTGATAGCATCGTTTATAAAACATTTGCTACCAAATTTAATCAAAAGTATGATGGTGAGCTTTTAAAAGAACAGAAAGAGCTTTTGACTTATTATATTTCTTCATTTGCCGACAATGCTTTAGAGCTTAAAATGTTTTTGAATGATGAAATTCCAAGACTCAAAGAGCAACTAGAGAAAGCAAAGAAATTAGATGAGGTTAAAGAAGACCCAGAGATGCTTAATAAAACACAAAGTGTTATTGAGCGTTTAAACTCATTTGTAAAAGAAAATGTTAATGAAAGCGTTCTTTTGACAATTATGAAAACACAAAAACTTGTAAAGGAAATCTATCCCGATGCCAATAACAATTAGAATTGGTAAGCCGACTTCGGCCAAGGTCACGTTAGAATTAAACGTTCGTAAAAGTATGAGCGGAGATCTTATGATTTTTGATCATGGCGATATTGATATTGTTTTATCTGCAGGAAAAAACAAAGTTATAACTTTTCCAAAAGATACAATGTCCGATTTGACGTATGGCGCCCAAAACAGATTATTTACTTATCTTCATAAAAAAGGCCTCGTAATTCCTGAATCAATTCATGCTGGTGCTTTTTATGGTTCAATAGAGGCGGATATGGAAAAAGGCTCTTCTGAAGAATTGAGCACTCCAAAGATGGCTCTTATTAATATTTCAAGATTTATTGATGAAGAGCGGCCATACTTCGAGGCTACAGAAGCTATTGTCTCAATGGACGATGAAGAATTGCTCCATCCGGACAAGGAGGATTCAACAGAACTTGGAGAGGTTCCACAGAAAGTTGATCAAGGCTCGATTAGAAAAGGGTTTGTTAGAGACCCATACGCATTGAATTATTTATATACGATTTAGGAAGGATAATGGAATTATTATATTTTATATTAGCAGCTTACGGCCTCACACAAATTTTAGTTTATGGCAGTATTTTTAATGGATGGCGCCCAACAAAAGGAAAGCTAGGAGAACTATTTAAATGTTCAATGTGTGTGGGCTTTTGGGTTGGTGCATTTTTAATGTTTCTTTCCCCGTTTACAGAACTATTTAGTTTTGATATATCTGTTGAAAATTTTCTTATTTTAGGATGTATCTCTTCGGGAACATCATATATACTAAATATGACATTCGGGGATGAAGGTATTAAATTATTTAAAAAGGTAGAGGTAAACAATGTACAATATGTGGACAAATAAATGGATGTTGCAACCAGTTAGACGATGTTGTAAAGGGAGTTAAATACAATGAAAGTAACAAGAACAGTTTTAAAAAGAGTCATCAAAGAAGAAATTGATAATATGAGAACGCGAAGGCGAAATTCTGTTTCATCACAGAGATATACACTACAAGAGGCAGAAGAAATATTAAATGAGGGCATGCTTGAAAAGGTGCAGGGACTAGTCATGAAGGCTTTACAAAGCCCACAGGTAAAACAATTTCTTTTGGCCCAGATCAAGGAATTGTCTGCTAAAGCAACCGCCGGCGTCGAGGCAGCAACCGCTGCTCCAGCCGCTGCTCCAGCCGCTGCTCCAGTCAAGAAGGCTGCTCCAGTCAAGAAGGCTGCTCCAGCTGTTGCTGCAGTATAAAAGTTTGAGTTTATAAAAGGAAAACAAGGAACAACAAAATGAAAATAACTGAATCACAATTACGACAAATGGCAATTGAAGAGCTTCAATTGATGGTCGAAAACGGAGAGATAGACGAAGGGTTTATGGGGAGAATGGCCACCAGAGCAAAAGCAGGTGTAGCTGGTGTTGGTGGCAAATTAGCCGGCGCCGGTAAAGCTGCTTGGGGTACCTTGTCCGGTGACGAAAAGATGGCAAAAGCCGGAATGAAACAGGCAAAAGGTGCCGGTGCGAAAGCCGAAGCAATTAAAGTAGTTAACACCGTACAGAGTCATTTGAAAGCGCTTATGACAGATCTGGAGAAACTCGGAGTTGATGTAACTCAGGCAGGCGTCAAGGGTCCAATAAATCAATTAACGAAATTAGCGAAAACAGGCAGGCTAGCTAAGACCGCCGGAATGGAAGAGCCAGCCGCTGCAGCGCCAGCCCCGCAACAACAGCAAGCCCCGCAACAACAGCAAGCAGCAGAGGGTAGAATCCGGCGCCCCCGGAAAAGGCGCAAATAATGGCCAAAGTTCTTTTACGAGAATACTATGAACTATGCGAAGGCGGCGTTTGTCAAGATCTCTTAACAGAGGATGAAAAGAGATTTGTATCAAACGGCGGCATGATGCTTTCTGGCAAACTACAAGAAGCCGATATACAAAACGGCAATGGCCGTATTTATCCTTACAAAACTTTGATGAGAGAAGTAAAAAACTATCAGAAACTCGTAAAAGAAAATAGAGCACTGGGAGAATTAGATCACCCAGACGATTCAGTTATCAACCTCAAGAATGCCTCACATATGGTTACCTCCGTTTGGATGGAAGACAAAAGTGTGATGGGAAAAGTAAAAGTTTTAAATACTCCCTCCGGAAAGATTCTTCGTTCATTGGTGGACTCTGGTGTCAAGCTAGGTATCTCATCTCGTGGGATGGGCTCTGTTAGTGAAGGCAATGGATCAACAATGGTGGAGGACGATTTTCAATTGATCTGCTTTGATTTCGTTTCGGAGCCATCGACTCCCGGCGCATTTATGATGTCGGAAGCAAAGAATTTAAAAGAATCAAATATATTTACTAGAGCAGATAAAATCAACCGCTTATTAAACAACATTTTAGGAGATTACGATAATGCGTAAAAAGTATACTATTAGCCGACAAAGAACATTGGAGCTTCTTCAAGAAGAAATTGCCATGGTTAAGATTGAAGAAACAATCGCCCCTCAGTTGCGTCGAGCTACGGCCCAACGAACAGACTTTGATAGTCTGGTGATTAAGAACCTTTTAGAAAAAAGATTGGGTCATCGTATTGATGATCCAAGATTGATTGATGAAGGTTTGTGGGAAAAAGCCAAGGGCATGCTGGCCAAGCTTCGGTTTAGCAAGAGCACCGGAGCTTCAGAACAAAGAGATAAGCTACAGGCATCGCTTGATGCAGCCGCCGACCAAAAGTTTAATGAACTTTTTGGAGCTTTAAAAGCGCTTCCGGGTTTTGATAAGTTTCCCAATAATGAAAAACAAGAAGAATTCGAGGCCATGGCCATAGCAATTTATCTAGTTTGGGAGGCTGTTTCAAGCGCCCACAAACAAGGTACAGTTGAAACTGAACACGCAAATGATTTAGTTACCAAACTTAGATCATATGCTGAGGGCTTAAAGGATGATCTCTCATACTCTTATCGTTATCTCAAAGAAGAAGACGATGAAGATACGCTTGAGGAAGGATGGAAAGATAGGAAGAAGGCCGCCGTTAATATTAATAGGGTTCTTAAGAAAGTACAATCCGGCGCGATGAGCCCTATGGATGCTATTGAAAAAATACAAAATACCCCCGGCGCTCGAAAAAGAACGAAAAGAGCCGCCATTGATCAGATTAAAAAGATTGGGAAAGAAAAGTATCCGGGCAAAACGGCCGATCCGAGCCCTGATCCGAGCCCTGATCCGAGCCCTGATCCGACACCCGATCCCGGTCCCCCCGATCCGGGAGAGCCACCAGTTAATTGCATCCCTGGTGTTGACCCTGGATGCGAAGGCCCACAGCCGGGCCCCGATCCTGAACCAGATCTTCGGACTAGCGATCTCTACCCACAAGGGGCCCCCACGAAAGGTTTAGGCGCCACTGGTTTAAATATGGATTCTATGAAGAGACTCTATGCGGCTAGCCCGACTGGACTTTCTGGCGTATTGGGGTATCTTGGGGGTCCAGGATTTTTTGCGAATCTTGCTGGTTTCGCTCTTCCTGTCGCAGCCATCGGTGGCATTGTTGGCCTTGTTGGAAAACGTGTGATGGGCCACTCACGAGAGGGAGGGCTTAAGAATATTATTAGCGCTATGACAGATTTAGATGCAGCCGACCACGGAACGACCGCGCCAACACCTCCACCTGAGCGCGAACCTGAGCCCGAACCTGAGCCCGGACCGGACACAGAGGTGGCACCCGGTGGAGAAGGGATCTTTGTTTACAGAGGTAAGGGCGGCAAGGGTCTTCAAAGTACTCTAGATAAAGCCGGCATTCCAGGCAATATTAAATCGCTCGTTCTTAAGCATATTGCTGGCCAGCTTCAGAAGCAAGGGCTTACTGTTCAAGAGCTTAAGCAAGCTGGTTTCCCTGAGCATCTTTTGGTCGAAATCAAAAGCGCCGCGCATGGCTTAGCCTTCTCCGCCGCAACGGCTGGGGCCGGCATTTTGCTCCATAAGCTTCTGGCCAAAGTCCAACAGCTGCGCGCAAAAGCCGCTGCTGGGGATCCCGAAGCAGAGGCCGAAATCGAAAAAACGGAGGCCGAAATCGAAAAAGTGAAAGAAGCAGAGGGTGCTGGTGGTGCTCCTGGTGAAGTACCGCCTCCCGATGATGCTACTGTACCGCCTCCTGGCGAAGGAGAAGCTGGTCCCGAAGGAACGCAGGCAGGTTTGCAGCGAAAGAGAGCGGGAACTTCTGGCGCACCCCAAGTTGCAGTATATAACCATCCTGCTGGCAAGGAGCATAGCCTTAACCAGGCACTACAGGATGCGGGCTATACTGGCGAAGATCTAGGACAGCTAATGGACATGATATCGGCCTGGGGTAAAGCTCAAGGTCTGAAGATCAATGAAAGTATTTTTAGAGATATTTTAGATAATGTTCTCGTTGAAGCAAGAATAGCACGTTGGAAACAATTATTACGAGGATAAAATGAAAAAAAGTGATCTCAAACGATTAATCAAGCCTGTAGTTAAAGAGTGTATACACGAAGTCCTTCTAGAAGAGGGGCTTCTGTCTAATGTGGTGGCGGAAGTAGCTAGGGGAATGCAAGGCAACCTTGTTGTCGAGTCTGCACCGGTTCGTTCTAATAGCTCAGTTGCTCGTAAGTCTAGTGAAACAAAAACAAAGTTGCACGAACATCGTAAGCAACTGATGGATTCTATTGGCAAAGAAGCCTATAACGGAGTTAATTTATTTGAGGGCTTAGAGCCTGCACCACAAGAACCCAAGAAGGGGCAGACAGATTTAGGTCACCCTAGTGATGCTGGCGTTGATATTAGTTCAATTCTTGGAAATTCTTCTCAGATTTGGAAAGCAATAAAGTAGGTATTTAATGGCAAGACAATATAATATTGGAGTTACTTCAAAAGAAACAAGAGGTAATGTCGAAAAAATGATAAGGAAATTTATTAAAAAAGTTAAAAGAGAGCGCATTATTGAGGAGGTCAAAGATCGTAAACACTATAAGAAACCTTCTGTAGCAAAAAAAGAAAAAAGAATCCGTGCTCATCGCATGAGATTAAAAGAAGAACGAAAAAGGCGTAAAGCGCAAGAAAGACGCAATAGAAAAAAATAGAGACTATTTATATTGAATATATTATTTTAGGAGATTTACATGGCGAATTATCAAAAGTGGAACACTTGGGGACGAACAAGGAGTCCAAAGAATCTGAATGGAGCGAATGGTACCGCTGTCAATGTGTCGGCTGATACTGATGATTTATTGGGCGTTACCGCATCGGGCGCAGGCTATGCCACAGAAAACCAAAGATACTTGCATGTTCTTATCACAGATGCAAATACGACAGCCCCCGCAGTTACGAAGATTTTTGGGTATTGTCACGCTTTTCAAAGGTGGTTTGAAATACCAGAAACCGAAGCTGGTGGCGAGGGTCAGAACACTGCGAATGCTGCTTCCTCAATTGCACTTGCGGATTCCGGTAGGGCCCCTGCAGCACAGGTGCCATCCGACAGAGAGTATCGACGTTATGACATATCGGGAATAGACAGAGTCGCTTTCGTTAATGCAGATCCATCAGAAGTTGTAGTTTTTGCTGCATGCAGCACATTTTGAGGAGAGATAGGAATGGCTGATTTTGGCTGGGCATTTATTAATTGTACTGAACCTGCTATGGCGGGTCCTACTGGATCAGTTTTATTTATAACTGGTAATAATTCAGCCACCGGTTCAATTAACTTTATGTATCATACGGCTGCTCTTGCCGGCAACCCGCCCAACACTTTAGTATTGTCGGGCAATATGGTAATAACTGGTACACTTAGTGCCAGTGTAATTAACTATGAAAACATCTCGATTATTGATGCCACGGGTTCTACATATTTTGGAGATAGTGTAGATGATACGCACATGCGAACAGGAAGCTTGGTTATTTCGGGTACCCATACTGCCACGAGTCGCGTGCGTTATGTTTTAAGCGCTTCTGCTCCACAACAGCGTGTTTGGGTTAAAGGGTTCGGAGGAAATTATACTAACGTTACAAGCAGTGCCCATACTGCATCTACTAATGATTATATTTTGGGTATTACTACTGCTGGTAACATTGAAATATCAGTTCCCAGCGCTTCGCTTTATTACACTGGAGCCTTGTTGGTGGTAAAAGATGAGCACACTTCTCGTGGCGCGTTTAGTGTCACTCTAAAACGCGCTGCGGGCTCTAACTCTTTCTTTGATGGAGCCACTACATATGTTTTAACAGGAACAATGCCGGCAGTTAACTTATACTCTAATGGGACGAACTGGTTTGTATATTAAGAAGAGGGATAATAATGGTCTTTTCGTTTGAATGGATACTATTTATTTTGAATTACTGTTTTTTTAGGAGTTAATTTATGTCCACATTGCTAAAAGAAGCTATCGTTGATGCAAAGGCCTTACGAGAGGTTGCATTAAAAAATGCGGAGTCTTCTATTGTTGAAAAGTATTCTGATGAAGTGCGAACCGCGTTGGATAAGCTTCTAGAACAAGAAGATCCTATGGCTGCTGATCCTATGGCTGCTGATCCTATGGGCATGGACGCGCCACCCGAAGGCGAAGAGGACGTAGAAGATATCGTTGATGGCGTTCCCCTTTCGGCTACCGATGGCTTATCTGAAATGGAAGGTAGAGATTTGAAATATCTTAAGGGCGAAGGCGAAGATGTCAAAGTCACTGTTGACCTTGATGCACTTCAAGAGGCCGTTGAAGCTCTTCAGACAGAAGATGAAGACGACGACGAAGATGTTTACGAAGAAGAAGTAGAATTAAACGAAGAAGATATCCTCGCGATGCTTTCAGAAGACGAAGAAGAAGTTGAAGAAGAATCAGAAGAAGGCTCAAAAATAAAGGCCGCAGCAGACGAAGATAGTAAATCTGGATATGGCGGCACAAATGAAGAAATCGAAGTATCTCAAGATTTAATTAATGACATCATGGAAAAGCTCACTGTAGATATGGGTGCCGACCTAAGCGGGTGGGCAGGCAGACCCGATTTTCAAGTCGAGCATGAGATGGAAAAAGAATTGGCGCATCGTCGTAGTACAGATGTGGCAGAAAAAATGAAGATTTTAAAGAAAGCTCAAGAAGAGTTGGTTTTCGAAAATAAGCAACTTAAACAGAGCAATAGAAAATATAAGCAGGTTGTTGAAGAGATAAAAAGTACCTTGCAAGAGGTTAATGTCTCCAACGCACGCTTGCTTTACACGAACCGTGTTTTGAGAAATACCTCCCTAAATGAGCGGCAAAAAACAAAAATTGCCGAAGCTATTTCCAATGCTGGTTCAGTTATGGAGGCAAGGACAATATTTGAAACGCTTGAAAGCGCAGCGCCCGCACAAACTAAACGTGCTCCACAATCGCTGAGCGAAGCAATCAATCGTCCATCCTCAATTATTCGTGCATCTCGTAGAGAAGCACAAACAACTGATCCATTCTTGGATAGAATGAAAAAGTTAGCCGGAATTAAAAACTAAAAAAAGGAGGTATTTATATTATGGCTGGAATTATGGAAAGATTAACTGAGGGTATCATTAATCGTGATATGCGTGCTGAAGGGCATGCCTTGTTAAACAAGTGGGAACGCACTGGTCTCCTGGAAGGGATTGAACATGAGCGTGGCCGCAATGCAATGGCTCGTTTGCTTGAAAATCAAGCTAAAGAGCTACTTCGCGAAAACAGCACTATGGCTGGTGGAGATGTTGAGGGCTTCGCGGCTGTCGCATTCCCCATTGTCCGTCGCGTTTTCGCAGGGCTGATCGCAAACGATCTCGTTAGTGTTCAGCCGATGAGTCTCCCAAGTGGGCTCATCTTCTTCCTAGACTTTACCGTCTCCACCAATGGTGCGGGACTTCCACGTCTAGGATACGGTGCACCTAGTGGATCGGAAGAGTCGATATACGGCGGCGCCCGAATCGCTAGCCAGATCACCGGCGGTGTGGTCATTACCAAGGCAGATGCCGAGCGTGGTCCTTATAACTTGAACAACGCATACTCATCGCCAACTGGTTCTGGCCCAGCAGGTAACTTTATTACATATCTTACTTCAAGTGTGTTTAGTTCCAGCGCTGGAGAAGCTTTCCTTAAGCTTTGTCAGTATGATCCCGAACTAGAAAGTGCGACAAATCCAACGGTTGCCATTGGTACCATGGATACTTCTAATCTGGATCAGTTTAATCTTGACAATATGGTCTCGCTTACGCTGTCATCTTCTACTGGTGACTATGGTGGGGCTGGAAAGGTATGGTTGACTGGCTCCAATGTGGGTGGTGTTCAGCTTCGTCGCTTGACGCGTCTTAGTGGCACAAGTCAGACAGTTGTTCTATTGACTGTTGCTGATTATAACGGTGCTGCTTCCGCTGCTCAGATGGCTGCTGCTCTTACCGGTGCATGTGGGGCATCTCTTGCTCTGGGTTCTGCCATGACGGCTTCCTGGGCACAGACTGATGACTTTGCTGCGAGTAACGCTATTGGTTCCGTAGTTGGTCAGACAGTATGGGGATTGGAAAATAACGAGAATATCCCAGAGATCGACATCAAGGTCGACTCAGTGGCTGTGACGGCTATCACCAAGAAGCTTAAGGCTAAGTGGACGCCAGAATTGGGACAGGATCTTAATGCCTATCACAACCTGGATGCCGAGGTCGAGCTTACGAGCATTCTCTCCGAGCAAATTGCTCTTGAGATTGATCGCGAGATCGTTGAAGATCTCATCGTTGGTGCAACCGCTGGTACATACTACTGGTCACGTTCCCCAGGTCTATTTGTGAATCGCGCAACTGGTGCCGAAATCGGCGCTTCTTCTGCGGCTCCAGACTTCACCGGAACGGTTTCCGAATGGTATGAGACTCTTGTTGAGACCATCAATGATGTGTCGGCACAAATCCATCGTAAGACTCTACGGGGTGGAGCTAACTTTATCGTCTGCGGACCTGAAGTTGCTAACATCCTTGAGTTCACCGCTGGGTTCCGTGCTTCCGTCACTCATGATGATGATAAGGGTTCTATCGGCGCCGTCAAGGTCGGCTCGCTAACCAAGAAGTTCGATGTGATAGTAGACCCCTACTTCCTTCGTAACGTCGTCCTGGTTGGTCGTCGTGGTTCCAGTTTCCTTGAATCTGGATATGTATACGCACCTTACGTGCCACTACAGACTACACCCACGATCTTCGGCCCTGAAGACTTCGTGCCCAGAAAGGGCGTGATGACTCGCTATGCAAAGAAGATGGTTCGTCCTGATATGTATGGTCTGGTCATTGTACGAGGTCTCGTTGGTGAGGCAGGCGCAACTAGCTAAAAACTAGTAGCCAAATAAAACGTAAAGCCTTCGTCTTCGGACGGGGGCTTTCGTGTTTGTGGAACTACTTATAGGTGAACTTAAGTTCAAACCAAAGTTATCGGGTAGACTTTGAGCTACCCCCTAGTATTGTTGAAATAGACCGATACAGGGACATGATTATAAAAGGAGGGTTTTTAACTATGGGCACAAAAAGAGTGGGCCTCGCGAGAATTGAGGCATTAATGGAGAATTTAAAGAGAGAGATTAACTGGGGAAGCGCCAACCTCGCACCGGCGGGCGTGGCATTGAACACCGGCTGTAGAAAAATTCAGTCCTTTAATGGCACCTTGGCGGGTATCGGTGATGGCACCACCCAATTTGGCGCCGATGATGTTCTGGTTGAGTTGGGCGAGTTGGATATTACGGTACCCGATGGTGTGCAAACTCCTACAAAGATTATAATTGACAAAGTGTATTTTAATGTCACAACAGCAGCCGGTCAAACGCTCGTCGGACATTTGTCCTTAAGCGCGACAACGGGCACAGCCGCAAACGCTGCGGTCTCCAGCCCCACTGAGATTTTTGGAGCAGGCGCTTCGATGGTCGCTCCTGATGGTTCAGCAGCTACAACCGGTTATACCGAAGCTGATTTGAATTTCAACAGCGCAGCACTGACATTTGCTTCTCCAAACATTGCAGTTGCGACAAGCTTAAAGTACCTATACGCTTGTACTACTACAACCCTTAACGCCGACGCTACAGCCGGCCGCTTTAATGTTGTGGTTGAATATACTGTTCTCTAAGAATATTTGATATATCAAATATCAAACCCCCTTCCAATCGGTTGGGGGTTTTTGTTTTAAAAACGTCGATTTGCCAAAAAATATCGCCGTCAAATTTTTGAGATTTTCGTTTTATAAAAATAATACTATTTATTATATAACAAGGAGTTTCCATGGGAAAGAAAAGAAGAATGAAGTCTGCAAAGACGAAGTTTGGTGCTAAACACTCCAATCATCCTCGTATGCTGCACTTAAATGGCGATGAAGTGCCCGAGGTGGAAGTGGTAATACCCGAACCAGAGCCAGAAGTTGTCTTACAAGAGGAAAAAGTTGAAATAAAGCCAAAACCGTTGCCAAAGCCAAAAACAGTTAAAAAGCCTAGGCGGCCTACAAGAAAAAAGGCCACTAAAAAGACTTCTCAGGCAACAACGTAGTTAAATTTTGTTTTGAAAGTAAAGCCCTCAGTATATCTGGGGGTTTTGTTTTATAAAACACTATTTATTTAATGAATATTTAAGGAATTCTTAACGATGCCAACAAATTTATCTCCTAAGTCCACTGCAAGTGCTGTGATACTAACATCCACAGGGAGCACTGCTTTGGTGGCAGCTGCCGTTCCTTTCGGTGTTTATACTGGTTCGAATGACTTTTTAAGTGGCGCCTCTCTCCAAGTAAGTTATGTATATAAAAAATTGGGAGGGGATGTAATAGATATTGAGCTTACTCCAGCAAATGTTTATGCAGCATATGAAGAAGCTGTTTTAGAGTACTCATATATTTTCAATCTTCATCATGGCAAGAACACGCTTTCTAGTGTTCTTGGCGCTACAACCGGTACGTTTGATCACAAAGGCGATAAGAAAACAGGCCCTAGTGGTGTTAACTTAACATTTCCTAGATATCAATTTACGTATGCTATGAATGTTGGCGATGGTATGGGTCAACGAGCCGGCTTTGGTTCCGTTGGTGGCACAATTCGACAATATTCTGCTTCTTTTAAGCCAGTGGATAATGTACAAGATTATGACATCCAGAATATCATTTCAAGTTCATCAGCTTCTGGGGTTAATGAAGAGGGCGACAGTGTCCCGTATTCTGGAAAAGTTGGATCCAATAGGGTTTACATCAACAAAGTTTTTTATAAGTCTCCACGGGCAATGTGGCGCTTCTATGGGTACTATGGAGGCGTAGGTGTCGTAGGGAATTATTCTACATATGGCCAGTTCGCAGATGATGCAACTTTTGAGATTATTCCAACTTGGCAAAACAAAATGCAGGCTATTATGTATGAAGATTCAATCTATACTAGAACATCTCACTACTCTTATGAACTAATCAATAATAGGATTAGATTATATCCCACTCCTAGTGACTGGTCGTTTAAAGACAACCAGAAGATTTGGGTGAGATTTTATATTAAAACCGACGCTTGGACTGATGATGATAGCTACGAAACTGGCATTAATGGGGTTAATAGTGTTAATACGATGCCTCTTGATAACATACCATATGCCAATATTAACGCTATTGGTAAACAGTGGATTCGAAAGTATGCCCTTGCTTTATGTAAAGAAATGTTGGGGCAAATTAGAGGTAAGTTTACAACAATTCCAATTCCTGGCGAAAGTGTGACATTAAATCATTCTGAATTGTTATCGCAAGCAAAAGAAGAACAAACGTCACTGAGAGATAAATTAATGGAGATTCTCAAAGAGATGGAATACACTGAGCTTGTTAAGCGCGATGTCGAAATTTCGGATGCAGCCACCGCCACATTAAAAAACTCACCATTGCCAATATTTGTAGGATAAATAGATTATGTCTAATGAATGGGAAAGACCAGCACAGCCTCCACCACCGCTTTTTCTTGGCAAGAAAGAGAGGGATCTTGTCAAACAAGTCAATGATGAGCTTATCGAAAAGGTCATTGGACAGCAAATTCTTTATTATGCTATTGACCTACAAAGGACTAATTTTCACGAGTTGTATGGCGAAGCTGTTGAAAAAACTTATTTACCCCCTATTAGAGTTTATGCGTTGGTCGAATGGATGCAGGACGAAACATCTTATTTAGAGGGTGTTGGCGTTGACCGTATTTGGCAAATATCAGTTCATTTTCACAAAAGGAGATTAACTGAAGATCAAAATTTATTTGTGCGCGAAGGAGACTTCGTCTTGTATAATGATCATTATTATGAACTAGTTAAAACAGCCGAACCAAAGCTATTGTTTGGCCAACCCAACCAAGATTTTGAAATTACAGCAACTTGCAAGAGAGCGAGAAAGGGACTATTTGATGCTACCTAATAACTTTGATTTTGCCATGTTGTCACCGGGTGATTATAATTTACGGGAAGTAGGCATATTGGAATCCACTATTGAAACGATAGATTATTCTATAATGTCGTGGCTAAAAGAAGATCTAAAATTGATGGCATTCACTAATGAAGGCTATAAAACGGTACCTGTTTTGTGGCAGGTTCCCGAAAGAGCATTTCAAATCAAACACGATAAAGACCTAAGAGACCTCGCCGGCGCTTTAAAATTTCCTTTAATTTCGGTTGAAAGGACCGGCATTACAAAAGATCCAGCTAGAAAAGGCTCTTTTCAAGCACATTATTACTCAAAGGACAAAAATGGCAGATCTGGTCGTTGGGTTATTGCTAAAAGAATTGTAGAAGATAAAACACGAAATTTCGCGGTGGTGGGAAATACACGTAGAGAAAACTTTACATCAGGAACTGAACAGAGATATTACCCAAGAATTAACAAAAAAGTTGTTATTCAAAGTTTATCTATCCCAATTCCGGTGTATATTAACGTGGACTATAAAATTTCTGTTAAAACAGAATACCAACAACAAATGAATGATTTAATAGCACCTTTTATTGCACGCACCGGCCAGATTAACGCGTTCACAATGCGAAGAAATGGCCATTTATACGAAGCTTTCATCGATCAGGGCTTTACGCACAACAATAATGTTGGCAATTTAGCTGAAGAATCAAGAACGTTTAATTCCGAGATCACAATTAAAGTATTAGGATATCTGATTGGAGAAGGAGAAAACGATGACCGTCCCATTGTCAGAGTAGACGAAAACGTCGTAGAAATAACGTTTCCTTCAGAAAGTATAGTTCCTGACAACAGCGATAACTTTTTTCTTCCTTAAAGAGGCGCCGTTTGGTTTTGAAAATACTATTTAATTGATGATTGCACTATCATTTATGTGATTTTTTAATGAGGAACCCACACCATGTCAGTTAAAAGTTTTAAATTTGTATCTCCGGGGGTGTTTATCAATGAAATTGATAACTCTTTTATCCCAAAATCAGCCCAAGAGATCGGCCCAGTTATTATCGGCCGCGCTACTCGCGGCCTAGCGATGCAACCTGTAACGGTTGAATCCTTCTCTGATTACGTTACAATGTTTGGGGATACAGTTCCTGGGAACGGTGGAGGCGATGTCTATCGCGGCGGCAACTACCAATCTCCAATGTATGGTACGTATGCAGCAAAAGCATTCTTAAGAGCAAATGTGGCGCCTATAACTTATATAAGGCTTCTTGGCCAACAAGATTCCAACGGTGCCAGCGGTGGTATTGCCGGCTGGAACACTACTAAAAACGGTTCAACTACCCTATCTTTGGGCGAAAATGGCGGGGCATTTGGATTGTGGCTATTTGCTAGTTCTTCTTTGAGTGGCACGATCCCAGAGGCCGACGCCACCATCAACGCGTCCACTGACGGCAATATTGGCACCGGTTCTCTTGCGGCGATTTGGTACATGGATACGTCAGCTTCTGTTCAATTAAGTGGCGCTCTTGCTGGTAGGGCCGGCGCCGGCTCTGTTACTGGTAGTGGTTTTGGACAGCTTATTAACAACGATTCGAGCTACAACTGGACCGTTATTTTATCAAGTTCATTGAATGGTTCTAGTACTGTTACTTTCGGATTTGATGATTCAGCTGAAACTTTCATTCGAAAATCTTTTAACACAAATCCTCAGTTAACTACAGCTGGCGGGACTTTCTATCCATCCGCTACAGCAAAGAGCTATTGGCTTGGCGAAACATATGAGCAAGAAGTTAGAGATGCGGGCCTTGTAAGTGCTGCAGCTTTTGGTGTTATTCTGCCAATTCACTTAAGCGGAACGGTGGCCACTGGTCCTCAAAAGATGCGGCAGGCTTCTAGAGAGGGGGTCGCAGGTTGGTTTATTGGCCAGGACTTAGGTGCTTCTGGGAGTTTCAACCCGGAGGTGTCACAAAAGA
>Ga0080013_1001991_pt1 | contig 25373 bp, 17 predicted proteins | sample ETNvirenome_6_85_FD_69236 | JGI IMG/M metagenome (GOLD analysis project Ga0080013, IMG submission 69236) | Marine viral communities from the Pacific Ocean - ETNP_6_85 (SPADES assembly) (version 2) | ecosystem: Environmental > Aquatic > Marine > Oceanic | place: Pacific Ocean | collected 2013-06-19
AACAGCTCCAGATACGTGATCTGCTACCGCTTTAGAAGTTGGTAGAGCTGTATTACTGTTAGTGGTAAGAGTAGTCTCTCCAATAGTCTTACCATCAATCTGGTTAAGCTCAGTTAAGGTTGAAGTAAGGGCTGTACCACCTGCAAGTATTGAAGCAGTAGCACCCTGCATTCCAGCAAGAGTGGTTAGGTCTGCATCAAGAGGTTGTTTAGCTCCTAGCTGTGTTTGAATTGATGAAGTTACACCGTCTACATATCCAAGCTCTGTAGCTGTTAAAGTTCCTGGTATTCCATCTAGAACATTAAGTTCTGCGGTAGTAACAGTAGCGTCATCTAGTATTTGAACTTCAGTTTGAGTTAAATCAGCTAATGCTTCAGAAGTACCAGTTGACATAGTAGCCAACTCAGTTAACTCAGCATCTAAAGTCTGCTTTGCGTCTAGCTGAGTCTGGACATTAGAAGTGACACCATCTACATAATTCAGTTCTGTAGTAGTAAGAGTTGCTCCATCAAGTATCTCTACTTCTGCTTGAGTGAGATCAGCAAGAGCACTTGCAGTACCACTAGCCATTGTGGCTAGCTCTGTAAGTTCTCCATCTAAAGGTTGTTTACCATCTATCTGGGTTTGAACTGCAGAGGTAACTCCATCTACATAGTTAAGTTCAGCAGTAGATAATGTAGCCCCGTCTAATATTTGTACTTCTGTACTGGTTAGATCAGCTAAAGATTGAGCTGTAGCTATTGGCATTGTTGCCAGTTCTGTTAGCTCAGCATCAACAGAAATAGTGATCTTCCCAGCACTAGGGCTGTCATCTGCTATGGATACTGGAGCTGTAGCAATTATGTCGTCTTTTACTTTCGCTGTTGCTTTAGTATCTATTTGACCGTCAATAGCTGCTGTAGTGGCAGCTTTGGCATCGTTACTAACCCAAGTATCTGAACCACCAAGGAACGAACCTAAAGTTGTTAGATCTCCTGTACCTAATAAAGCTGCGTAGTCATCTGAGAACTCTTGAAGACTAAATCTAATCTGGTTATCTGCGTTGTTAAGGTCATCAGAAGTAAGAGTAGATCCAGCAGTATAAACAACAGTCGCATCTTGGAAAGCTGTAGTTCTTTCTAATAGAACTACTACTGAGCTTACAGCGGTATTTAAGACTATACTTCCACCACTAGGCTGTTCAACAGTACTAGCCCCTGAGAATTGATAAGTACTTGTACCGCTAGCAGCGTTAGTCCAGGTAACTCCGTCTACTTTTACAGCAATATCTGATTCTCTGATATATCCAATAGGATCTCCACCAGAGGTAGTAAGAGCAAATGTAGTTGTTGAGGAACCTGGAGTATAGGTTCTAGTTGAATAAGCCATTAATTGAGATCACCAGTAAGTAGGTTCCTTCTATGTTTAAGAACGTATTGTTTTAATTCTAAAGGAGCTTTGTATTGTTGATCTACATTTTCTCCCATCATAAAATCTTCCTTAGCTTTGTTAATTAAAGTACGGATATATCCTTGAAGATATGCCCGTCTTTCGTTGTTTTTAGTATCCCAGTTTTGTGACTGACTTCCTATCTTAACCCCAGGAATCAAGGTTTGATAACCAGTAGAGGCATAAGGGCTGTCTACACCTGGCAAGTTTTGGTAGTACTCACTTTCAACTAGGTCTTTTATAGCAGCATTCAAACCAACGAAAGTTTGACCTGTAATCGCATCATAGTATGTAAACTCTTCATTTAAGAAGTGGTTAAAGTCGTTTAATACTTTTTTACTGACACCTTTAACGTTGTACTGCCTACTAGAGTAAAGAGTTCTTTTAGGTTCTTCGATTAGGTTATTAACTATTTCTGTACCAACTACGTCTAGATCATCAGGGAAAGGCATGAAGCGTCCAAAGACGGCTCTAAGTGGAGCATACTTACCACCACCTCTAACGTTGACTGTTTCTCCAGGGGTTCCAAACCAAAGTGCTCTACGATCTCTACCTTCTGGATGACCGTTGATTATTGACATAATCTCATCTGTCAAGAATCCAAAGGCGTTGTATTCGATTGAGTGAGCACCAAGAGCACCTAAATTACCTCCAAGCTGTTTAAGTCCACTGAAGATTGGATTATCATCAGATTCAGGGTTATTTAACCAAAACTCTTCTCTATACTGAGCACCAAGATTAGAGGGCTTTCTAGGGTCAAATCCTTCTGCAACGAATTTTCTAAGCTGGTAATAAGGTTCTCCAGAATAAGCAAAGGCCATCGATAGGAAATCAGTTACTCTGTCAGGATCACCGCTACGAGCACCTTCTAAGGCTTTAAATATTCTGTCAAAGCTAGCTAAACCTGGAGTCTCCATAACGTAGTTAGCTGTTGCAGCCATTAAAGTACCTGCTAAGTCCCAAGCAGAATTATTACCAAATTCTTCTATATCTCTAAAAGTAGCTTGCATAGCTAAGACACTTCCATAAACAGGAATCCATCTATATGGAACCCTAAAACCACCCCAAGGAGTTTTAACCCTCATTGTGTATAGACCTACTTGGCCCTGCTCTGATCTATAAGTATTCTCAAGACCTCCAGTTATTTCTAACTCTGGGTCATTCATATGAATCATAGCCATTGAGTGCATACCAACCGCTACAGCTAAAGCACCTTGAGCTTTAGTTCTTACGTTCATATCTGAACTAAAGTACTTACTTTCAAAGTTTCTTAAGTTGTCTACGAAAGGAGCGTTCTGTGTAATACGTTTTTGTAGCTCTTCAGGTAAATGTTCTAATAAACTCTTACCTCCTAAAACTGCACTATCTCCTACTGCTCTATAAATATCAGCACCTGTACCGTATCTAATACCCCATTTAATTGAGTTAAGAGGAGAAGTAACAACACCAGCCATGACGTTGAAGAAAGAACCCATAGCTGGAGGCCAGCCATGCTGTTCTGCATACCTACCTGTATTAATAAAACCTCCTAGACCTTTATAAATTCCAGTTAACTCTTCAGTACGGTTGACTTCACGAGTCATCTCCATAACGTTCTCTAACTGTTTACCGATAATCTGATGACCAATAACTGTGTCATCTAATCCAGCCGTTACAGGTGCGTAGAACTCTTTATTCTCCTTACTTATTAGTCTTTTAAATTCATCTGCTCTGTCAGCTTCATTTAAAGTACCAGCGATGATCTTTTCATCTATATCTAGATCTACTAAAGCTTTAACCATTGCGTTGGACTGCCAAGCAGATAAGAACTCATCACCAAGAGCTGCAAACTGGAAAGGCATTGTCATGTTGACAAACTCTCCACCTGAGTAGAAGCTCTTAGTACCTATCTCTCCAAGTCTTCCTGGTAGGTGTCTTTGACCTTCAACCATTGGAGCTAAAAGCCATTTAGCTTGCCAACCCCTTTTCTCCCAAGCCTCTCCAGCTATGGTGTAGTCATGGAAGACCTTAAAACCAACTCTTAAACCGTTTAAAGTATCGAATAAAGTATCTTTTTCTGCGTTACTTCTTCTAAGAACGTAGTCAGTAAAAGGTAGCTTTATCTCCTGTGCTCTTAAATCATCTACTATTTCATCTGAACGCTTTAAACCAGATGCACCAATTTCAGCAGCTTTATTGAAAGTACCAGGATCTGTTATACCTCTACCAAATAAGAAGCGTGTTTTAGCAGCTTCATAGGCTTCTGCCAAAGTACCTTGATAAAACTTCCAGATTTTAGTATTCCTCCTAGCAGCTTCTATAGCTTCTACATAGGTATCTCCGGTATTCTTTCTTATAAATCTCTCAACTCCAACGTTAACCCAACCAGAACCAGTTAAACCAGCCTGTCTTAGAAGCATCTCTCCTCCACCCATAACAGGTATAGAAGTAGCAGTCATAGGGCTTGAGATCATTGCCCCACTCTGTATCTGTCTTAATACTTGTGGAGCTGTTACTGATAACTCTTTTAGTTTTGTTAGATCACCTTGAGCATCGTAGACCTTAGATACCAAGTTATCGATACCATTCCAGTCTTCTACACTGACGGTTCCAGAGTCTACCTTTTTAAAGAAGTCATCGAACTGTGCATTAACCTGCTCAGAAGCTGCTTTAGTTGTTTGAGTTAACTCAGCAGCAAAACCCTCAGTATCCTTCCACTTGCTAGCTATTTCTCTAAAGCTATTTATAACAGTTTCTGGTCTACCTGCTTCAAACTCAATACGATTATTTCTAGCCATTAACCTCAGACCATTACCAAAACCTTCAAATAAGTTACTAACAGTCCGTATATTTGAGAGTAAAGAGTCAAAGGAATCTCTGAAGTTTTTAAGTAATGCTGGATCTGTATAACCACCCTCTGCAGGTAAACCCTTCCTAGAATCTTGAAGCATTTTTGAAGCCTTTAGAAGGGCCTTTGAATTGTGCTCTACTAATGAGGTAGTAACAACAATCCAAGGTAAACCAGCTTTAACCTGTTCAGCGTATTTATCACCTGCAAGTACAAGATCGTCGATTATATCAGGATTTTCTGCAGCTTTCTTTAATAAACCAGTAGCAGCCATTATGGTATGACGGCTTATTTTAAAGCCTCTTTCTCCTAATATATCGACAGCTATTTTAGCAACCTTACCTGTATCTAAATCAGCCGTATATTTAAGAGTATCAGTATTAAACCAGTCAAATTTTCCAAACTCCTCAACATTTAAACCTCTAGCTGCTTTTTCAGTCATATCTTCAACACCCTTAGCTAGGATCATACCCAACATTTCAGCGTCATCATCACTCTTTATCTTCTGTAGGAACTTATTATCTTTGTTTAAATTCCTAGTGAGTTCAGGTACAGGGATACTGTCTGTATCTACACCTTGAACGGCTTTAGCTGCTCTAGTTCTATTAATAGTAGAGTTGTCTACCTTACCGTCTTTAGTGGTAGGTATCTCATTATTAATATCACTGGTTTTATTAGGGATAATATCGTCTGGATCGTTAAATAAAGTACGGACAGGATCTAAATCTATATCACCTGTTTTAAACATATCATCTAGAGTCCAACCAGCTTCAGTAGCCTCATCAAGCCACTTATTCATTAACCGTTGGAAACTAGGATTATTAGCTACTTGAGGCATATATTTGAATAAGTCATTAACCTCCATAAAGGCTTCAAACGCTTCAAACGAGTTAAAGTCTGGAAATTCTATATCGTTAATATTCCGAACATCTTCAGGATCTACTTCACCAGGACCTTTACGATATTGACCACCTTGTGGGCTACCACCACCACCATCTGGACCTTTAGGAGGACCTTTAGGACCACCAAAGTCTGGTAGTAGTGGTTCATTAGGATTACCTCTTAGATCATCAGGTAGATCAGGTCTTTCTTTTAACGTGTCTAAATACTCGAAAAACCCCATCTTGGGATTAGGGTATATATTTTCAAGTGCTTCCTCAGCAGTAACCTCATACTTAAGCGATAGAGCTTTAGCAAAGTATTCATAAGATTTAACTCTTCCTGGTATATCTCCTAACTCCGCATCAGCAGCGGCAGGATTGAGCCGTCTCATATCATCTTCAGCCCATTTTAGTAGCTTATCTGTTAAATCTTCACTAGCTTCTTGGGCTTTACCTACAACATCTCCAGCTAGTTTTCTACCAACTATATCTGCATCTCCAGCTAGTTGTTTACCAGTATCAACTGCATCCCCAGCTAATTTTCTACCAGCTTTATCTAGCTTTTGTGCTCCTGCTTCTAGTACAGGTCTAGCGTCAGCTAAGAAGGTTATTGTTGTATCTAAATCTCTTATAGCCTTTTGAACTGTTTCTTCAGTAGCAACTCTGGCTACGTTTAATAAATTAATAAGATCTTCAACTGTATTAAGAGTAGTTCTCTCTTCTAGCGGTATATTCAAACCTGCTTCTACCTTTGCTACAGCTTCCTTAAGCCTGTCAAAAGCTATCTTGGCTTGCTGCTCCTTAGGAGCCATGCGGATAAGTTTTGAAAGGAAAGTCTTCTTATCTACAGGTGTTGGTACACCAGCAGCTATGACTTCTAAATCACCAGCTTTATTAGTTCTTGGCTTCAAAGGACCAGGAACATCTGGAGCTTGTCTTACTGGTTGTTCTTCTAGAATTTCTTGAAGACTCTTTTCAGGTTCTTTCTTAGCTACTTCGATTACTTCATCAACTGCTTTAGCAACTTCTTCAGGGACTTCTTCAGTAACTTCTTGAGTAGCCTTTTTCTGAGCTTCTATACCAGCCTCTTTTTGAGCTTTCTGAGTAGCTTCTTGTTCTAATTGTTTTGAGACTTTTGCTGCTTGGCTAACAGATGGAGCTAAACCACCAGATTTAACCGAATAATCATGAAGTGAGTCAACCCTATTAACAAGGTCTACAACTTCATCAATAGTCCAGTTATCCTTTTTAAGACCTTCTTCTATTATTTCTCTAACTTCTGAGTAGTTAACCCAAGAAGGACCTCTAGGAACTAAGTCTCCTATTTCTTCAAGTCTTCCTAGTTGTTCAAAAAGTCTTCTTTGGTAGTTCTTAGTGTCTATAAGATTGTTAGCTGTAGTATCTAATCCATTCAGCTTTTCTTTAAAAGCTTCAAGAATAGACCTAAGACCACGGTTACCTCTTTCAACTTCATCTGTTAAGTTCTGTCTAGCACCTCCTAAAGAAGCTTCTCTTACACCAGTTTGACTAACACCAAATTCAGAGTTTATCTTATCCCAATCATCTAAGCCCTTTATTATTGCTTCAGCATCGTTATACTTCCGCATATTTTGAGAGTTACTCTGCCAACCAGACTTAGGTACACGCTTCTTAGTTTTATAACCTCTTTTACCTACTACATATTGAATAGGGTTAGCTTCAATTTGAGCGTTATATTCATCTAACTTTGCTTGAGTTTCTTGTCTTATTTTCTGTGATAACTCAGGAGTTAACTTGAAAGTCTTATCACCCTTAGCAACCCTTCTACCAACTATAAAGTCGAGTTCTTTAATCTGTTGATCAAGCCATCTCAGATCACCAACTCTCTTTGTTAGATCTTCAATCTTTCCAGCATCTTCAACAAGACGAGAACCCTTAGATTTATTCAGATAGACTTCTGCAAAACTGTGAAGACCTGCAGAGAACTCTCTAGTAAACTCATCAGTCTGAGAAGAGAATTGACGGTTGAGTTTTCCTAGTTCTTGGTTACTAGAAATCTCAGCCTTAGTCCACTGCTCATCTTCTAGAGCTTTTTCAATACCTGGAATCTCTTCGTCTAATACCTCATCTAGTATCTGATCAGATTGTTTCTGAATCTCTTCTGCACTCTTAGGTGTACCATCAGGGGTTGTTGTTTTAACTTCAGCTTTTGTTCTTTTTAATAACTTCCTACCTGCACGGAATACACCACCTAATACAGTTACAGCTATAGCACCACCAACTACTTCCTCTAGCTGCTTCATTGAGTAGCTAAACTCAGAGTCTGTCTCAGCTAATAAAGCTTGTATTGCTAAACGTTTCTGATCATCTGGTAGATCCTTTATAAGAGATAAAGCACCTGCTACTTCTTTATTAGCTTCTGGTTTAAAGTAAACAAAATCTTCTACAGCGTTAGGTAGTAGATCCTTAATCGATAGGATTACAGCACCTCTAAGAAGCTTTTTAGCGCCTGAAGATCTAGCTCCTAAACCTATAGAACCAGCAATCTTATAAGCTGTTGGCAGCTTAGAAGTACCAGCTAGAAGTGGTAAGTTAGCACCACTAGTAGCTATAGATGCAGCAACAACTGAAGTAATATCAGCACCTACTTTCCAGAACCCTGATCTAGGTTCTAACCATTTCCTTCTGGTCTCATTATTATTGCTTAATATTCCAAACTGACTAGGAAGCCCATAGTTAGAACCATCAGGTTGAACACCAAGCTTTTCAAGGGCATCTAACTGGAACTTAGACTCTTTAGCTATAAAATCTTTCTCCTGCTCAGTCTTACCATGAGTAGCTAGACCCCATAAGAGTCCACCTTCCTGCATCCCTTTTAAACCTAGCTGCTGTCCAGTAGAGTAAAGCTCACCAGGTATTTGAGTTACACCAGTTATTACACCTCTTGCAGCATCTACAGGGTTATACCAATGACCACCCTTTTGCTTCTCTTCAGCTTCTGTATCAGCTATACCAGTGAAGTCTCTTTCCGGTGTTTCTACACCAAACTCAGCTCCATAGCGTTGATTAGCTTCATCTTCGTCTTCGACCCAAATAGGGGGTCCGTCAACCTGCGGGACGTATGGCATTTAATTTACTCGTTATAGTAGTATCTTACTCTTTTCATCATATTTCTATTTTAGATTCGTAGCAAAGTTAGAGCTTGTAACTGTCTTTAAACGTTTATCAGTTCTAGCTGCTTCTAATTCAGCTTCTGTAGGTTTTACTCTGGTATCCTCTAATTCAAGTAGTTCCTTTAAATTCTGGTTTTTTAGGTTGAAATAGAGGTTACGATATTTTGAATTTATGAAGAACGTATCAAAAGGCCATTTACCGTGCAGCCTCTCTCCACTTAAAGATAACTGAGACTCAATAGCGCCCATTGCATGATCCGAAGCTATCCGATTTAATGTACCTCGATTAATAGGAGGACCTTGTAGATTCCAAGTACCATCAGCGTTTCTAAAGGGTCCAGTTGCTCGTGTTGTTTCAGGTAAAATAATTGTTTTTGCACCACCTACATCAATATCATCTGGTGAGTAACCAATCCCTTTTTCTGTATTTATAGGTGTTGCAGGTACTTCATTAGCCGCAGCTAGCACATCTGTATAAAGAGGTATGAACATACCGTTAACAAATGCTGTGTTATAACCTTGACTGTATTGAGTATCAGTACCTACTTCTCCTGTATCACCTTGGAATATCTGAACAGTGAGATGCCCTGGAGAAACTATTTGACCAGTGGTAGACCTTTCTCCACTGTTAAGGTCTGTATCATCTCCTTGTAAGCCTATCTGCTCTCCTGGCTCTACCACATCTCCAACCTCAACGTTGGTTTCAGCTAAATTAGAGATTTTAACTAAGTCACCCTTTTCGTTGTAATTAGATTTACTATTCGTTCTGATGACTATGAAATTACCATCAATCTTATTATTACCAACTTCAACAATCTCACCATTTACAGGTGTAGGTACGTCATTTGAAAACTGTTGATCGTTACCTTTAGTTAGAGATACTGATACACCGTAGTTATTTACCCCATATATAAGCCTTGTCATAGGCTTAACTGTAATACTTGAAGCATCCATAGAATCATCAGCATTATTAGAAGCACTAACTGAGCCTGTTAAGGAGCCTAGCTGTTGATAAAAACCTTTATTGTCTTCATCACTAAGACCTAATGCGTTCATTTTTGTATTACCATAGAAAACTTCATGCGATCTTTTTAAGAGTTCCCAAGGTTGTACTGCACCGTTAGTAGCCCTAGTACTTAAATTAGTTAGAGTCTCTCTCATATCGTTGGTGATGAGACCGTCAGGTATGGGCTTCCCTTGAGAAAGAAGAGTCCTTGCGTGTGACCAAGCTTTTAAGTGGTCTTCAGGTATGAGAATAGTGTCTCTTGTAAATTCATCAAAGGCACTTCTAGCATTTGGTCCTACGAACTCACCTTGGTAATACAGTGATGCGCTTAAACCGTTATCGCTATATGTAAAATTAGCCTTATTACCATTACCTGTTGGTGTGTTTATCTGCCCTGGTACAAACCTACCGTTAGGGTAGCTGAGTACTACACCCTCTGGTTTAGCTATATTTCTAAGCTTCCACTGGTTAGTTCCTGGTACTTTTACGATCCATGAGTCAATATCACCTAGAAGTGGATCACTCTTAAGGTCGTTAAGAGCTGAGTTATATATCTCTTTTTGAACTGCTTCACTATTGATGTCTTTCTTAGCAACTAACGCTGCTCTATATTTCTTCCTTAAAAGTTCGTTAAACTTAGGTTCTAATATTGGGAATATTTTAGCTTTCGCAGCATCTACTAAATCTTTTGCGTGAGCTTTACCCTCATTAGAACCGTTATATAAATCTGTTAAACCTGGATGATCTCTTAGTATTACAGGTAATTCACCCTTTAAACTGGTTACATTTTCCCTAACAAGATTCTTTATTAAAGTTCTGTTAGTTTTAAAGGCTTCTTTATTTGCATCTCTATACGTCTTACGAACATCTTTATAAACATCGTAAAGTTTACCGTCATTATTTGTCATCATCCTCATGATGTCTGGAGGGATCTCCAAGTCTCCGTCTTCATAAATAGACAACTCTACTGCGTCTAATACGTCGTTTCTTAGCTCAACAGGTGTCTTTAAAAGATCAAGAGGATAAGCCCTATTTAACAACTTCTCTATATCACCATCACCAAATAGGTCTTTAAGAGTACCGTTACTCTCCATATCTTTTTCAATAGAAGCTCTTACCTTATTTCTTTGAGTTTCTATCTGTTGATAACTAGCACCTGGATTCTTTTCATCCCAGTCATTAGACTCATTTACAATGCCACGTTTGTAGTTTTTCGTTATTGCAGATAAAGATGTTTCTTTAGCTTTAAGATGAGCTGTATATAATGCTGACTGCTTTTTCCCATACTCCTGTATCCTCTCTCTTATAGTTATACCCTTAGAATCTTTAGCCTCTAACTGGTTTATCATTCCGCCGTTACCATCAGGAACCATCATCCCATCTAAAGACTTAAGAAAATAAGAAGCATCTATACCTACTCCAGCTTGCCCCCAATCATTCCAAGAATCGCCTATAGGGTTCCCTTGTGAATCTGTAGCTCCTGCAACGTCTACAAATAGATCTCCATTTTGAATTGATAAAGATAACTGTTCAGTAGCAAACTTACCGCTTTTACCTTTAGTAATCATCCAGAACCCTCTTTGGTTCGTAAGCCCAGACCTTAATCTGGATACTGCTACTGGACCATCTTTATCAGCGAAGATTAATCTAGAAGTTTCACTAACTGCTCCTCTAAGCAATTGAGTAGAGGTACGTCTATCTATATCATCTTTAAATTCTCTAGCTCTACTATTAGCTTCTGCTTTTAATTCAGCAGTAACAGAGGCCATTAGTGGATCTATTCTCGCTGCTCTAGCTGCTGAAGGTATATGTTCTGTTCCTTTAAGTGCTCCTGATGCAAGTTTCTGTATGTATAAACCTCTCTTAGTTTCATCCAAAGAAGCTATATGCTGTAAATCTTTAACACCTATATCTCTTAAAGTAATTGCAGCATCTCTACCTGCGTCATAAGCAACCGCATCCCAGTAGTAAAAAGCGTTTGTATTATCGTTTAAAGCTGTTTCTCTAGCTAGTTCAATTTCACCTTTCTTTTCTAAAAGCCTAACTACATCAGCAGTTTTCTCTGCATTTTTAGTAGCAGCATCAACAGAATCCAACCAAGAATCTGCCTGTCTTACTGAATCTGCTATCTTTTGAGATTCTCCTCTCCAATGTTGAAGAAGCATCTCTTGAGATTTAGTCCAACCACCAGTTTGAGGATCTATAAACGCTTCTATTGAATCAACAGCAGATTGTAATCTGTTATCTGGTTGAAAGGAAGACTTATCATATAACTGCCCACCAGTTTGATATCGCTCTTTATTTGGTTGAGCTGGTGCTCCAGGTAATTCAGGCTTTTCAGCTTGAGGTGCTAAGTCCTCAAATTGAGACCTCTTAGGAGTTATTTGAAACTGGTTTCTACCACCGCTACTTGTCATTTAGATTCGCCTAGTGAAACTGGAGTACGTTTTGGAGCATCACCCTTCGGGTAAGAAGGCTGTGCATCAATGTATTTTTGATAGGATTTTAGACCCTGTTGAGCAATCTTAATTCCTAAACCTCCAGTTGATGTAGCTGGAGTAGGTGCAACACCTTCAACAGGTAGAGGCATCATAGGTTTCACAGTGTCTGCAAGAGGTGTTGGTGTATAGAACTGAACAGCGTTAACTGAGTTCTCTCTAGCTGTGTCTGCAGCTACCTTTTGATTCTCCTTATCTTGTATCCTAAACCTACGAGTAATATTGCGGTTACTGAGGTTAGCTAACCACTGTTGCTCAAATTGATTACCTAAAGCTTTGACTGTTCTACCAGCCTGTCCAGAAGCTACCTTCTTAACTGCTTGAGATATAAACTCAGTTCTAATGCTGTCTAACTGAACGATATCTCTAGCTTCTTCTTCATAAAACCTACCTTCAATATTAGCCATCATCCTTTCAAAGTTTTTAGTAGCTGCAATAGTTACTTCCCCCTTATACCCAGCTTGAAGCTCCTTACGTTTCTGTTCATACTGTCTACGCTGTTCTACCCAATCTGTATCTCTATACCAGTTCCGTAGATCTACTGCAAAATTACGGTAGTTCTCTTTCTCCTTATTAAGCTTTGCTCTGTAGTACTGTTGTTCTGCTACAGCGTTTTGACGTTGAGTTTCGTACTTATTAGTTTGGTGTTGGAAATACATACCAGCAACCGCAAACCCAGCATCAAGACCTGCCATCATGCCAGGAGACATGAACTGGTTCTTGCTCGATATGTTAGGAGAGCTCTTTATCAGATTTCCAGTATTAAGTTTCGCTCCTTGTGAAAAACTAATACTACTCGTACCACTCCAGTCGTAGTTCGCTCCTGAATAAGCTGAACCCAAAGATGGTGTATAGGTTGGTCCTTTTGCCATTAACCGTACTTCCTCGCTACGTCAAAGTACAAGCCAGTCCATTCTAAAGCGACGAACTTAGCTTGATCAATGCTGTCGTTTACTACTTCTACTCTAACTTGGTCGTTCTTACTTTGGATATAAGCTCTGAACTTACTTTCATCAAAGTCAGATGCTTGGCTTAACACGATGTTCGCATTAAGAGGGTCTCTTCTATCGAACTCGTAAGTTTTCTTATCTCTGAAATCAGGAGTCACGTCGATGGTGAAGTATCGTGCATCATTGTAGTAAACATCCACATATCGTAGCTGAAGGCGGCCAGTACGATTGCCAATAAAAGTATTGTCTGTCGCAGTTTTGCTATAGGGCATGAGCTGGGGCGGAGTAAACTTGAATGTAACTTTCTCCCCAAAGACCCAAGAAACGTTCGCACCACTAAAATCTCCCAAGCTATCGCAAACAAAAGAGTTAACCCCAGCCGGAATAGAAGCAGCCACGATCCAACGCTTCGCAGACTCTGTTGCATCTGTTGTATCCTTTTTGAGAATGACAAACTGACTATCGTTAACGGTGTAGTAAGGGAGACTTACTGTTGTTTTATTAGTAAGACCGCTATAGGTAAATGTTGGGGCTCCTAAATCTGTAGTAATAGAACTAGATAATTGTCTATCTAGTAAAAACAGATCCTTCTCATCTTGAGGAGGTCTAGAAGCGTTTATACCTTCCAGGTAATACTTAACAACACTATTCTCCGTATACTTAACCAGTGTAAATAAAGTACCCTCAACAAAGTCACACCAATAGATGTCTTTGTTAGGGAATGTCCACTTAGACCAAGCGTTCTGTCTGTTAGTTAGTGAGCCACCAGTAGCTTCCCAGAAGAATTGATATATATATAAAGCATCTGGATCATCACCACTAAGGGCTACTAAATATTGATCAGTTCTACTTACAGCTAAAGAATCTATGTTCTTAGGGATGTACTTAGGTATTGTCTCTGTAATAACAGCAGTTTGACCTAGGTTTATTCCTACTGTTCTGTCTGTAGTAATGAAAGTGTGCATCCCAGTGAAGTCACCCTCTCTAACTGGGAAAATTACTTGAGGTCCTACCTGCTGTGGTTTAACCTTTGCTTCCATAGTGATGGAACTAATCCTACCTACAGAGGCAGTCTCAGGACTAAACGTTACGTTGTCACCTGAGTAGAGTCTGAACTGGTTCTCATTAGAGAAGAGTACTAATTCATCCTGCTGCTGTAAAGCATAGTTAAGTACAGCGACGTCATTACTAACAGCAGTTAGATCTATAGGATCGTTGTCTATAACCTGTAGAGCTGATTGCTGCCAGAAGTTGTAGTAAGACCCAGCTTCACTGAGTATTACGTTTTCTCCGCTAATGAACCCTAAACGGTTCTTAAAGAACACAACATCATTAATAGTAAACCCAACAAAAGAAGGACCCTCCTGTTCACTCTCATCACCTGCTAATCTTTCAACCCAGCCAGGTAACGCAATAGTTATAGTACCGTCTGTATAATTACTACCACTAAAGGGTTGAAATGTGAACCTTACAAGACCATCAGCATTTCTGTAATAAACAAAAGCGTGAGGCATTGTATTGTCATCTAGCTTTCCTCTAGCACCCCAACCGCTAGATTCTTCCCAAGTACCTCTACCATAAGTACCAGCAACTGTAGTATTTTCAGCGTTGAATTTTAAATAGTAAGAACTCTTATCTGCTGTACCATCTGGAGCTACAAGTACTGTGTAGCCTTCCCAAGATGTGGTAGGAAGATCAACTATAGAGGTAACCTGATTAGAAAAACCAGACATTAAACTATTACCTCTAGCGTCAGAGGCTACAAAGCTTTTGATGTATCTAGAAGCGCTGGCACATCCTATTAATATCTGAGAATCCTTTACTTCAAATGTAAGTTTGTTGTTAATATCACAATCATCTAAGCCGTGCTTAAGGGTAAGAGTTACAGCTCCACTAGCTGTTGCGTTTACATTAGACCCAGCTTCATTAACAAGAGTGAAAGTACCCGCTGAAGTGTCAACGCTTCCATCTTTAACAAAAGTATTGGATGGTATACCTGTACCAGTAATGAGTTCTCCACCGTGAACTTTCCAAATATCTCCTGTAGCTGCAGTAGTACTAACGCTTGTAATCGTAGGGTTGCCACTGGTTGTAGTTCCTGTAATAGTGTTTGTATACGTAACTAGTCTTTCTGCAATAGTGGCAGAACTAACAACGTTTGCGTTACCACTAGTGTCAGTAAGAGTTGGTGTCATATAATGACCGTTTATCTTATCTCCGTCGTCTAGCTCAATATCAACTGAATACTCTGTATTGTAGTCAACGAGCTTAACCCAAACTTGAGCCTTTATAGGTTGGTAAGCACTACTTATAGATCCGATATTATATCTCGTTAAAGTTTCTGAGCTGTCATAAGTAGTTTTCTTTTGTGTATTTGTTATAAATACATAATCTTGGAATGAGGTTGCTCTAAACCTATCCCTAGCTCTACCTGACCCACGTAGGTATTCAAGATTAGTACTAGTTATATTTGCAAATGTTTGTTCAACAGGAACCACACTGGGGAGTGTGCCACTTATAGGCTCTACATTGGATACCCCTGCAGTAAATGTATGGTTAGATTCAATGGTGGCAGTAATACCTGAGGCAGTTGCAGTTGAGTTCTTATCAACAGTAATAGTACTAGCTCCTATCTCTACGATTTTTGCTCCAGCTCCTATACCTGTTCCTGTGACTATTGATCCTACAAATAAGTCAGTCATACCTCCTGAAGTTACAGTAAGTACTGCAGAGTTATTAGCAGTAGTAACAGTTTTAGACACAGTCCTACTATCATCAGCAATAATAAGTATGAACCTTTCATCACTACTCCTGTTGTAAACGTATACCCAAGCTTCATCCCACTTGATAGTTCCAGCTAAATTATTACCAGGAGTACCGTGACCATCATAAGTAGTTAAACCTGAAGCACCTGAAAGAAGTTTAAGAGGTACAGTACCTAGTCTCTTCTTTAAACCTTCTACAAGATCACAGTTACCATTTTCAAGTGTCTTAGCAAAACCTGGTAAGACAAAGCTATCTGCCTGTTGGTTCACTCCTTTATTCAGTGGACCAATTATCTGACTAAAAAGTTCTTTTGACATTAGCGGTTGAGAATATCAGGACCAAAGGTAGTTCTTACACGACCATCATATAAATCATCAGGACCACTAATGAAGTTACAGTTCTGTGCCATATCCTCTGTACGTTTTAATATCTGACGAGCATTCTCTTCATCTTCTTGAGTATAGGCTTCTATGCTGGTTGATGTTATAGCTCTGTTAGCAAAGATTCTTCCAGCTCGTATCATGATATAACGTTTACCTGTTTCTGGTACCTCATCCCAAACTAATTCTTCTATAAGTTCAGCAACTAAATCTGTAGTACTACCAGTTAAAGCCACACCAAGACTTCCTCTTAAATCATAGGAGTTCTTGACACGATCAAATAACTTTATACCTCTTAATACAAAACGTTGGGTTGGGTATGAAACTGGGTTAAATCTTACAGCAAGGGTATTACTAGGAAGAGAGCTATGTCCATTCGTATCTAGGGGTATTGAATCATACATCATAGTATTCCAAGACCACCCTTCTCCTTGTATCTCTTTACTTATCTCATCAATAACACTGTCTGCAAGACTTGTATCACCTGTTAAAGGAGGAACCAATGAGTTAACTGGTGCTTCTCCAATAATGGATAGAAGAGTATTTACTGCTTGTAGTTTTGTAGTTGCCATATTTAAACAAAAAGGGGAAACTTACGCCTCCCCTTATTGTATTCGTAATTAAGGAATTAATTACCAGCGGTTTGTGCCATCATGCTTGATGCTTACACAGCAATCGGGACGGAGTATACCGTGACCAACAGCATAAGAAGCAACCATCATGGTGCTCTGAGTCATCGCTTTGTACTCAGAACCAGTCATCTGCATATTCAGATCCTTAAGAGCTACTGTACCCACTGCTTCTTTAGTGAAGCAAAGAGCGAACAAGTTAGCAATACTTGAAGTATTACCTTGCTCATCCTGCCAGTAGTCGTTAGTACCTGCAGCAGCCGTACCGTCGGAACCGTCGTTACCATTGATGTAGTTAGGACGTTCACCACGAGTTGTAGCAGCTTGGTTAGCTTGACCGATGTAGCCCTGACGAGCTGAGTTGTAAGCGTTGTCACCAAGGTGATTAGATACCCTGATATCAAAACCAGCAACACTAAGAACTTTGTTTCCTTTGAAGGAACCGTTCTCACCACCGCCTGAGTTCCAGTCAGTGTTGATTGCTCTTGCAGAAGAGATCAAGTCATAGTAAGCGCCAGGTCCAACCACTGCGACACGACCCTCACGAGGAGCGTCTTTCTCGTCAAGTGCTTGGCAAGCCTGATAGAACTGCTCAACAATCTCATCACCACGAGTAGCTCTCGTAGCGCTAAGTGTTCCTGTTGTTATGGCTGTTCCACCTGGAAGTGAATTAAGAACGAATAGACGCTCTCCAACCTTGAAGACTGAATCAGTACCAGTACCAATAGCACCAACAGGACTGATTGTGAATACAGCAGCACCGTTTGTAGGAGCTGCAGTGATAACACCGTAAGCACCTGAGTCTTCACCATAAACACTTTCACCAACAGCCCAGTATGAAAGCTCAGCAGTTGCGAAGTTAGCGCTTATAGTTACAACACCTGTGGCAGTTGCAACAGAAGCTACAGTACCACCTGCAATTTGGAATCTCTTAGAATCCCAGTCCTTAACACGACCATCAGACTCGGAAGCTGTTTGAAGTGTGCGAACTAGACGCTGGTCATAGGCTCTTGAAAGTGCCCTACCCAATTCTTTTGAGTATATAGACCTAACGTCCCAGTGAAGTTTGGCTTCATCTAAATCATAGATCGAGGCATCTGCGATAAGTAGATCGTCGATTGTAATAATCTTTGATCCTGTCATCCCTTTGTTGCCTTGGCCTGTGATCCAATCGCCTGGACGATGGTAGCGGCTAGAAAAACGTCCCGTGATTGGAAACTCAGCGGATTTTCCCGATGAGATGGTACGCTTTTGGGTTAAGTCTTTGAAAATAGTTTCCCTATTGAAGACCGTTAGGACTTCTCCAGAGAAGATTTTCATGAAATTTGCATTCTCCTTTTCGTAGTTGCCAGCAGCAGAGTTGGCGTTATACTGAGCGCCATTAATGCCACCTAACCTGGAGATGCTCGAAAAATCTGGCATCGATTTAATAGTTAAAATGCTTAATGCTTAGTACACCACTGCTGTTATCTCCTCAGAGGCAACAATATAAATACTTAAGCTTCTTTAATATTAGCTTATCTAGGTGTTAATACGTCACTACGTCCTAGCTTTTCTTCTATATCCTGTGTATAAGCAGAATCTTTAAGATACCTAGGATCACTCATAGCTTCTACAACTTCTTGATTAGAGCGAAATACATCAGTACTACGACCTGTTAGTTTTCCACCTATTAAGTTTGGTTCAGAGCCATTACTTTCGGTATAAGCAAACGCCATAGATTGAAGCGCATTCCTCGCTCTGAAGTAATCACCACTAGCAACCTCCCTGTTGTAGACGGTTAGCTCATCTTCATTAAGAGCGCCTTTAGCCCACTCTTGTATCTTGGTGAAAGACTCTTTACCTCCCACACTTTCTAAAATAGCAGTCTCTTCTTCCTGAGTAATAGGACCATCATCTAGATCAGCTCCTTTCGCTTCAGTCTCTTCTGTTCCCTCCTTAGATTCCTCTTCAGTCCTTTGATAGCCTGCACGGTCTCCAAGTTTCTTTTCAAGCGCTTGGTAAGCCTCAAGGAGGTCGTCTGCAGTTTTGAACTTACCGCCGATAAGGTCTTCTTGTGGTTGCTGTTCTTGAGATTGTGCTTGATCACCCTCTTTGATAATTTCGAGATCCGCCTCGTTATACGGCCCAGTTTCCTGCGTAGCTGCGCCATCTCCAGAATTTAACTCCATAATTTAACCGACACGTAGAGATAAGTCAGGGCCTATTGTGGCACGTTTCTGACTCTTAATAGCATTTTTATACTCCTCATAGATATTAGGCTTTTGTTCTTTTAATTCTCTAATACGTCGTTCAATCTCATTCTCTACTTTTGGAGGTGCAGTATCTACCTCCTCTGAAATAACAACCTTAGGCTCCAGCTTGACCTTGGGCTGCTGCAACTTCCTGTCCCGTCCTGACTGAGTCATTTTCTGCTTTAATAAGGGCTGCTTGTTTAGCAGGATCATTTTGTGGATCCTGACCTGCAGCTTGTTGTTGCATCATCATAGCCTGTTGCTGTTCTTCTGCCACTAAATCTTCTTCAGATTTTATAAGCTTGTAAGTATCTAATCCGTCAGAAGCAGCAAGTCTTGTAATAAGTTCTTGGTTATTAACAAACTTACTCATAACTTCAGGACCTAAGGTTTGAGCTAGGGTTTGGATAAATTCAATTAGTTTAACTTTGTCATTACCTCTACCTAAAGCATCTAGTCCAGTCGTAATACGTGGCTTAACTATATCCTTCGGTAATTTCGGTAAGCGGCCCTGACGTTCCATCAGTGCCATCTTTCTATGAACCATAGGTAGCTGTAGTTCTACAGAAAGTATGGAGTAAACCCCTCCAAGACCAGTCTCAAGCTCTTGTGCAATCATTCTGATCTCTTCTGCTGTAACCCTATCTCTACCTTGAGTACCAGCTTGGATAGCACTATTCAATAAGAAAGCAAAACTAAGTCGTTGTTCTATACGAGCAATAGTATTCAGGGCAACCGTGAGGTCAGCCTGCTTATTCATTTGCAGTGGTGCTACATCATTAGGATTGCCAGCCACAATAGAACCATTGCTAGCTCTAGCCAACGCATCGGGTCGTGTAGTTCCATTTGGGTTACATAAGAAGATTATTTTAGCTGCGGCTGCAGATCCTTCAACAATTGCTTTAGATAAATACTCAAGAGACTTAAGATCCCCTAATAGGTCTTCACAAAAGCTGCGTCCATAAGCTTCGTGAGCTACTCGGAATAGTCGTAAAGGAATGAACGGACACTTATCCATAGGAGAAGAGCCTGGTTTTCCTATCTTCTTGCTATAAACTTCTTGATACCAGTTACATTTAGCTTTCTTATAATCCCATTGAACGTGAGTAAATAGGAAAGTAGTTTTATCTGTAAACTTACCATCACCATTCTTAGGAGCTGTACCTTCAGGTAAAACATCAGTACTAACTTCTTCTCTAATAACTACTTCTAAAATATTTCCTTCTGGATCTCTCTTTAAACAGAAAGACTTAAGAGGATAAACCCTAGTACCGTTTTCAGCTATATATAATAAAGCATTTCCACTAACAAGGAGATGTTTAAGAGCTTCAAATAAAGCAGTCCTATCTCCTGACTCCTCTATATCTCTCATAACAGCCCTCTCCATTAGAGAAAGTTGTTGATCAAATTGTGATTGGATTTCTTTATAGTTATCTAACTCCTTCTGGAGCTTCATATCATCTACAGATAACCTAAAAAATGCTTGGTTTGGTGGTAGTAGAGCAATCAAAAGTTTGCTCGCTAAGTGATTAACACCTCTAGCGCCCAGCCCTTGATAAGTAGTGTTAATTTTTGTATAGAGATTCCTCCCACTACTCTTATCATTCTCAGTAATAAGAGTAGGTAGCGTGTATTTACTACACTCAATACCTCTATCGAGATAAATGGATTTCTCTGGCTCCAGAAAAGAATAAAGAGCCTGAGCTGTGTTTTTAGACATTTAGACCGCCAGTACCTGATTTAGTTGTACCACCCCCAGTACCACCTCCCATAGCTAAAGCAGAGTTTGTCTCCACTTTAGTTCTTAAAGCTCTAGGTGTGCCAACTCTCTTCCTAGATTTCCTACCAACGTTATGAGCTGACCGCTGTTGTTGGATTCTACTTTGTAAATTTGATTGTTGTATAGCCCTCTGAGATGTGGATCGTTGTTGAGCTATCGATTTAAGTGCTGTTTGTTGTGCCGCACTAGCTTGGTCAATAGATAATTGTGTTCGTTTTCGAGTCTCAGCTATATTAGTTTCAAATTGTAATTGATTCTGTTTTGCACTCGACTGCATTTGTGCAATCTCTTTATCAGATTGCTCACGCATTAAACGTGCATCTTCTCTAGCTTGTTTAGCAGCTCTTCTAGCATTTGAGGCAGCCTTTTGAGCTGCGTAAACTGTGGCTCCACCAGCTAAGACAGAACCAATTAGAATAGCGGTAGCAGTAGCGGCCATATCTAGTTGTACTTAGTTTCTTCTTGTAGTCTATACTGATCCTTCAAATGACGTACAACCGCCACCTGTCCAGCATTAAACCATATTTGCTTCTCTTCTATACTAATATCTGGAGCCTTATCTGGATAGACCTCTTCTAAATATTCAATTAATTGCTCATCAATTACAGGAATCATATATTCAAGCCAGTTGGGTTAATAGCACCAGGTTCAGTACCACCATAACCCCCAGGAACGGGTGTTGCTATAGGTGTTCTTGTAACAGTTGGTCCTGCTCCAGTATCATCATCTTCCTCTGGAAGACTTGCAATAGCCTGTTGCTCTGCGATTTGAGCTTGTCTAGCTGCTGTAGCTGCGTCTATTTGAGTTTGAACTCTAGTAGAAGCACTTAAACGTTTAGATTCAAGTTCAGCAATTCTAGTTTTCTCTATAGTTTCAGCTTCTATTCTTTGAGCTTCTTGAGTAGCTGTTGTTTGCTTTGCTGTAGCAGCAGCCATTTGAGCTTTCTGATCTTCTGTCTGCCTTTTAATCTCAGCAGCTTGTTTATCGTAAGCCTCTTGAGCTTCGCTCTGCTCAGCAGCAGCCCTTTCTAAATCTTCTGCAGCTTTTCTACGGTCTCTAGCTCCTGATAAGTCCTCTACAACGTTGTTAACATTTTTTCGGACGTTTTTTTGAAGATCGTCAACACCTCTAGCTACGTTACCTACTACCTTTGTAGTAGTTTTAACTACATCTTTAGCTGCTTGGGTTGTAACTTTAACTACATCTTTAGTTACATTAACAACCTTTTTAGTTACATCTTTAGCAACGTTTACAACTGCCCTAACTGGGGCAGTAACTGCTTTCCAAGCTCTGCTCCACCAACCCATTATGCGTAACTCGGTAAATCGGAATTGCTAGTTTCAAAGAAAGCAGGAACTCTAGCTCTCTTAGTATCAGCTAAGCCTTCAGCCTTACCACGATACATGAGATTATCACTTTGATCTAACCAAAACTTTTTGTTTAGATAGCGATCCTCAGAATCACCTAAAGGTTGAAGAACCCAATTAATTGTTGCTTTCCTTAGTTTATCTAAAGATGGGCTAGGAGTCCAACCCTTTTCTCTACACACAAGACTATGACCACTTACGTGAATGGTCTCATCACGGCTGATATCCGCTGATGTAACCCTCATCCCAGTGTCTCCGTTGAATCTGAAGAAAGGCAGCAACACAAAAAAGATAGCTTTCTCAATTACAAGAGCTTTTAAAACTGTGGGATCAGGGTGAGCCTTCCAAGCTGCTTGAAGTCTAAAAGCTTCAGCCTCAGCTTTCTCATCTACACCATGAGCTTCAGCAATATAATTGAGGGCTATATCATGCCTATCCTCATCTCTTACGTTGTCCTCTAGAAGCTCCTTAGATAAAACTGGGATATCTTCAAGAGCCGCCTTGATGAACCCTCCTACGGGTAGTTCAAGGTGTCTTATAGATAGAGCACGTTTAATAGTCTCTTCAGAGCCTTCCTTCAGCTTTCCTGCTGTTGGACGCACGGGAGTCCAGGTACGCTTCCTTTCCAGAAGCTGTTTGTATGGATGCTGTCTCATCATTCTGCACAATCACAAGTTATTGGGTTATCATCGGTCAAAATTTCACTGAGATACTCGTCAACATCGGTATCCCCTAAAGCGGCATACACATCTGTTTTATCTTGCGTATCCGGCATGACCTGTAAAGAATAGTATAGGCTTTTCAACGGAGAATTTAACCATCTAGACATAAACTGTCTGTCAAAATTTATTAAGTCAGACCACCAATTCATGGAGATAGCGTGTGCCTTCTTGGTTTTATCCATCATGACTTGCCATTCACAATTCAACTCAAAGAAAGTATCCCAACCTACTTCTTCAGCAGTCTCACACTTTGGATGATACTTATATGATTTAACACCAAGAGTAGTACTATCACGATCTACCTCACGTGAGATTGGTGGAGAAATTTCAGGTGTTGTTGTGTAACCTTCTCTGTCTACATAGTTATAAGAACAAGTAGCAGTTGGAGCTACGGTAAAGGCTCTAGTCATACCATTTTCTTCAGCCACCTTAGCCGCCGCTTGCATACCGTGATGAATAGCTAGAGCTATAGAGTCAGCCATAGTCACTTCTTCTATACGAACACCTAAATTAGTTCTCCTCATAGCTGAGACAAAATCTTTATAAGATACATTCTCAATAGCTAGAAGATTAGACAGACCAAGTACACCTAGACCTACCTGATTATCTTTCTTACGGTAGATACCAGATCTATTAACTCCAGTTCTTTTGTAAAGGTCACAAAGAAACTCCATACCTTTTACAAAGGCTTCAGGTATATCACTAACACTATTAGTACCAGCTAAATTTATATGACTTAAGAGGCAGGTATCTCTAGATTTAATTAAGATCTCCTGGCATACGTTATGGTAAATTCTCTCACCATTTGAGTCGTACTGCTTCTTAACAAGCCAAAGGTCACCTTTACGGGCTCCCTCCATAATCGCATTCAATATAGAAGGCTTGTTGATTACCTCTGGATCAACATTGACGCAGCGCTTAAGCCACGGTATGCGAGAACGATCATAATTGATGAACTCAATAACGTCAGCATGGTCCCAGTCCAAATGAGCAACGATCGCACCGTTACGGTACTGTCCACCACGTCTGAGGACTTCGTTGAACTTGGAGTAGATCTCCATGAATCCACAAGGACCGCTAGCAACCATTCCGTGCTCGTTCTCAGTTCCTTTTGGTCTGAGGTTTGAGAGGTGTAAGGAGACTCCTGCGCCATAACGAAGTGCTTTGGAAGCAAAGATAAAGGACTGTTCAATAGAGTCTTCAGACTCATCCATCGTGTCGTCAACAACCATGACACAACACGACACGGGGTAGCGTCTAGCTGGATCTTTCAACCAGCTCTTTACCCTGCCAGTCATGGCAAGTGAGGTATAAGCTTCTTTAAGTTTCATAGTTTTGATAAGTCAGGTTTTCTGTAGTTTGGTCCTTTCTGTACCTTCCCTTCTTTGTAAGTGAAGGGTAGTTTTGTCATATTAGAATCTGACACCTTTCCAAAAGCGGTATCAACATCTACACCCATTGAGTGTAGTAGTCCGTAAGTAACCCAGATTAAATCACAGGCTTCTTTAATGACATCTTCACGTTTGAGATTACTGTGAGCATGAAGAAGTTCATAGAACTCCTCTTCGATGAAAACCATTTGGAGATTGCAAGCTTCTTCATCATTAGGTGTCGCAAGTTGACCAGCACTCCTCATCCATAACTGGACTAGGCGTGAATTGGATGTCCTGAGCCTTGGCATTTTTAATGGATTGATATAAGGAAGAATCATAAGACTTAGCCTTACCCTCTTCACGTTTAATGAGGCGGTCAAGATACCAAGAGGCTTTCTTAAGATCTTCAACCCCATTCTTTCCTTCATAACGAGTCACATACTTAATGATGTTTCCCTCAAGGAAGTCAAAACCATGACTACTAATGTAGTCAATACATTCAATTACGGCCTCGTCTCCGAATCCGTAGTAACTAGGGTTGGTAGTGTCGGGGGTTCCCATAGTTCAATGTCATCGTAGGTGTACTCAGTGTCCCGTAATATACGGGCCAACCGTGCTTGTTTCAAGGCGTGATCTGCACTGAGACCCTTCTTCTCATACTGTTGAACTACAACTCTCCATGAGGAGGCAAGTGAGAATCGCTCCAACGGTATAAGTTTCTTCGCTGTCTTCGGACCAATCCCAGGACAACCGCTATAGCCGTCAACGGAGTCGCCACTAAGACACTGTTGTAAAAAATAGGCATCAGCCTGATCCTCAGTAATTAAATCAATGTCACCTTCTTTATTAAGGTGAAAGCCAGGAATCTGTTGAAGATCCTTATCTCCAGACCATATAACAGGAGTCTTGTCTCTGTGTCGAGTCGCAAGAATTCCTAATACATCGTCTGCTTCCAAACGATACCAGCATTCTGACTTGTAGCTGTTTTCCAGCCGTCTACGAACCTCTTTAAAACCAACAGGTTTAATCCGATGATTCGTAGCTCTCCTATTTGCTTTATAGGATGGGTCAACCTTCTTACGAAAGTTATCCACCCCAGTCCAGCAGAGGGTTACCCATTCAGCTTTAACTTGCTGCTTTTTAATGCTTAGCAAGTCTTCAAATATCATCAACGCTTCCCTAACAGGAAGGTGTGTTGTGATGATGTCTGTTTGCCATTCTACCTCTACTTCACAAGCACAGCAGGCTTGAAATAGAAGCATATCGGCGTCGACTAAGAGCCAAGTCATGAGGAAGTTTCCCTACGTTTCGGTATATATAGACCATCCCCTCTTTCCTTTAAAAATTTTTCTAAATTCCCTCCTCTCCGTTCAGCCTCTT
>Ga0080013_1001993_pt1 | contig 25369 bp, 18 predicted proteins | sample ETNvirenome_6_85_FD_69236 | JGI IMG/M metagenome (GOLD analysis project Ga0080013, IMG submission 69236) | Marine viral communities from the Pacific Ocean - ETNP_6_85 (SPADES assembly) (version 2) | ecosystem: Environmental > Aquatic > Marine > Oceanic | place: Pacific Ocean | collected 2013-06-19
GAATACGAACGGTTTGCGTACCATCGTTGGGTTTCCACCAAGAACCTCCGCCACTACGTGCTTTAAGATTACTAAATTTGCTTTGCATTTTCTTCATATCAATTGCCATTATTTTCTCCTTTTATCTAAACGACATCCCCATTATAACACACCCAGATCAGGGTGTCAAGCTTTTGTTTGCAAAAAGTTTATTTTTTTCTTCCTCCGAAAAAGCCACTTCGTCAAGTGTTCCCACCTGAGAGGAATAATTAAAGACGCGAAAATCTTTCGCCTTCACATCCCACACCAACTCCATCCCCTTGGGCATCACGCGGTCTTTTGAACCTGCTTTGATTTTTGTCTCTAAAAAAGCTGTAGGGATGTCGCTCAACTTCATAAACGTCATCTCCCGTAACTCATTATTTTTCTTCTTAAACATTCCAGTATAAACCTTAGTCATCATATTGTACTCCTTGTATAATTTTGGCATTTGCCACCACGTAGACATAATCATCTGGATAAGAAGTGGCGTACACTCCAAACCCTGTCTTAATAGTAGCATCTGCTTGTTTAATTCTTAATTTAATTTTTCCTAATAATTCTTTATCTTTATCCAATCGCTCCTTATTAATCGCAAAATAGTATACTTTCTCGCTCACATAATCCAACGGAAAGAACATTTGATCCTCCACCTTTTCAAAGGTAGCTACTCCTATCGTCGAAAGACGGGAGAGGGTGGGAACTTGGGTGAGATTAGAAATGACGGGCGACGAGTTTTTGTACACATTCATCATATGATAGGTAGAAGCCATGATGTCATTTAACTTCTCGTAGTAAGAAGAGAGGGGGATGTTTCCCACTACACGCTCAATCTCACCATTAGATACCATGTACATTCTATCGATGGCGCCGGATCGTGCGTACTCTTGCAAGATACCGTACACTATCTTATCTAAGATAATCGCCCCCTCACTAATGAAACTCTCATCCGGCTTAATATAGAACACCTCAACTTTATTGTTGTAGGTAACACACTCCAACACTCGAAGAGCAGCACTAGAAATTGCGCCGCCTCCCCCAATAACTACTAATACGTCACCGCGAATCTTTGCAAGGGCTGTCGCCACACGAGCTGGGAATTTAGTCTCATAGTCTTCAGGGTTGATCCGAGGAGCTACACTAAAACACTTCTTACCTTTAGGTAAGCCCACGTCTATCTTATAGGACTCATAGTTCTCCGTATCATACGCCCGCAGTGCATCAGCCACAGCGCATCCTGCGGATCCTATGCCGATGATATTAATCATCTTTCACTTCCCCCAAAATCCAACGCTCATCAAAAGCGCCGCGTTCTTCTATTTTAAGAGCACGTTCCCGACGCAAATCTGCTTGCACATAATCCATATCTTTAAGAATGGCGTTGAGAACTTCTTGAACATCTGCCAACTCTTTCAATGAAGGTGACTCTAAAAACTCATCGACTTCTTCAATGAGTTTCCTTTTCAAATAGCGGAAGTAATCCCCATCTGCTGCCTTGTACGCTACAAATTCTTTATTTTTCTTCTGTAGGATTTCGGGGATTCTATCCCGAACTAGTTTGTCATAATACGTCATACTTTAATCTCTTTCATTGCTCCAAAGTTTTTTCCTGCACTGGCTCCAACCATATACTCTCCGAACCGATTGGACGCAAATATGTTTTTGATCTCGGGTATATTATACCGCGATTCGGCAGGAATGTCAAGCACAAAACTGTCGTGGATCAAAAAAACTATTTTGGAGGGGGTTTCCTCAAGGAATTCGCTCACTTTGAGCACTTGCTCCAAGACAAGATCGCTCGTGGTGCTTTGAATGAGGTAGTTTAAGGCGTAATGTTCGCCTGCTTCCATTACCCTACCAAACGGGGTGGTAACTTGGGTACCATCCCAATACTTGGACAACACTTCGTCACGTTTGTATGCTTTATTTAAAAGATCGTCTTTGGATTGAGGATTATACAACCACGCGAAGACTCGCTTCTTAGCCTCTTCCCTGGAGCAGCCATCCTTAAAGATGTGCTGTACATTCCAATCATGAATGTCTTCTTGGGGTTGCTCTATATCCATAAGCGCCAGCATGGTTCTCAACTCTGCTGCATTATAGTCAAACTCTACAAAGAAATCATTGTTGGGTTTCAACACTTTTCTAAAGTTCTTTGGTAAATTAAGAATGGGGAAACTCCCCTTCTCTAAGGTAAGGCGCCCCGTAACAGAACCAAACTGATTATATGCGAGAGTATTGCTTACCGTGCTCAACTTCTTTAAGTTCTGTCTTACAACCAGCGACGAGAATTCTCCCTTCATTGCACTTAAATTTATATCCAAAAGATTATTTTTTATGTCGGCAAAAAGTTTTTCTAAACTAAGCATCGTCGCATAGTTCACCGGCTTATTCATATTGGAGAAAATCCATTCAACAATATCACATTTAACTTGTGAATATTCTTTTAGAAACCACGGAGGAATAACATCATAAGCACATACATTATGAGCATCTACCTTGGCCATTACTAATGCATTTTGAAAGGCGCCCTTTTTATCCTGCATCCTTTCCCATTCTTCTCTTAAGTGTTCGGGACATACTTCAGACAACGACTTCCCAAAAGCATACAACTCTACATACTCAATAGTGTCATCATGGAATTCTGGTTTGTAATCCCATGTGATAAATTGATCTTGAGTTTTATGCTCTTTAATTTCCCCGTTGTAATAATATCCTAAACACTCGTTTCTTGAATCTAAAACAGTGAAAACATTATTCAATTTACTCTCTCTTTCTTTTAAGCCTAAACGATCCCTTGCGTTTTTTAACCCCTCGGGCATATTGATTGACTGGGATGAATACCTCTTTATTGATATATTTCATCGCCACTTCCTCTCCCGAATAAATCAGGAAATCACTAGCACGTTGGGAGCGGTGATCAAAATCATGCTGATCCCAGTCCTGGTTAGTCTCTTTTCCTCTCACATATAAATAAAATCTAATCCAAAATAAATTATCATACTTACTTTCATACTCAGCTACGCTCATCATAGCACGTTTTTCAACCGTTGTCAAGTTAATAGTTCCGCCCTCCACTTCGCCCACCACCGGGGCTCGGATATTGGGGAAGGCATTGAGAAAATATTGATAAAAATCGAATAAGTATACTTTTAAAGAGGGGATGTCAAAAAAACAAGCTTTATAATAATACTCACCAAATAAACTTCCCAAGCTTATATTATGGTTTGACATATAACGCTGCATTGCATCCGATCCAACATCAGCTACTAGTCGCCACGGGGCATTAACATCGACAGCAAACCCATGCTTGCTAGCCATTTCTCGATACAACTCAAAATTAATATTATTAATAAAATCATTAATCTTAGGAGCATCTTCGCCATGTCCTCCCCTCTGAAATTCTACCATAAGTCCGCTGCTCAGAGGAGAGGCTTGCTTACTACTAATATACTGCGTCTTAGTAAGGGGCGCCGTGAGCGACGTAGTATCAATCATCTGTGCGAAGGCTTCCACAAAATCGTCAAAATTTAAAATCTCATCTTTCCGACTTGGCTCTGCCAAAAAGGGGAGCAAGTAAGAATTATAATAATTTTGAATATAGGAGGAGTGGGCTTGATTGATACTCTTCCATCCATTAGTAGGCTGGAAGTGGGATTCAAAAGGGGTACCCTCGAGATGAATAAAGTGACGCTGGCCTTCTTGAGCTTTCATTGTTTCGCGAAACCCCCGATAGGCGTCCGCCACAAAATTAAGCACAAAATAGCTTTCCTTAGCCTCTCCCGCCAGTTGTTTTAAAAAGGCTTCAGAGGGATAAATTGCCTCGCCGTCATAATCCACTCGCCCGAAGAGCATCTCGTTATACCAAAAATCAATCTTCCTATAATCACGAATGCCAGGGGGATAATTACGGGCATACGCATACCTTTCAAGGTAGCCTTCGCGAGAAGTGGCGTTGTTGCTCCCTATACTTAATTTCATTCACCGTCTCCCGTCTCTCCCTGTCTGCCGTCAGCATTTCCTAAACTTAGAGAGCCCTGCTTCTCAACACTACGCTGCACGTCGCCACCCAAGTCTGCCGTTTCGGATTGCCCCTGTGTTCCCATTGCGTTGCCAGAACCCAACTGCCCAGTCCCAATAACATCCTGTTGGGTACCATAGGCGCCTGTGTCCCGGGTGCCCAAGCCCCCTGCTTGATCCGTCTCGTGACGGGTTAACTCGCTCAGTTCATCGAGTGGCGCATTGGCTAAAGCTTCCGTAAGAGAATCGGCATCGGGGGGCCCGCCTATGCCCAATTGATTGAGAGCGTCCTGGGCGATAGCTGCATCCCGTTCGCGCTTGGTTTTACCGCGAGCAGTTTGCACTTCCAGTACCGGTTCGTTGGGCAACGCTGCCGCTTCATCGGTATTGGGGAGGGCGCCATAGTATGCAAACTTACATTGAATTGTAGTTTCCAAGTTGCCGTCCGATAACATATGAGAACATTGAGTTATCATATAGAAGCCACCGATACCCAATTCCCGCGATAAAGAAAAACGCGAATGAAAATCGCCCAGCCCCATATTAACGGGATTAAGATAAATATACTGTCCGGGCATAAACCACCCCGCCCCAAATGTCCTACACACAGCCTGATAAGGTTGTTGGATAACTCCCAACCCCGGATCAGTCATGGAATTATAGGCGCGCATGATATTCATATCTTGAATATGCGCCGAGCCGTCCCTCGCCATCTCCATACTTTTTAAGATTCCTTTATCTGTCCCAATCTTGAGATGAAAAATACCCTCATGAGCATTCTTATCTTCATCAATTATCTGTTCCTGATAAGGAAGGCGCCCTACCGAAATCACCAAAAAAGATCGCAAGTCGTCATTACGTACAGTAGAGTGTGTGGTGGACTCATCCCACAGCGTCGTTTTAGTTTTTTCAATCGGAGGAAGCGACATGTTAATCAAATAACTACTTTGATTATTAGGTAAAATTTCTTCGCGCTGCACAACACCTCGCTCTAAATGCATATTTCTACCGAAGATCACCGTATTGCGCACCGTATTTTTTTCCTTAAGCATGTTACGAAGCCCCTCGCCGACGTACTTATTCTCGACAGCTTGGAGGGCCCCCACAAGCAACTCGCTAACCAGAGACTTCATGAATTGCTTAAAAGTAAAAATGGTATTACCATTGGTAATTTTGTCGATGAACCACTGGTTATACCCATCTAATGAGATGGGTATGTAAGCTAAATTTTTCTTCACCTTATAGACGGAACCCGGTGACGTAATCTGTTCTTCCATTTGATCGTCGGTTATTGTACTGCCGGCTCCAAACGTGGTGTCTCCTCTTGTGGCGTGATCTTTGTCTTGGTGATCAGTGGGCCCTTGCGCATTTCGGCGCGCTCCTATAGCTTGATAATCCAAAAAAGATAAATCTCCCAAGATAATTTCATATCTCTGAATGCTGCGGCCGTCCTCATCGGGCAAGACACCCGCATAAAAATTTACTAACTCCCCCAAATAAAAGAAATAAACACGCTTTTTCCCAGGCGCGATGGGATGGCATGCATCGAACTGGGCGGATATGCCCGATGAAAACTGAGATGCTAGGACTGCCTCTTCGCCTTCCTTATTCTTGGTAGAATTCTTTTTAATTAAATCGTTCATCGCGGTGCGATCTCCGCCTGCTAAGTCGGAGACGGATGTCTCTGCGGAGCCGGGCCCTCTTATACCTTCCCTGTCCACCTCATCAATGGCGATTCTAGAAGTGGGAAACGTCCCATACGCATAATCACGCTCTGAGACGTCCATAAAAAAGAGACGTTGTTTCTTGATAAGAGATTGGATGAACTTACCGTACATGGACAGTTTGTAATCCCGGGTAAGAATTTCTATTTCTTCTTCAATCTTCTTCACCTCTGCCTGAAATTTTTCTGCCTTGGCGGTAATGGCTGTCGTCTGTATCTTCGTGGCGTTTTTCTTCGCACACTCGACTACACCAGTGGGACTACTAATGTCGCTTTTAAGGCTGCCAAACTCCTTTTTCTTTTGTTCCAGCTGCTTCACAAGATCACTGGGCGCGCCATCTTCAGTGAGAGAAAACAGATTAGCATCATAATTAGACAGCGCCGCTTCTAAGGAAGCCACATACCTAATCTCTAAATCGATGGTTCCTTCTTCGCGAAAACGAAATTTATAATTCTCCAAGCTTAAATTGAGGACGAGTCGGGCCGCATCAACAGCCTCGTTGAGTTCTTTGGATAACACATTCTTTGTGGATTTACCGTATCCCACTTCTGCCACTAAAGAAAAATTACCAGTTGCCACTTCATAGGCACGTTCATCCTTTTGGATTTCTTTTAGCTTGGTGGGGCTCCACGTATCTCTCAAAAAAGCGTCTATATCCGGCAGATCATCCGAACACGCTTTGGGAATATTAGTACGATTCCGCCGAGGCATAATAAGATCATACCACGTGGGGCCCGCATTAGTGCCTCGCGCTTGACTCGCTAGATCCGTAATAGATTGGAAATGAATTGTTAAGGTTGCCCTCATCAATCGAGGCGCAGTAAAAGGATCCGTGCCGGTAGTGTCCCATTGAAAGCTTTTAAGCCCAATCCCTCCTCCTCGGGAGCTACGATGGCTCAAAACTTCTCCTGCGGCATTTCGATATTGCCAGCTGTAGCGATCTGAAAAAATGAATTCGTCGAGTGCACCTCCTCGTCCTTCGGGCATGTGAAATAAACGAAAGCGGGGAACCAACGAGCTTAATTCCAAAGGGGTTGCCTCCATCAGAGGGGCGAGCTTGCGATTAACAGTGAGCTTGTTGACTAGATTGCCTTTATAGTCGTGGAGCATAATCAGTTTGTCTAGCTCATGTGGATCAGGCTGTCCTAAAAATTGGGTAAACTTGAGCATATTGCCGATAATATAATTCTGATCACTCTGAGTGCTCAACATGCGCTCTTCTTCTTCGGTGAGCGCATCACTCAATAGCTTGTTGCGCGCCTCTTTAATGGATGGCCCACCTTTTTTCATATTAAGACGCTTTTGAGCCCCTTCCATATCTTTGGCAAACTGCTCGTTAGCCTTTTTAATCGCATCTGCTTTGCCTACTCGGGGGCCATGGAGCGTTCTTTCAATATCTTCTAGCTTATTATCTCTTTTCTTTTCGAAAGCTTTCTTCTCGGCACGATAATAAGCAGGCGTGCCCATTTGGAGCTTGCCCGAACGAGGGGCATTCCGATCAATATTTCCCGTCGCTTTAGCTTTGTTGCTTTTCGGTGGTGGGAGGGGATCCTTTTTGGGAGGAGCCACTATGATGATATCCTTATCGTCAGGCTGGACAACGGGGATGACGCCCGTTTCGCTCACCGAAACCTCGGGTGCGTTAGCGTCATAACTCATTTGTGCATCATAATCTTCGGGCATCTATTTATCCTGTCTGCATTAAAAGAGGAATGATACGATCATAGGGGAGAGGAACTATAATAGTTTGCCCCATGGAAACATGGGATTCAGTAGGAAGCTGATTGTACCACGCAATTACCCACCACAAGGTAGGATCTCCATAATATTGAGCAGCCAATTTGTAATATCGATCTCCCATGCGCCACACATGATTAGTCTCTGTTAGAGTGTCGCGTTGAGTTTCATTAGGGTATGACATTTTGGGGGAGCGAAATTGTTTAATAAATTTTACTCCCCTCCTTTGGAAGAGGGGTAGATATTGATCCATACTATTAATAGCGGTGTAGCGGTTGTCGTAACGAGATACCATATTATCTTCTCCCCATTCCTAAGATTTTATGTGCTTGCCCACGGGCAGCGCGCTTGAGAACGTTACTCTCATTATCCAGAGCACTCGCCACCAGCCCCCGGGGCCGCCCGATTGTGATGGCTGCTGCTTGAGCAAAGGGATCGGCGTCATCTTTATTGTTTCCTCCATAAGGAAAGCGGCCGTTGGCAACTGTGCGTCCTCGCCAAAACAGGGCGCCGTCTTTACCTTCTTCCCAACCTAAAGGTGTATCGTGTAGGACAGTGAAGCGCAAATCTACTCTAATAACTTGAGGATATAAAGAACCGTCAAACTGAGCTGATCCCCATTTGCCGTTGCCACCACCACTTCGAGTTCCCGAAGGTTTAAACGTAGAAGCAACATCTTTAAAAAAAGCTTTTGTCTTCGCTTGGTTTTCGTCCCACGAACTATCATATGTAGTGGGCGCAGCCTGATATGCCGGATCGAAAACACCATATGCCATATTGGGAGCATAAGTAAAGCCTTCAATGATCCCTGTTAATCCAATATCTTTTGCGGGCCCTTGCACTTCACCCACGCCGGGCTTCATAATCAAGTTACCCATCTTCACTTTAAAAATGGGGCCTGACTTAAGAGTGACACCACGTGGATCTGCTGGATCGCTACTGGTTTCATATACCGGATAGAGCATTTGGATTAAGCGATTTGCTTTTGCCAGATTCTCTTTTGCCTCCGCCAGGCCGGAAGAGGGCACATCCAAGGTGAAGCTAATGACACGCCCTGTTCGTTTAAATGTGGCAATAGGATCCATTCGTCCAAATGCCGGCTCCTTGTTCCATTCGCTCGTAAAAGCATCAGCAAAATTAACTAAAAATAATTTGAAAAACACATTCTTACCAGTGGGCACATGATAAATTTCCAGATATTGCATTTTCCCATTAGCTAATGCATCGGTGGGATCATTAAAATACCCTGTCGCTGTCTTCTGAGACGATACTTTAAACAGAGGTTGGGGCACTTTGCCCTGATCTCCCTGATCTACCTCTTTAGAATCATATGTCTCATCATAGCCGACAGCGGTTTTGGCGCCTGTTTGATTTAAAAAACTTGTCATTATCTATCCCTCCTAACGGTCTTCATTCACTGTGTGTAAAATAAAGTTTTTTAACTCTACTCCATCTAATATTAATGTCATTTGATTTTGAATATTAACCTTCTTGATTGCCTCCACCATGTCATGGCGCTCCTGTTGAATCCTTTGTGTCTCCGATTCGGCTGTCTGCTTCCCCACCTCAATCATATTATCCAGTAGGCCCACGCCTGCCGGAACGCCCATGGTGGTTCTGGCTTTTCCGTATTCTTTTTTAGCAGTGCTAACCTCCTTTCTTTCGAAAGGATTGATCATAAACGCATCAAGAAACTGATGCAGTCGCTTGCCGCCGGGCAACGCCTTCATCATATCCTCCCCAACTGATAAAGCCATGTTGATAAGGGTAGGTTTAATAACATTTCTAAAATACCCCTTGAGGGTGAGGACAAGGACGTCCCAGCCTCTTCGGAGCCCTGCTATTAGGCCTGTCATCATCGCTTCGGGCTCCAACTCCATCATATATTTAAATGTATCTACCATCCAAACTTTAAATTCCTTAATCTTCGTCTTAATATCTTCCCAATACGCCATGATAGCGGGCTTATGAGCTAGCCAGTGTTTCTCCGCTGATTTCCACCACCTCTCTGCGCCCTCTTTGATCTCGTAAAAGAAGCCCATGATCTTCTCTTTATTATCTACGAGATATTTCATGAAACTTAAGCCAAGCTCAATGCCCATTACCATCAAGTCGCCCAGCCAGTCTGTCATCTCTCGGATTTCTTTACCGAAACCCTTGTCGCCAATCATCTTCATAAACTGATCAAAGACTTTTCCAAATGCCTTCATTAAGCCCGTTTTCGCAAAAATAGATTGTAACGCAAGACGAAGGCGTTCCATAATATCCACAGTCCGTCCAATCATTGTGTCGAGGCGCCCTTGGGCAGCTGCTTTTTTCTCGGCTTCGATGCGCGCTTTTTTAGACGCGTCACTTTCGTAACCCATGAGCTTCGCCAGTTCTCCTGTAGAAACACCCAGTTCCTTCGCGTAAGCTCTTTTCTCATATTTCTCCATTTGCATGAAATCTCTGCCTGTCATTTCAATGGCAGCTTTCACTGCTTCAACGCGCTCATCTTGCGACATGTTCATCATCTCTAAGCTGTTGAGATAATCCCCTCCCATAATAGCATTTAAGTTTCCTACCGAAGAGGCAGCACTATCAAAAGTATCAAACTTGTTGGCAATTGTCATCATGGAATTTAACTCCAACCCACTCGCCTTGGATACTGCTTGCAGGCGGAGGAAAACCTCTGTCATCCTAGGGCCATGCTCAATCAAAGTGTTAGATAGGGACGTCCAATCACTTATCATTTGTTGAGGAGTTTTTCCAAACGCTTCCGCTGATTGTGTCAATTCCTTCATGAGATGTGAGGCTTTAGGCAGCTTCAGTCCCATTGCCTTCGTCATGAAATCTATATTCTTTCCAAACTCGCTGGCGGGTATGTTAAGGCGCTCAAGCCCTGCTGCCATTTCAATGACAGGGGCGCGCTCTCTTTTGGAAAGAGAGAAAAACTCACTCATATTTCCCACAAGTCCTTGCGCAGCGCGTGACACTTGCTCGATATTAATGCCGAGCCCCAGATTCATAGACGCCCCTAGCTGGCGCGCTACGCGCCCAGCGTCACCCGCTGTTGCACTAAACTGTGCCATCTGTGAAGAAAACTTAACAAACAATTCAATGGAGGCTTTCCATATCGCGCTCATTGCTGATGAAAGAACACTAATAGGATTCAACGCCATAATAAATGACTTGGCAATATTGCCCACCACCGAAGAAATAGCGCGCAGGCGGAAAAGCCATTTTCCGGCTTCCTTATTAGCATCTGAGAGTTTAGAATAGGATTCTGCAAAGCCTTTTACAGTTTCCCACACCGCACTTTTACTTACCCCAAGCCTAATAGAAAAACTCTCGGCGAGTTCATTGCTTTTTTCCTGGAGGGAAAGTTTCTCTTTATATAATTTAATTTCCGCCGTCTTTTGACGTAATAGCTCGTAGGCTGCTTCCAGCTGCGAATCGTGCATTGCGCTAGCGGTGCCTGCCAATTCCGCAATTTCTTTTTCTAAGTCCCGGATCTTGACAGTGTATTCGGCAAACTGCTTTTTAAGCTGGAGCTGCTCCTCCAAAGCTGCTTGTCCTTCCGAGATGACTTTGTTTAAATTTCTTCGCTCTGCCGTGAGCGCTTTAAGTTGTCTTTCGGCGATCTCTTTTTCAGTTGCCATTACTTATAAGCTCCCCTTGTCTATTTGGTAAATGGCCACCTGAGTCCCGTTACCCTTTCAAATTGAGAGATCGCGCCGTTCAACTTAGACTTGTTGCGATATGTGAGCGGATTATCAAGACCGTTATCTTTCCATGATTTAAGATAGTTTTTCTCTTTCGATAAAACATTCGCAAAGCTAGATACTTCGGCCGCGCTTCCTTTTACCTGGAGGGGAAAGACGGAGCCCTTGTATAAAGAGGGCATTATCCAACGTAGAATAGCCCCAAAACTAAGCCACCACGATTCATTAAGGTTGCCTTCTGCGTTGCGCGCTTCGGCAAAATCTATTGTTGTGGGGACTAAATCCTTATCTTCCATTGTATTCCACCTCCACCTTCTCTTAATTAATTAGTATGTTCCAACAAATAAAGGGGCTCTCGATGCCCCTTTAGGTGCTGTTATTTTTTAGCGTCATCGTTCATTTGCTTCACCAACCTCTCTATGAACCAGTTGCGTAATTGAATGGGAAGATTGTATGCCTCGATAAAACTCCAGCCACCGAAATATTTGAGGGCATGAAATTGCTCGTAGACGCTTTTCATATAGTCGTCACTCAGGCCAAAAAAACGTGGAGGTAAAAGGTACCTCCACCTCCTGTTCGTAATCGCAATTCTCGCAGACGAACTCCTGCCTCATTTCGACATTGGGCGTAATCTTAAGAAAAGCTTTACGCAAAAATTTAGAATCCAAAGCTGGCATTACTTCAACAAAGTCGCGAATGTCACTTGCCTCCGTAGATCCATTAGCCGAAACAATAATAGTTTTAAAATGATGGGTTAAGCTAGCTTCAGGAAGTTTTTGTTTTTTCCTCATCTCTTCAGCTGCCGTCGTCCTCTTTTCATCCTTCCCTGTTAAGAGCCGAATTCCCAATGTCACTCCGGACTTGGGGAGAAGTACATAAAAGATGCCCGGGCTCTCGCCTTCGGATATCGCCTCTGCATATTCCGGCTCCTCAATGGTGCTCAAATCGAGGGGGGGCTTATGTGGACAGGCGGCGAGATCGAATGTAACCTGTTCGGTTGAATTGCACATCTCGCATGCTACTCCCACTTGATAATCGGCACCATATCCATTAATTCGTGCTCCAATCAACAGCGCGTTCTTATCTCCGATGAGAAGATCTTCTAGTCTAACCCTTCTATCAATAATCAAACTCGTTAAAAGCCTGTCAAAGACGACACCCTTCTTGATAAAGGATTGGGATGTTAGGATATCCTCTTCTTTAGCTGTCATTTCTTTGATTTCAATTTCCTTTATATTATGTAAAGGATGATCGAGAGGATAATACTTCCCTTGAGAGGGCAACTCTATTAAGTGAGTAGGTGCTACATAACTCAGTCCAGAGCTATGATTTTCTTGTTCTGCATACGCAGCGGGAGCATCAGCCGTTCCTTTCGCACCGGGGGAAAGGCCCAAACGCTCCTCATTACTTTTTCTTGTCATTAATGCCTCGCTTTCGCTAGTTTAGTTAGAAGCCAATTACGCCGCCAGTGAGATCCTCGACGATCATACTGCCTTTATCAGCAAAGTCGCCGGCGATGCTTCTTCCGCCGGTACCAAAGTCCAACTCAACCCAGTCATATCTGATCTCGGCTGTAATTTCCATCATGCCATCAGCGTCATAACTTAATTCGCCACCAAAATCAATGCTGGATATCCACGCGTTGATGAGTTTGGTTTTTTCCAGAACCGTTCCCTCACCGTCTAGCGTTAAAATATTGCAGTTAGTAAGGGCGCCTACCGAAGCGTCTTTCCCAGGCGTTTCACACTGCGGCCCTGCACCCACGGCATCATTGATTAGTGATGGAAGTCGATAACCTCCGGCTTTTAAAATTTCATAAAGAATTTCAGTGGTATGAGGATCGCCTGCGTCCACAAAGGTTACACTGACCGGCTCAAAAGTAACACTGCCGGGATAATTAAAAGTGTGATTAAGGAATTTATGTTCGGCATTAGTCACCGTAACTTTAGGTTTATTTACCTTCTTGCAAACATAGGTAGCAGTGTTTTTAAAGGCACCGGAACCGATTTCAATCAGCCATCTATGCTGTCTCTTAGGATCTGTTATGTTTGTTGCACTCCAAAACGCCATTTTTAATTTCTCCTTTTTAGGTTACACTATAACTAGTCTAACTTTAAATTTTTTAATCCTCAAAACCAGCACCCGTACGAGTAATAACAAAATCTAATGCAATGAATTCAATAGCTCTCGCGGGCTTCAAGAAAATCTTTGCATACATGATGTTTCTATCTATTAAATCGGGCGTTGTCGTGGTAGTATCGAGTACCACCTTAAAGTCTGTCAATCCCAAGCGCGTTTTCACACTCTGCAAGAAAGGCTCGACTTGTCCCAAAAATCTATTCCATGTACTCTGCACATTTTGATCGAACAATAAGAGTGCAGCAATGCGTGAAATTTCACGTTTAACATAAATCATCAATCGTCTGACATTAATTCTATCTAGAGCAGAATCCGTTATTTGCAATGTCTTCTGTCCATATATTACAATTCCTTCAGCAGGAAAGGTAGCAATGGGATTAATGTTAATGTCATACATTGAATCACGCTGGCGCTGGTTTAGCCGTTGCGTGACGTTGGAGACAGGAATTCCGGCACTTCCCACTGTCAAGCCGCCGCGATTAAAACCCGCTGGTGCGAACCACAATTCACTTTGAGCTTCACTGCTGGCAAAGGTGCCCAGTGCTGCTACCGATGGCGGTACCACTAAGGTACCTCCATTATTAAAGTCGTCAACGATCATCACCCATGGATAATAACAGCAACCATAGCTATTATTTAGCTGGCGCTGTTTCAAATTATTAATAACCTCTGCCAAGCTGCCATTGCGTGTGGAATCCGATGCCGCAACATTCTCCGTAGGCGGAATATAGCCGCCATCTAAATCAATGATTGCTAACGAATCGCCTCGAGCTTCACAAGTATCCATCAACTTTTTAGTTAATGTGTTCTCAGTTAAGCCTGGAAGTGTCATCAAATTACACTCCACGATATCCGCATCGCTCACCGTATCCATGGCGCGCTCTATAGTGGCATATGCATAATTCGTAGTGGGCTCCGTGTCGGCTGCAAGCAACGTATTGCGGAAGGGCGCTGCTTCTAGGATATTCAATCCATCAAAGCCGGCGTTAAAAACAGTTGTAAAACTATTTAATCCCACATCAATAACAGCGGTGGGAGTGCCCCCTACTGCGGTATACGAAGTTCCGAGCTGACGTGAGCCTGAGACATAAGTACCAACAGGTAGCACTGTCGTCGTGGCAGTGCTCGAGCCGCTAATATCATCCAAAGTAAATACCCAAGAATATTCCAAACAAGCTACCGTACCGACGGAATCGCTCTCTGCATTGTCGTCCAAATTATCAGGCTTTCGTCGCAAGATATCCGGGATTGACTGTTCAAACGAATTGCCATCACTATTAGTATTAGCTCCAAAATAAGCATCTTCCTGAGTCGATCCTGGAGGTGGCGTCCCACTGTTTTGTCGGAGTGGAACGGCTGGAAATACAAACGATGCGGACAGCGACGAGCTGTTTGCGGCTGTCACATGATCGGAACCAGTCAATAAGCCGGGTACGAAGAATTCATTTGCATTAGCCAAACTATCAGGGACGTTATTAATCCCCTGCGCAAAAACTCCGCTAAACGCAGTTGAAGCGCCAAGAGTTCTAACCACATCCGATCCAGATGCGAGGGTAAATCCCGTATATCGCACAGGCCCGAAAACCCCAAAGGGCACATAAGCCGCATTGGTGGTGCCATCTCGCACACCGTCATCTACCTGCACGCGCACATAGCGCGATTGGTTGGGATACATCCCATACGTCTGATAACGCGTGGTATTCTCATCCCATACTCTATAGGAATCGCCTATTTTTCGTGAGATATAATTAGGGGAGAATGGATCCAAATTGACATTACTATATTGCTCCACCGGGCCCAAAACTGCATCGTTATCATTAATCATGCGAATCTGCACGCTAAAAGTTCCGTATGGTTTAGCCGCATTGGTAGAAGGAGCAACGTCAGTAATAGACACTTTTAAGTTCCCTTGATTCCATTGTCCACTTTCAAGTCCAACAAGTCTAAAAAGTTTTTGAGCTGTAAGGGCGTTATATGTCCCTGCTGATCCCAAATCTTGTCCGATGAACCAGCCACTTTCCCCTTGGGTTAGTGGCATCCGCTTCGTCCCTTGAGATATACTCCCCGACTCAAGGCCGAGAATTACACCATAGGTTTGGCCAGCAGTATTAAGTCCTACATGATCCTTTACGCTGCGATAAAAAGATTCCCCGAGCCAATAAGTTTTACGATTAGCCGGCTTCGTTACATTATTCGAAGTGTTAGCTAACACTGGGTTGGTGTTGAAGGCTTCGCGAATAAAAATTTGAGAATTCAAAGAGAAATCAAAAGGAACAGTCTCCTGAACGTCTCCCTCCCCGTTCTTAACAATGATGGTAAAGCCACTATTATCAAACTGAGATTCGAAAAGGCCGCACGTTCCTGTGGCTTGGTTGGCAGCAACGGTGCCGCTATCGTTAACGAGGGTACCGCTTAAGGAAATGGATCCTGTGGTGGCATAAAAAATAGCTGCCAGAGATCCTGTCCCCAACTCTCCTTTATTTGAAGCAGAGGGGATCATAAATAAGCCGAAGGCGCCTCCATTAAGAGCCGTGTTCGATGTCATAATCGGGGCAGCAGTAGCTTGCCAGCCAGCTTTGCCGCCGGGGGTAGAGCCGTTGGCTTCAATTCCCGCTAGTCTCACAAACACTAGAGGGCTACGATTTTTTAAATAGGCAACCGTGGCATACGTGCCATAAGAAGGTGCAGCATTGGAGGGCCCTGCTCTCCACTGATCACTATTTCCACATCCAAAAATTGGATTCCCAAAAGTCTCTACAAAAGACGATAACGAGTCGATTTGAACGGGGCGCATTGCCGGCCCTTTTTCGGCTCTACCAAAGACAACCGGCCCAACTTCACGCGGTAAAGCGGGTAATTGGGAATTATCAATTTCCTTAACAAATACTCCAGGGGATACAAACTTAAATTTTCTCACTGACATAATATGTTGATCTCCTTCTTAATAGCTGCACATTTTCGCGCTTTCTAAACAAATTTATCTTCTTGTAAATAGTTATGAAAATGGGCAAATGAACTTTTTATTCTTATTCTCTCTGCGCTATTTCGCTCTATACTTTCCGTCTTTCCATGGCGCCCCGTCTCCCAAAATTACCCTTTCGCGTGGGATTTTTACTTCAACCGCATTTTCCCGCTCTACAATAAACGGCTTTTCTTGATTCCCGCCACTCCCGATTAGGTACCCCAATACCTTCACTTGAATCTCGGTTTGGTAAATACGCTCTTCCGCTTGCATATCTCCTACATTATTTGTCTCACCATACCCAGACTCCATAAATCCCTCATAGCGATGGCCATTTTGCTTGAGAACAAAACTATTTATTCCCCCTGTTGCCACCATAAAAGGCTGCGACATATCGTTGATCTGTTGTTGATATTCTGCCCTCAACATTATCTTGTACATTACACTAACATACACGGGCATTGGTATAATACGATGAGTATAAACGATCTTTTCATTCTTAGGTTCTACTTTAAAATTAAGTTGTCCAAAATTCTTTTTTGCATCAGCATTCTGGAAATTCTTAGTCTTCGTCTGGTTTATAACTCGATCTAATGGAATGGCGCCTCCCTGATAATCTGGATTGGGAAACACATTCGCCTGCAAGGATCCTTTAAATGCTAAATCCTTTGTGACTTCGGTACGTTGCACTGACATGACAGGCAAAATAAGGGCACCTTCTTTATCGCGCAATCCCTTATCTCGTTTAGACTGAAAAGCGCGCTCGGCGGAGGCCCACATGACAGGTACCTTATCCCATCCCCGATTACTGAGCGCGAACACATCGATGATCTCATTTACCCAAGTAAACAAAGCTAAATCAATAGTCTCCAAGTTGGAGGGCTGAAGGGTTATAATTTTTTCACCTGTCTTAGATGTCGTCACGTGTTTCTATCTCCTATGTCGTACTATAAAAAGGACTGACGTACCACACGCAGTTCTCATTAAAATACCATTTATTAGAAATCAAAAACGGCGCTATTGGTGCGGGCCCAGCGGCCGTTAAGTAAAATTGATACCCCTTATACTTGCAAGGTTCCGCCACAAACTCTTGAAGGGTACGATAATCTAAAGAATCCACATCAGCGGCAGATAATTTAGGTACACATATCTTACAATCATCGGGGATCGTAAGTACACATACATTATTAACCTTTTCTTGAGCTAGTTGGTACTTAGGAATGGACACTGTAGGTGCTGCCGGCTCCTCAAATAAGCCGTCGCGGGCTCGAATGCATGTAGCTTGAATTTCCATCTTGTGATCTACTTGCCCAAAAAGGCGTTGAGGCTCATTGAGTGTTACTACTTCATAGAAAAGGCGTCCGTAAAGAATGTAATCTCCTTCTTGCACTTGTAAATCTTGATCTTCAGTAAGGCGCCGCTTATGAAAATGGATAGTAATCTTAGATCGCCTATCAATTCCATAATTGGTGGTGCTCGTTTCTTGTCCATCCCATGAGATGAGTGCCTGAACATGTACCGGAGGCAAGAAGCTTTTATGAATAGCTTCGCCATAAAGGGGATGATAGTTCGTATACTTGGGACTCACAGGATAATAAAGAATTGCCTGTCCAATGACGCGTTCAATTACCTCGTCATTTACTTGCTTAACAAAATCCCTTTCACGAGCCCCTGTAAATAAGGGAGGTGGGGGATTTTCCGGCTGTGTCCACGTTACATTCGTTGCCACTTATACATCTCCCCTTTATCCTACAAAGATAGCCAACGGTATTTTGGCTTGTAAATTTTGAGTTGACTCTGCCAAATTAGCGTCGGATTCCACCAGCTTATTGTAGGTGAGTTCATCCAGCACTGTCTTCAGTTCCTCTCGTAAAGAGTCTTGTTCTCCTTTGGCGGCATCAATAAGGGCTGGCCCATTGAGCGTTACAGATTCGCCTGGAATAGGAATGGTGGCGAACTTACTACGGGTAAGCCCTAGCATCTCCTTGCAAAGTGCGAGCGCGAAGCGGCGGATCCACTGCTTTCCAATCGAATTGATATTATTATAGGGAACATTTTGAAAAGGAAGGGTATTCATATTGTTGATTCCCTTTGCACCGGTATCCATCCCCGCTTCATCGATCAAAGGATTCTCATCGACTGTAAAATTAAACCATATTTTCTTTATCTCGTTCCCACTAGGGGTGGGAAAGATGCGTAAATTATTATCCCGCAACTCATAAGCATAATGCGACGTTCGCGTATAAATAGCATCCTCGTATGCCATGGCTTGAAGCTTATTTTGCCAGACGGGAACAAGTTGGAATGTGCTATCATCAGCATACTGTCCATAAGTAGATAAATTCCCTACGACGTTGATGCCCCCATAATATCCATAAAAACGCCACATGGCGGCTGGTGTTTTATAAAACACTTTACGTACCACAATTTTCTTATTACGATCAATGCCGGAAAAATCTACATTCCCCGAAGCTGCGGAGGCGGATACAATCGATTGCAGATCATAATCTTGAACATTGCTTACGACATCTAGGGACGCCGAATAAACTCTGTTATTTCCGCCTATTATTACTTCATCGCTGATACCTGAAGCAATGCGTCGTGCATAAGAAAAATTAAATTGAGGAAACCTAAGTTCTGCCCCAGTACCACTGAGATCTGTGAGCAGCTGCCCTGCTTGAAGTTGGCCGTCGCTATCAAAAGTACCAGTGGGATCGCCAAGCAAATCCGATAAAACATTTTTTGACTGGTGGATATTGACAATGTAAGAATATTCAAGTACCGACTCTTCGTAAGCCGCGTACACTTGATTGGCGGTTATTTCAATATCTAGAACTTCACCGCCCAGTTTGCGATAAACATAGGCAACTTGATCAACAGCGCCCGAAACAAAATCGGCTCCGGTGTAAACGCCAATAGGGAGCGAGCCCGTAACGAGTTCTTTAGAACCCGTGGGTGGGAGCGCTACTAGGCTCGAATTTGAAACCGGTGATAAAACAGGAACTGCCACGTCGTTTCCTCCACTTTATAAATTACATAAGGTAATTAGTTTTTTAAAAAAAGAAAGAGCCTCCATAATCAATATGAAGACTCTTTTCTTTACTTAACTCTTAGTCTGAGACTGAAAGGATTAACCTAACAGATCCTCTACAACGACTAAGCCGTACATATCCGGACGTACCATCTTCTTCGCATAGCGAGTCATCACACCCTTTCTGGGCACGAAGTCTTCGGTACCGAAGATGGTGGGTGTAGTTTGCAGTGGCACATATGGAGCGTAGACGTAACCGCTTTCAAGGAAAGAGTTACCTCGACGACCGACGAGCACCAAATTACGTGGGAAATAAGGATCAACGAATACATCCCATTTCTTCGAAATGCTGCCTACATTAACTGCACCGGCTTGCCCTTTATCATCATCATGAGTCACGCGGGCTTTAAAGCCAGCAGTGAATTCAAGAATGTTAGAAACTTCAGGGCCGACAACTAAAAAGTTGGCTCCGCCGCGAAGCGTCTTACGATGAATTTGAGCAGAGATATCATTAATGGTTTCGAGAAGAGTCTCATACCATTCTGATACGTTACCAGTAAAGTCGCCACCAAGCAAGTTCTCATTCGCACTTGTGCTGATTGCAGCACCCGTATTCCGCGTTAAGAATCTACCTGGGCGTCGGCTCCAGTAATAAGTGCCAGCAGTAGCGCCTTTCACCAAATCTTCCAGGATTTCCTGATCGATTTCGAGAGCAATTTGTTCCGACAGAATACTTGTCAATTCAACTTCGGCATCGAGGTTGTGATAAGCGTTCAAATCTTGTCCCAATTCAGGGGTCCATTTTGCTTTCAATTTTTTGGTGTTAGCCGTTACAGCAACACTGTCCACTTTGATATCGATTTCGGCGATATCGGTAGTGTTTTCCAAGCCCCAGATAGGATCGGCAATAACGGAACCAACGGCTCCTCCTGTCGTCCAATCATCAGACATTACCCATTCAACCGCCTCTGAACCCGTATTAAGGTTATTCAAATCGTCGGCCGTCATCGAACCGGTTGCTTGAATAACAATAAGCAAGTTAGTGGGACCACCATCGGCGGAAGCACTCTCCAATTGAGTGAGGCGACGCGCTTGTCGTCCATCCAATGCAGTGAAATCCACCGTGATTAAGTCGTCACGATTAAGCTGAGTAAAGCTCGTTATAGCTACGTTACCTACAAACACAGCGGTTCCTGAAGCGATATCGGGATCATACTGAGCTAGACGCATAACTTCTAAGTCGGCGCTAGTCGAACCCCCCATCGTTCCGGAAACAATCGCCGCAATTGTGGCGTTGCCCGAGCCTGTCGGTGAAGAGTAGCCATTGTTCAAGTCATAAAATGACTTGGAAATGTTAGCTCCATCCAAATTGACACCGCCGGTGATTTGCGCACCAACTTTGCCTCCGCCATACAGCGATTCGCCTAACACATTGACGCCAGCTAACTTCGTGGATCCATAAGTGAAATCCAAGAAGAAGATGAGGCCACTGGGCAGACTCATAGGCTGCACTGATACCAAGTCATTGGCGATCAATCCAGCAAACACACGACGAACAATTGGAAATGCTACAGCAGCGAAGCCTTCAACATCGCCACCAACAGCTAACGAAGAAGTTTCTCGAAGAAGCTCCTTAGCTTGGTTTTCCAACAGTACAGCCATATTATTTCTTTTGGTATCATTAGAGAGCCCTTCCAAGAGTCCAGTCTTTTCCCATTTGTCAATGAGAGCGTGACCGTCTTTAGTAAGATCTCGACTAACGATGCCTTCTGTTAATTTTTCTAAAATAGACATCTGTTTTCCTCCTTAAATGAATTAAATGCCAGCAAGTTTCTTCATACGTTTCATATGAGGATCTTGCTTCGTTTGTTTTTGTTTGTGTCTCAGCATTGTCGTACTACCTCGCGTGATAGCTTCGCTCAGTGATTGTGATTTATCTCTTGATTTAAAAGATGAACCCACTGCGCTCTGAAGTGTCTCATAGATAGACTTCGCTGCTTCAACTGAATCGGCACTACTAATAGACTCGACAATACGTTGTTTTTGTCGCTCATTCAAGGAGGCACTATTAAGAACCTGATTCGTATAAATTAGTTTGGCATTGGAAAGGTTAACTTCCTCTAATGTGCCAGAAACTTTTTTCAAGAGATGTTTCAAATCTCGATTTTCTTCTAAAAGATGCTTTTGCTCTTTTAAGAGGTGCTTATGTTCATTAAGCATTTTTGAATTTGTTTGAGTAAGTTTGGTATTTTCTTTTAATACCTTTTTATTTTTTTGCTCTAATCTTTTTCGATGCTTACCGCGAGTATGTCGCAAGCGCTTTGCGTCATCAGCCGGTTGTGCCACGAAACCTTCATCAATTAATCCTTGCTTTTGGAACGCAATTTTCAATTGGACGATTGCAGCCTTGGTGGCATCATCGAGCGGAACGCCGAGCGATCTCGGATCGAGGGAATTCATGATCTGTTGAATGTTTCCTTCCCTGCCGGGCAAACCTTTGGTGGGAATGGCGCCAAGGGGATCATCCTCTAACTCGTCATCCTCTTCTAATCCCTGTGAGCCGGCTTCTGCTGCCGCTTCGCCTTCCTCTTCGGCGGCCATGCCCAAATCATCTTTAGTGGGAGTATTGACATAATCTTCGTCTATCTGAAGTAAATCGTCTAATTCAAATAAGATGTCGTCATCTTCTTCAAGAGTAAGATCGTCGGGCTCTTCATCGTCCGCTGGTAATACTTCACCAGGGGTGGGGGCAGGCAAAGGTTCATCAGGTAAAATACCTTCTTCCTCTTCGTCATCAAGCGCCATCATCATTTGTTGAAGTCCGCCTAAATCTACTACTACTTTCTTGGTAGAATCTTCGGGACACGGGCACAGCCTCTCCCCGTCTAGGGCACCATAAGTTGCATCTTGTTCGGCGGCTGAAGGCTCTCCTTCTGGCGCGCCTAGTTCTGTGCCCAGAGCAGGATCTGGCTCCATATCTAGCTCTTCTTCTTGTTCGAGCATATTATCCACGGCTTCTTTAATTTGATGGGAGTATTTCTCTACCACCGTAGCTTCGGCATTCTTAAGTGCTACCTCACGCAAAGCGTTGGCGTCAATGATGGCTTGTTTTAACATAGTATTCGATGACATATACGTCTCCTTATTCTACAAAGATCTATCTCCCAATAAATAGTTATTAAAAGTGCTAAACTCTAAGTTTATTACTTATTATCCCGATCCTGTAGAGATGCATAGGACTTGCACATCGGCAGAACCTCCAAAGTTATCACCACCAAGGTAATACAGTTGCCCATCATTAACTGGATCAGATGATGGAAGTCCCCGGATAGTCATTACATTTGCTGATGTGCCAGTTACATGCAAACCTCCAGTAATTTCGCAAGTCACAGCATAGGCATAGTGGCAGGTAATTTGAATAGCATCCAGAAAGCACTCGCTTGCACCGTGGGTATTATTCGCCTGCAAGCATACGCCAAAATTAGTGGCTTCGACATCGGCAACGCTCCATGATTGTCCCCATAAGTCATTAGGCCCGCCATACGATGCCGTCGCTAGAGTCGTTCCCCATAGTGTGGACACGTCGGCCTTGTTAGTTCCTGCAAAATTGTCGGTATCGCCACCAGTAACATCTTTAGATATATACACCGCGTTATCTACCGTAGGACGACCATCGCTTTTTCCCCTCTTAATTACATCCAGAGTAAATCCAGTGATCAGTGCGTCGACGGGGATACTTTTATCATATCGCTTTCCGAGCAAATAATTTGTCACGCCGACGCCCAAGTCCCCCTTAATGAGAGTGCCATTGGGCGCGCCCTCCACGCTAGAAACTCCGACCCCTAGTTGGTTAACCCACAATCCGCCTGGATATGCGGGCCCGCTGCCCGATGTTGTGGCGCCATGGCCACCGATCCAACTGCTATCGCTACCACCCTTGCTTATGGCGAGATTGCCCTCTATGTTTAGAGCATCTTGAAAAACAGATGTTCCGCCCGATCCTGACTGTAAAAATGATCCTGTAAAGGTGTGGGTGTCCGCAGTTTTGAATCCCCACGAAGTAGATCCTGTAAAGGTCAGCGTTTTAGCGGTATCAACCATTTCCACCCCGAGAGTTCCTACGTGCGTCGATGCCGATACAAAATTAATTGAACTATGGCCAACGTATAGTGTATTCCATGGTTTTGCTAGTGATCCAAGGTTGTGACTAAATCTACTATTGGGAACAATGTTACCGCTTACATTCATCGTGCCCGATACATGTATCGCCTTATCCGCAGAAGGGCCGCCAAGCAAGCGAAGATAGGCGTCCTCTGCATCTATATTTAGGGTTGCCGAATCATTCCAAATTAAACCTTTCTTAGATCCTGCCCGCTGAAATTCAATAGCGCCGCCTTGCGTGTCATTATTCAAAGTAAGGGTGGTATATCCTCCATAAGAAGCGGGAGAAGTGGTGCCAACACCTACGTCGCTCGATACCAACATCGTTCCACTTACATCCGCTGTGCCTGTTAATCTAAGAGTGCTGTTATCAAAGGTAAAGTTATTGCTTCCAGTTAGATCATCGTTTAAGTTATATTGGACATCGTTGGTATCGCCTGCTGCTTCGATCTCTGAAGCGGTAATATTGGTTAGATTGCTGCCATCGCCATAAAAGGAAGAGGCGGAAATATTAAGAGAGGCGGAGAGGGCGCCGTTAATATCAACACTTCCATTAACGTCTAGCGTTCCCGTTACATATACATCATTTATAAATTCTACTTTGTGTACCACTTTTGCGCGAGTGATGGCGATGCCATATAACGCGTCTGAGATCCCCAAAACCGGCGATGTTGGGCCAAAATTGGTACCGTCTAAACTCGCCGAATATATCATATCATCAGATGAATTACCGAAGTAAAACCTATCTCTATAAGGATCTATTCCCATACCATTAATGTTCGGGACTATTGGGCCGGGAATATCAGATGCAATTATTTCTCCAAAAACATTATCTAAACTCGAAGTAAATACGTAAATATCAGCGTAATCCCATGAGACTCCCCAATACATCTTCTGGTTAACCTCGTCGTACCCAATGGCAGGAGTTCGAAAACTCGGCGCCGCTTGAAGTCCGGTATCATAAATTTGTCCCTGATTGGTGCCGTCTAGGGATGAAGAATAAAAATACCCTGCGCACCCATAATAAACCTTATTGTTCTCTGGGCAGTACCCTGCGCTGAATCTGATCTCCGTAGAGGACGTTGTTATAATATCGCCACTATTGGTGCCGTCTAAACTAGCAGTTCCCATTCTCCCATCGCTAGGTGCGTAGGAATAAATAATCTTGTTTTGGTAAGGCGCCACAGCAATTTGACGTACGCTTGTCACCCCCGTCACAATAGATCCGCTATTAGTTCCATCAAAACTAGATGACCAAATTGTGTTATCTTCAACCGTATAATATATCTTTTCATTGACTTCATCAACCGCTATGAAATATCCCCTATCAGGAGTAGAGACAATAGACCCGGATGTGCCGTCCCACGGAAGGTTTCCGCTCATAATTGTATTGTTATTGCCATCGGGCCAGAATATCTTAGTTCCTAAGCGATATTCATCGGGAGATGAATATGTTGGACCGCTTCTCTGAAGGAACGATCCTGTTAGGCGTAACGAAGTGTTATCAAAACTTAACTCTGCACTTGCCGTTAAGTCATCATTTAAGTTATATTGTATTTCGTAATCATTACCTGCCGCTTCTATTTCGGATGCTGTGATGTTGGTTAAATTACTTCCATCGCCATAAAAGGAAGAGGCGCTAACTGCTGCGGAAGCGGAGATATCTCCGAGCATGGACAATGTGCCTGTAATCTGTGCACCCGATGATGCAGATAGAGTGGACATGTAGGATCCAGATTTAAGATATAGACTTCTCCATCGTCGGTTTCCACTGCCGGGACTGCTCGTGGGAGTTCTGCCCAAATCGTACCCTTCCGAAGAGTTGGGGCGCCAATCACCCACACATTCGGCGTAATTATTTATTGTATTGGGA
>Ga0080013_1001995_pt1 | contig 25364 bp, 26 predicted proteins | sample ETNvirenome_6_85_FD_69236 | JGI IMG/M metagenome (GOLD analysis project Ga0080013, IMG submission 69236) | Marine viral communities from the Pacific Ocean - ETNP_6_85 (SPADES assembly) (version 2) | ecosystem: Environmental > Aquatic > Marine > Oceanic | place: Pacific Ocean | collected 2013-06-19
TTGGGGTCAACCATGGCGCGCCAATTAATTGAACCGTCCTCGCTGTATTCGTACTTTACTCCTTCTAGGAGTCCCAATTCATTTCGTTTATAACTCATTTATTAACCTGTAGTGATCTAATTCTTTCCAAAAGTCCTTAGTATCATAAACCAGTTCAGGTTGGGTTGTCAACTCTTTTTTTGCTTTTTTTGCTTCGTAGCACGAATATTTTTTTCCTTCGCTCAATAAAATCTTTCCTGACAAAAAGCGGGTGTTTTCGGTTAATTTTGGCAATTCGGACTCTAGGTCTCCCTTAGTCTTAAAAATACTTTCATTTACATCAAAATCAAAAAATTGAAAACGATAGTCTGCAATCTGCTCCTCTTTTTCGCAGAAAATCTCTACGTTAATCCCTGTGTTTTTGGCGGCTGTCAGATATTCGGGTGTAAAATTTTCATTTATACTTACCGTAAGCTGAACAATATTTTTTCTAAAATATTTTAATAAATTTAAACTCACCGGCTTATCTGTAAGAAGATTTATTTTCCGGTTTTGCACCCAACTTATGGCTTTTTCTTCGTCAAAATTATAATCCATTCTCAAGTTTAATGCTCTCTGGTCCATAAAACCAGCAGCTGGAGAAAAGTCAGGGATAACCTCAACAACTTTTGTTGGGTACAAGTCTCCAATAAAAAAAGTTTTGTGCTCAATTCTATCTTTGAGGCCTAATGTTTTAAAAATATTATTTGCAATTTTTTCCGGCTCAATAAAGTTTACAGTTTTAGGGTTTTCCCCCACCCCGTAAGCAGGCAAATTACCGTCCCTATGGCTCTCCAGAGAAATGTGAGAATTTCCCCATAAGGGTTCAGTGCATTTAGCAGGGTAGGCCGAATATAAACCTATGGTGGGAGTACCAAGCGCTGATGCAAAATAATTAGAAATATTATCACACCCAATCACTAATTTACTGTGTTTAATTAAATAGGCTTCTTGTTTTTTAAAAAGCCCAATAAACGGTTCCGTTCCCTCAATTAAATTCTTATCGTCTTGCTCAAAAGAAAAAACAGAAATCCCCTCCATATTCAAAATGGGTCCAATATATGCCATTACATCCACAAACAAATCATAACGATTACTTGCAAACTTACTTCTATTGTCTATTATAATATAAGGCTTGTCTTTTAGGGGAAAATAAGAGGTACTTACGTAGGGCTCTCCGATCTTTACACCACAATTTGAGGCATATTTTTCTAAAACATTCATTTTATAGTTCTAACTCTAGCTTGTCTTTCCCGTTATGGGTATAATTTAAAACCCTTTTCGTTTCTAAAAAAGGAAGGAATGCCACATCAAAAAATCCCTCATGGTTAGCCCTACCTTCAAAATAAAAACAATCATCCATTTCTTCTTCGAACTCACAGTATTTATGGACAAAGGGACATTCGTCTATTAAATGAAAATACTCAGGCTTTGTGAAAAAATAAATATCCCAATCTTTGTAAAGGTTTTTCAGCCCCCTTAAAACGCTGGTACTCATAAGCACGTCCTCGCTATGTTCTGGGATAACGTACGCAATTCTTTTATTGGGACGATCGAAATCTATATGCTCTTTTAGTGTTTTTTTAAATAATTCTTTATTTTCTTTTTTTGCGGTTTGCTGAAAGTAGGCTTTGATGGCTTCTCGGGTGCGGGTGTTTGAGCCAAATTCATTCATCCAATATTTATGCCCTTGATCCTGCTCAGTTATATCCATTTTAAGCATATTTTTATACATGGCCAATAGCCACTCTGAGTTAGGAAGCTCTTCTGGGGGGCTGTAATCAGGGTTGCGTTTGACAATTTGAGTTAAATCAACTTTGTCCCAATCAACAAGCGGCATTCCATCAAAACATTCTTCAAAAAACTTTCCTATAACTTCCGGAGAATAGTTTTCCACCACAAAGTCTCGAGACATTTTTCCCAACCTACGCCTTTCTTCCGCACTCATTTTAAATACCTTTGCGAGCTGTTCTCCAATAGAAGTAGCTGACGTAGAAGCTTTAATAAATTGAGTGCCGGGCTCCCTATACTCTGCCCAATCTAATGGTAACCCCCCGCTTTCCGCCGTACAGCAATCTTCACCACAGCTGTAGTTCGTAACCAACGTAATCAATTCCGTTAATTTGGCTTCTTGAACAGGGATTTCTTGACCTCCGCTGGTAAAAGGATGACAATATACATCCATTAAGTTATAAATTTCGTTTAATTGTTTTTCGTTAACCCCATGTTTAATGTTAGTAGTGTGACAAGCTTTAGAAGCACTGCAGTAGCCGCAGTCAATCCCGTTGCCTTCAAAAGGTTTAATCTGGTACCGGGTACAAGCAGGACAAAAATAAGTGGTAACAACCGACTCGTTAGCTATTTTCTTCTCGTCCAACAATCTTTTTATATCCCACCCTTCTCCCCAATAAGTATGCAGCAACAGTTTGCCTTTTGATTTAGGGTTTTTCTCTAAAAATAATTTAAATCCATCCAATAAATTCGGAACACTTTTTCGTAATTGGTTCCGAAACACAAAACCAACAACAAAACTATCAGAAAGCTTTGCATTTTCTCTCAGCTTCTGGCGCTCTTCATCTTTCATTCTAAAGAAGTTGTCATGCTCCACAATGCCATGAACTGTTTTTACGTGATCAAATCCCAACTTCTTCATTTCCTTTTGGGCAAAAGAGGCCCATACAAAAAAATTTTTAATTTGAGGGGCAGCCTCAATGGCCTCTGGCAACAAAGGAAGGCTGTCCAGAGTAGTATGGACTATAGAACCTATTTTATTCCACCACGCTCTTTTAGTAAAACCAGAAAAAGCCCACACATCTTCAATCCCCAAATAAATGTCAGGCTTCTCGTCTTTTACTATCTGGTCTATCAACTCATGACCATAGCCAGCATTCCTCATTCTGTTTTGGTCTTTTTGTATTTTTTTGAGAATTTGATGATCGGTGGGCAATGTTCCCAAGGCCTTCCATGGCAAATTTTTAAGCTTCTCGGCCTCTTTGTTGTTCGCGTTGGCAAGCTCCACTAATTCATATTTACCGGTTTTATATAAGTATTTGAGAAGGTTTTTCTTGTGTTTTCCAAAGCCTGTAAAAGCTTTACAAAAATTACTATGTATGAGGATTTTCTTCTTTCTTTCTTCCATGAAAAGTTATGGGATAATAAAAAAACGCACCAACAATTCAAGTCATTGGTGCGTGTATTTAAAAAAACAAAAACAATTATTCGAAGAGTTGCTCAGGGGCTTCGATACCGCCAATAATCGTATAAACAACAAGGCCTTTCTTGGTTGTGTGGTAAATTCCTCGATGTACCGTGGAGCCTTCACCTAAAAGCCGAGTAAGTTGTTCAAAACCATGTTCAAGGCTCTCTTGAGGCGTATTGTCTAAAGTATCTTTATCGGCAATAACCACACATGCGGCAAACTTACCGGTATCAACTTGAATATTAGCTAAAATATTCTTCTTCAAATTGTCTCGCACGGCATGACTGATATCGGTTTCTTCTATGGTGTCCCCTTCACTTTTGACGGGAACCGCCCCAAAAGAAATAATGCCCGACGACATAACAGTATCAAGATCAGCTTTGTCAAACGCAGTATACTCTGAATCTTGAGCCGCAATCTTATTAAATAAATGAAAAAGCGAACAGATGCTAGTATTTGCCGTCTTCCAAAACTTATTTACCGAAAGTTTGGGGTAGAGATGTTTAATCCGTTCGTTATCCAATATGACAAGAGGTGACAAAGTTCCTTTCACCGACTCTTGTATTAAAACGTTGGCTGTTTCTTTAGCGTTAGTTTTTACGCGAGACCCTTCCGATTTTGAAGGTAACGCCAAAACCGCTCCAACCTTGGCATCAGCACTAGACTGTTCTACGCCGAAGGTCTCACACAAATCATGACAAACTTCAATAACAACTGGACCGCCCCCAGCCCCGGTGCCTCCTCCAGCCCCTATACACACCAAAATTCTATCAATTCCAGTTTTAAAAACTTTCTTGAGGAAATCAAGGATATCTTCTCGGTGCTCTCTAAAAATAGTATTAGCTACTTTACGGTCTTTACCTACCCCCGACCCCCCAATTAACAATTTGTTAGAAGAGGGGATGGCGATAGGTTTAAGGTCTTGAGCTGCGGTATTAATTACGGCAACACGACGATAACCGAGCTTCCAGAAGGTTTCTGCAAGTCTTGATCCCCCTTGGCCCACCCCCACAACAGCAAATTTATAAGCTCCATCGAACTCATCTTCCACAACTTCATCGGCAGTTTCTACGGGAAGGGGAATGTCAGGCACATCAACGGCCAATTCATCCACTTCTTCCACTATATTTTCCTCTACACCATCGGTTTTTTCTGGTGTTTTAACTTGGTTATTATCTGGCTCTTCCATTTTATATTCCGCTAGGGTAGGCATTTCTTTCATCAAAAAGGTGCATCTTCCTCCTCGGTATTTACACTTGTTTCGGGTTTTGGTGCGGCTTTAGGCGAAGTTTTTCCTCCCCCTTCTGCGCGATAAGCCTCGTCTTGCTCAGCTTTTACGTCAAAAACAACCTGAAAATATCTTTCGATTAATTTTTTTAAAACTTCAGATTCACCCGGCTCTAAAGCAATTCTATAATTTTGGTTTCCATTGCGTGTAACAGAAATACCAAAAGCTGGAGAACTAAAGGTTTGGTCTTTGCCGTCCTTGCCTTTAATTTTACGTGGTTTATCCCATGGGGCAAACCTAATCGTAGTGGTATTATCGTTGAAACTATGATAACCATTCCACGGGATTCTAGAGGTTATAGAGGAAAGGATTTCCCCTAGTTCAAAGTCATTCAATTTAAAACTTACATTCTTATCGGCAGAGTCTTTGTTTTTAATAAAACTTCCGGTTTTCTTTTTGTCGTCCCAGCTATGCTGTTGAATAGCGTTAACATAAAATACTGGTAATTTGCCCTGAGTGGATATGCGAAAACTAAATGCACACCCTGTGGTTTTTGAGTTTGGCTTATAAATCGCTACGTTCATTGTGGAGGATAATACAGCAAAACAAGATTTATTCAACCAAATTATGCTCGATCGAGAAGCTCACGAAAAGACTTTTCAAGAGATATTTTTTTATTCTCTACGATTTCCCTGATAGTTTCATCAATTGAATAGAAGTGGTCCGGGTCCGGTTTTTTGATGTTTTTTATTAGTTCCTTCCAGTTGTCATCAGGGGTGTTGCCTCCGATAATGTCTTCAAGCCCTTTAAAACGCGGGTCGTAATATAGGTCAGGGTGAACAAATTTGACCGAAGTGCCCAAAGCTCGACACGGCAACATACAGTGCAATCTACCAGTAATCACTAACGAAGATCTGCCGTACAGGTGCAACACGGACTGCGCCATATCCAATCGTTCTTCGTAAGGAACGCCTACAATATCTCTGTGGTGGGAGGTATATAAAACACTTATTCCCGTTGTCTTTGCGTACCCATTGAAGGCATCGCAAAATTTTGAAAATTCAGTGCCATAATTAGCGTCCACAACGCATACGTGAGCCTCTTTACAAGGAACTTCATCAAAGCCTAAAGTAAGGCAGCTGCTTAGATAAGCTTCTATGCCATACTTTTGACAAGCCCAAACGGTGCTTGCAGAGCGACACCCAATTGGCTCGTGCTTTTTAAAATATTTTTGATGTTTTTCAATAAGGCGCGGGTGGTGACAGTAGAATCCAATAAACAAAGGCTTGATTTTGTTTGACGGGGGAAAATTTTGAAAATTATGCAAAAACCAACCATTTGTAATCAAAGCAACAGGCTCGCCGCTATAACTATCGAGCTCCTCTCTTTCCACACAAACGTAATCCGTGATACCGTTTTTGCGCAACAAGTGTACGGCTGCCAACGACTGAATGTCATCACCGAGGTTGGAGGTATGAGAAGTGCATACAATACCGTATTTCACAATAAATAATAAAGTCCCGCCAGAAAAGTCTATAAAAATGCCCCCGTTTTTTTGGGGGCATTTTTACATAGAAGGTACGCCCTATCACGGGCTTCCTTTTAAGCTTCAACAGGAGTGAGCTCAGGCACCGAAGAAGAGCCCTCTTGTGCCTCTGGGGGGGACTGTTGCGGTCCAGAAGTACCTTCAGACACATTTTCTTTTGGGGGATTCTCAAAAGAATCGAGGTCTTGGAGAATCTTGTTCATCTGTTCTTCGTCGGCGTCTTCCACGATCTCAGCGGCACGTTGAATGCAAGCGTCTCTAATAACGTTTAAGCATTCGCTTAAAGCCACCCTATTTATCAATAAATTGGCCAGCCGCGTCTTGATCGACGAATCAGCGCTTTCTTCCTGTTTTGGGTCGGTGCTAATGGTATCTTCCATAGATACAAATAATAAAAGCTAATAGAGAAATGTCAAGTAAAAAATAAGGTCGTTCGCTTAATTCTCATGTTTTAAACTATATAAGGCCAAGCACATCTCCTTGGCGCACATCATCCCAACTAGCGGAACCGTTGCTTTTTTTACGCTGTTGATACTGGCTGATACAGACGGCGGCTCTTTGTTTGGCGTCCTTAAACTCTGTGTTCATAACGTCATCACCCATGCAGCGAGACATAAACTCTTTTTGAGGTTCGTCTTTTCGCTTGGTGGGTAATGGCATTTCTATTCGATATAATACCAAATAGTACCAGCGGTAGCACTGGATACCGCCCCGGTTACCAAGAATGGAGGGTTGAATGAAATGGACTCATCACCGGGGTTGCAAGCTACGCTATTGGCAGTAAAAGTATCAGAAGCAGCAACAATATAAATATTACGCTTCCTTCTTACGCCAAAGGCATCAGTATCCGTCCCGGGATCACTAATGCTAGTACCTGAATTGACTTGACAGGGAGTACCCATTTTAATGAATTAATTAAGCGGGGCCAGTTGCGTCCTGAGCAGGGCCAGTTGCGTCCTGAGCAGGGCCAGTTGCGTCCTGAGCAGGGCCAGTTGCGTCCTGAGCAGGAGCGGGAGCAGATTCCTCGGGACCAGTAACATCTTGAGCAGGTGCTTCCGCAGGTGCCGCAGCATCAGGCCCACTAACATGAGCTGGTCCGCTTACATCTTGAGCAGGATCATCTGACATAATTTAGCCCTCCTTGGGTGCTTCAACTGCCTTTTTGGCTTCTGAGGTGACGCCTTGGCGTAGGAACACAACCATCAACGCTGCGAAACAACCTTGAATTGTAACTGATAAATCTACCTCTCCAGCGAAATATGCGCCGAGAGCCGTCAAAACCGCTGCAGCAGCGGTAAAATAGGTCTTCTTGCCTTTTAAAGCTTCCATATTGACTATATTATACACGTTAAATTAAAATTCAACACAAACTTTGTCTGATTTTTTATCATACCTTACATCAAAGTCAGTTACATCGGTATGGCTAACTATTTCTCTAGAAATAACATCAGATATTTGTTTTTGTATAATGCGATTGATCGATCTAGCTCCAAATTCTTTGTTTGAAACTTTATTAAAAATAAACGCATTCAAGTTTCTGGAAAAAGATAATTTTAACCCATTGTTCAAAGCGCTTTCTTTTAATTTTTTAAGTTCATATTTAATAATGGATTTCAAATGATCATCAGACAACTGATTAAAAAACACCACCTCGTCAAACCTGTTGATCAGTTCCAGCGGTAACACTTTTTTAACCTCCTTCAAGGCGTCGTCCATATTAGACTCTTCTACGTCATCTGACCCAAAACCCAAAGTCTGCGTCTTAGACAGTTCGCGGGAGCCTATATTACCCGTAATAATTACAATAGAATTATGAAAATTACCCACCCTGCCATGGGAATCTGTCAAGCGTCCTTCATCTAGGATTTGCAACAAAAGCTGATAAACTTTAGGATGAGCCTTTTCTATTTCATCAAAAAGTACAACCGAATGAGGATTTTTTGTTATTTTCTCTACCAAAACCCCCCCGTTCTCGTAACCGATATAGCCGGGGTTAGATCCAGTTAACTTGGATACGCTACTTTCTTCTGAAAACTCAGACATATCCAAATGAATAAAACTTTCTTTAGGGCTAAAAAAATTATCTGCTAGTACTTTGGCTAAAAATGTTTTTCCTACACCTGTGGTCCCAAGGAATAAAAATGAACCTATTGGTTTATTAATATCTCTTAAGCCGCTTTTATGACGCATTAAACATTTAGATATGGTTTTAACTGGCTTGTCTTGCCCCGCAATAACTTTTTTTAATTTATCTTCTAGTTTTAAATATTTTTCGGTTTCAGACTTTAAAAACTCATCTACAGGAATATTTGTTTTTGTGGCCAACACCTCGAACAGGTGGCTGCGGGTAAGTTGGTATTTGCTTTTTTCGATAGATTTTGTCCAAGTGTTCAAAGCTTTCTTTAAAGCCTCAAATATAATGGTTTGAGAGTCATCCATCGAGTGAAAGGTGTTATTTTGCTCAATAAAAGACCTTATGAGATTAGATTCAAGCCGAATAATTTTTTTAGGCTTAACGACCTTTCGCACTTTGACGTGACTGCAGGTCAAATCCATCAAATCGATTGCTTTGTCGGGGAACTGAGAGTCAGTTATATATCTATCAGCATAATTAACGATATCGTTTAGAATCTCATCAGAAACTTGAACGGAATGGTAATCTTCATACACGCCCTTCTTTCTGGATATAATCTCCAAGGTAGCTTCCTTGGTGGGTTCGTTCACCACTAGAGGCTGGAATCGGCGCTGTAACGCTTTATCTTTAACAAATTTTTGACGATATTCTTTAAAGGTGGTTGCACCAATTACGGTGATCTCTCCATTAGAAAGGGCGGGTTTCAAAATGTTCGCGGCATCCAGCCCTCCTTCAGAATCCCCCGCTCCAATCAACGTATGAATTTCATCTATAAATAATATTATATTTTCGTTTTTCGCTTCCTCTATAATTTGTTTAATTCGTGCTTCAAACTCTCCTCGGTATTTAGTTCCAGCGAGGGCAGAGCTTAGGTCGAGCTCATAAAAAATCTTATTGTTTAAAAAGAAAGAAGATTCGCTTGCTACGATATTTTGTACCAGAGCTTCCACAACAGCCGTTTTTCCTACACCAGCCTCTCCAACAATAATTGCGTTGTTTTTCTTGCGTCTATTTAAAATATCTTCTAGTTTTTTTAGTTCTTCTTCTCTTCCGTAAACGGCGTCGAGCTTATTTTCTAATGCTCGGCGAGTCATATTAGTAGCAAACCTCTCTAACATAGGGAAGCTCTTTTGCGAGCCGGTGGTAGATAATAATTCCTGAACCCCTCCATCGGAAACACCAGAACCTTTAGGGTTTTGTTCGTTATCGCATAGGTATTCCAAGATTTTGGTCGTTACAAAATTTAAATCTACCCCCAGAAACAATGTTATCTCTTCAGGCATCTGGTCAAGGTCTTTAAAAAAAGAAAGAAAAATATGCTCCGCACTAACCCACGAATGCCCTAAATCATAAGCTAATTCGCGAGCATGAGTAATGACCTTCTTCACCGAAGAGTCAATTTTAAACTCGTCAGGTTTAAGTTTCGCGGGTTGCTCCTGTAAAACCGTAGAATACAAGTGTTGTTTAAATTGCTTTAAGTCTAACCCCGCTTCGGCTAATACTTCTATACATCTGCTCTTTTTAAGCTCAAAAAATGCAACGAACAAATGGGTTGTTGTTACTTCGGTATAATTAAACTTAAAAGCTATTTCCTTGCATAGCTGCAAAAGCTTTTGAGACCGAGGTGTAAAATTAATATCTTGGTCGTCAGATGTCATTTTAAATCAGAAAGCTTCATGTAAATCTTGTTGTCTAATATCTTCATATTGTGGATAAAAACCGTAGTATCCGCTTTTCTCCCGGTTATTATAGCGATAGAGCCTTTTTCTGGCAAGCTTTTTCCGCAGTCCAAATAAGGTTGGTACTCTCTTTCCATAAACATCCCTTTGAATTCTCCGGTTTCATCTTCCCCTATAAGAAAATAATATTTGTTACCTGTTTGCGCTGTTCTCTTTATACACGATTTCACAGTACATACCACCTTTACAGGTGAATTGTTTGCCATCTCGATGAGCTCTCGTGTGGTAACCATCGTTCGAGTTCCGTTAAGTCTGAGGGTATCTTTAAGCTTTTTGCTATAACTATAGCCCAACAGCTCTTTCTCAAAATACCAACTCGCAAAATCGTCATTGTGGCTTTCACAGTTTTTATCATAAATTTCTTTATAGGGCCGATACTTAGATAAAAAGGTTTGAAGGCGCGATTCCTTCATGAAAGGCCTGTTGTCGTCACCCATCAACGGAAAGCCCTTTTTCATTGCAAGCGTTATAATTTTAAGAAGGTCGTCACTGTGTTGCGGCACAAGGGCTTTGGCTATTCTTTTTTCTCGGTCAGTTAACACATTGTAGGACTGAGCCTCTAGAACTAATCGTGCCCTTGAGTTTGTACCGACTAACGAGTTTAAGGTTCCGGCTTGAATTAGGCCCGAAAACAGCCCTATATTAATTTTTGCTTGTTTGGCTGCCTCGAACACTTCAAATTTATTTAAATGAGCCGACCCCCCTATTTCTTTCATACTCTCGTTATAATCAAGAATACTTTGAAGACTTTTTTCGCTAACACCTTTAATTGCATTTAAACCATAACGAATGTTTTTTCCTTCCACGCTAAAGTCCTGTCTAGATTTAACCAAATCTGGACGCAGCAATTTGATATCATACATAGGCAACTCCGCAGAAATCTTGGCTATTTTTTCAAAAGGATCAGATTCATTTTTAGCCATCTTCAACAAAGCAATAAAAAATTCTTTGGGGTATTTGAATTTAATGTAGGTTGTCCATGCCGATAAAATTGCATAACTAATGGCATGAGATTTATTAAAAGAATAATTAGCGCTATCTTCAGCCACTTGCCATAACACATCAGCTATCTCGTCCCCACGATGCCCGGTCCACGCATTGGTCAAACGATTCTCCTCTACTTTGGCGGCAATTTTCTCTCTCCACGCAACCATTTGGTCTACTTTTTTCTTACCTACGATGCGGCGCAGCTGTTCCGATTCATCTAACGTAAACCCAATCTTGTTAGCCATCTTCATTAACTGTTCTTGATATAGAGGGATGCCTCCGGTATGATCTAAAATTTCAGCGAAATGAGGGTGAACAAGCTCAGAATCTCCAGTTCGCACATAAGACGCGTACTGGTCTTTGAAGCTTAAAGCCCCCGGACGCGCAATCGCCACCACCGCCGACACCTGTTCTAAATCTCGCGGCTTAACTTTACAGCACACATCAAAGTTCGTATCAGCTTCAATTTGAAAAAGCCCTTGGCCACCTTTAACTTCGAGCTCTTGTAAGTTTTTATATATAAAATCGTCCGTTAAATCAATATCTTCAAATTCAATGTCTATCCCTTTGGTTTCCTTCAAAAGCTGCTTGGTATCGTTCAATACCGTCAAGGTTTTAAGCCCCAAAATATCAAATTTAACCGTAAGCTCGGCAATCCAGTTCATATCATAACATGAAATCAACTCCCCTTCTTTGGTTTTTTGGATAGGACACACATCTGTTAATTTATGATGTGAAATAGCGATTCCAGAAGCATGAACCCCAGTATTTTTAATTAGCCCTTCCAGCTTGCGCGCCACAGCAAAGGCACCGTCATTTTGTGTGGCCCACTGTGCAAACTTTTCACTTTCATTGAAAGCCTCTTGCAGCGGAGCGACCTTCCCGAACACCACCGGAATTTGGTCGCTAATATCATTCATTTCTTCTTCGTCTTTGAGGGCAACCAATTTGCCCACCTCTTTAATACAAAGCTTGCCGCTTAATGTAACCAAATTCAAAATCTTACAAGTACGCCCCTTGTACTTTCTTTTGATATATTCTATAACTTCGCTTCGGCGATCATAAGCAATATCATTATCTACATCAGCCAATAAGCTCCCATCTAGATAAATAACGCCATCTTCACCTTTGATTTTTTTGGCCCGACTTCGAGAAACAAACCGTTCAAAAAATAACTCATATTTGATGGGGTCAACTTTTGTAACCCCTAAAAAATACAACACCAAACTCCCAGCCGCCGAACCGCGCCCGGGTCCCGTGGGAATGCCGCTCTCTTTGCAAAAATTTAATACCTCCCAATTCAAAAGAATATAATCTATAAAACCCAAGTCCTCTAGAATTTTGAGCTCCATCTTCATACGCTCCAGATATACGGTGTCAGATTTGGAAAGACCTTTCGACTGCATATTTTTCCAGCAAAGAGCTTTAAGGAATTTTAAATTACTGCTCGTTTTGGGAATGCCCAGTTCTTTGTAATGGCGCGGCTCAATTACAATCTTAGGCAAAAGAACTCCCGGGGGCGCACATTGATCATATTCAACAAATTGCTCGTAAAAACTCATACCTCTATGTTCCAAATTAGCTTATGAAAAAGATTTAATGTCATTTTCACATCGTATACAGCGTCATGCAACTTATCCGCCTCAAAAGGGATGGAAAACTCCTTTAGCATGGTAATTTGACTTGTTTTCAGCCCCTTTTTAATATAATTGTTTAATTTGTATTGCCATAAGGTTAAATTGTCGTCGACTTTTTTAAGCCCCATTTTATAAGCTTTTGATAAACAATTAGTATCTATAACCCTATTCATGTAACTATAATCAGCAGCCTTCCCGCAGGCTTTTCTTAAAACATTATGAATATATACGTCATAGCCAATGATATTGTGCCCTATCACTAAATAGTCCGGGTCATAAAGATATTTATCAAAAAACTCTAACACTTCGAGTTTATCTCTTTTCTTTTTGTTGTAAGTGTGATTAGAAAAGCCCGTGATACGTGCGGCGTCTGCAGAAACACAGAGGTCGTCAAAACCAATATAAATATCATGTTCGTTCTTTATATTTTTACCTTCGACTTCAATAAAACCAAGCTGCCACGGGCGAGAATATCGAAGATTCAAACCTTCCGTCTCAAAGTCAAAAACTATGTATTTTTGGTTTTTCTTAAACCTCAGTAAACTGTTTGTCATTTTTTCTCAATGGCCATGTTCTTGAAATAACCCTCACCGTAGCTAATTGTCAACTCGGCTCCGGCAGCAATAGCACGGTTAGCTTTAAAAGAACATAAAAACTGATGCTTGTCAATAAAATAATCAACATTGTTAGAATCTGCGTGATTGTATATCATCCCAAAGCCAAGTATAACCACGGGTCGCGTAACGTGTTGTTGTAATATGCCACCGTGCTCCTCACAGAACTCCTTCCAGTCTTTCCTTAGTTCTACCCACGGCAACACAAACCTCCTAAGTTCCTCATCGCAATTTTCCCACATATTATTTTTTAATAAAATCATATGAGCTTCTTCTACGATATCGCCCTGACTGATATCGTGGGTAGAAAACACCCCCCTCCCTTCAATGGGAGATTTTCTAACTTCCAAGTGCGTAGATAAAAATAATTTGTCTTTCATTCTAAATGGTACCGATGGCCGGACTTGAACCGGCACTCCTTCGCAGGAAAGGGATTTTAAGTCCCTCGTGTCTACCGATTTCACCACATCGGCATTTTCTTACCATACCCAAACTATATGCTCATCACTATCATAATCGACAGGAAGGATATCGTAGTTCTTTGTTTTGGGTTTGGTTGGTTTTCTTTTGCGCTTCTTCATTATTTAAAAAATATTTTATAACATTTCTTGCAGAGTAAATGAATTTTACCTTTTGCCTGTACCCATGTCAAGTCAATTTCTTCAAAAGATTTTTTGCAGTGACTGCAGTCGCTCATTCTGATTTTAAAAATTCCACATGCATTCCCGAGTGAATTTCAGCATGACAATTGCGACACACTAAAATAGTTTTGTCCGCTTCTTTTTTTAATTTGTTTAAAGATCGACTCCTCACGCGTGAAATAGTGAAAGACTTATCCCTAAGATGATGAAAGTCTAAAGCGCCATAACATTGATTATAACCACATATACAACATTTTCCCCCTTTATATTCCACCAACTTCCGTTTATTTGAGCGTTGTCGATTAATCGCTGCCTTAACGTGCTGTGACGCTTTGTGTGGATAGAAGCGCCTGTAAATAGTTTGTTGACTTACCCCGAAGTACTTGGCTATTTTAGGCCAAGACTCGCCCGCGGCAGACAGTTCATGCATTTTCTTCAAGTCTATATCTGCTTTATTCCAGCCTCCTTGTTTGCTCATATCATTATCTATAGTCCACTGTCTTTTAATTTCCAGTCGAAAATTTTTTTCCGTTTTCAAAATTCTGGTACCCCGAGCTGGACTCGAACCAGCAACCCTCTGCTTAGAAGGCAGATGCTCTATCCGCTTGAGCTATCGGGGCTATAGGTTATAGCGCACCCGTCAATGCTAGACGTTCTTATTTCAATTAATTTTAAAACAGCCCTTTCTTCAAGGTTGTATTCTTTTTCGAACATTTTATATACTTTGTCTAACGCGGCGTACTCCCCGAGCCCGGCAAACTCTATGTTACAAACACAACTAATTATAGCTTTTTGACGCATTAGCTAGAACTTTTAGTTTCTTCTAGCCAACTCTCCATACAAAATTCCTCACTACCGCACCCGTTTAAATTGGGGCTGTGTATAGATGCTTTCCTGTTAAAGGAGCGACTAGTTATCATCTTATAAGTTTGAAAAGCTGGAAGGTCTTCGCGGTTTCTATAATAAACAGACTTCGTCTTTTGTGTTTTAAAATTATTGACCAAAGCAAACTCCTCCACGGCTTCCTTGAGAAGAGCGTCAACGGGAAGGCCGTTTTCTTCTATAAAAAACAAAGGATCATAATATGTCAAATTGTGCATGAAGTTGGCTTGATATTTAAAATTATTTTCATAAACAAAAGAATCGTAAAAGGGGATTGCCATGGTTAAGTCTTTTTTTACCCAAAATCTCTTCAAATCTTTTTCGGTGATTTTGTTTTGTTGGTCGCAGTGAATATAAGAGTATATTTTATAGAGCTTTTTAACTCCTGAGTCGTTTTTGGCAAAAATGATAATTTTGTGTGAAGGAACCCTGTCGGACTCAACCTCATATTCTTGACACATATTAGTACGAAACCCAAAAATCAATTGCAAATCATTTTCGGAGCACCTTTTCTTTGCTTCCAAAAAACCGTGCATTGTATCTTCGATTAAAACAATTTGTTTCAAACCGGCGTCTAATGCAATATCAATAATACTGTCTGCGCCCCCCATTTTTACTTTCTCCGGCGCGTCCAACGTTAAAATGGATTTGCCGATACTGTAGTGGCTTTTAAACAAAGGTATCATCACAAAGCGTTATTGTGCATAGGAGCCAATCAATGTCAAGTATAATTCCACCGTGGACAGCCGGAATAATGCATTTTCTTAATAGAATCGCCTTTTGATCTTTTCGAAACTAGAATATGATACTCCTCGGGAAATGCGGTTTGCAGCACTTTGTCTTTTTTGTCGCAAAGGGCGTAGTAATCAAAGGGAAATTTGTACGCACAATGCCACATTGGTTTGCCGTCTTTTTTAAGCTGCCCTTTAAACTTAGCAAACCCACATACTATTTGCCCGCCAAAGCTCCCATCTGTTGGCCGAGGCTTATCGCCAGCATATGAGCTTTTTGCGTGGCGTATAGAAAAATTATCAAGATAAATTTGAGATTTGGTTAGCTCAATTTCAAATTTATTTAAAATTCTATCGCTAAGTTTTTTCATATGAATGGTGCCTTTCCCGTTCAAGTCGAATTTCAAAAATAAAAACTCACTGTGTCTGTTTTTGTAATCCGGGAATAGGTGGCGCACCGCAAGGCTGTAAATGTAATCTTGTAAATTTTTAGTTACTTCCTCTCCTTTAAATACTTGTTTGCTTGTTTTGAAATCACGAATGATTGCAGAATTGTTTTTTTTGTACAAAAAGAGTTTATCAATAAAACCTTTGATGCAGTAGTCCTTTTCCTCCCCTTTTATGTGAAGGTCAAACTCGTATTCAGAATGCTCTTCGTCAAGTTTGCCTTTCTTTATGCCAAAAAAATCATGCTCTAACCCGGCTAAGGTCATTGTGTTTATTAGTTCAACGTTTTCTTGATCGGCTACACCTAAGCGCTCTGCGTGCTTTAAAACTAATCTTTTGACGGCCGCTGAAACAAAAATATCTTTAGCTTTAACGATTTTCTTGTAAGTGCCTTTGTGGCGCTTGTTACCCAAGCACTCAAAAATTAAATGACAAATCGAACCGCGGGCTGCCCCTTCATTAGTTTTGTCAGGTAGTTTTAAATTATATTTCGACCAATAAAGCCAACTACAGGTCTTAGCAGTCTTAAGGCGACTAGCTGACAGTTTAACCTTTTGTTTTAATGCACCCATTATTCCTCGAGATATGATTGTAAAAAAGAAATCTTGCTTTTAAGCTTATTCTTATTGGGTATAATACGTGCGCCCGAAGACGATTCCAGAGTTTTTAATAAGAATTTCAATTGAGTGGTATGGTTCACGTCTTTGTTTACCCATTCGTGAAAAGTGCCATGTACGTGCATATCAGAGAGGTCGTTAGAAGGGGGGAGTTTAATGCACAACTTAGAAAGGTCAAAAAAATCACTTAACTTGATGAAGTCTTTGATTGCCGATTCTAAACCAATGTTTTTCTCTTTCTCCGAATCGTTATTTAAGGCAATAATGATTCTCGAGGGGTTAAGAGCAACGAGTTCACATATTTGCTTAGATGAAACTCCTAGGCCAAATGTAACGAGATGGTTTAACATTTTGTTTTCAGTCAAAGCTAGACTGTCTCCGACACTCTCTACAATTACCACCTCTCCTTTTTTAACTATTTCCTCCCGGAAAATATAACCGTGAGGAGTGGGAAGGTATAAAGGATAAAGCCAATTTCGACGTTGACCAATATGTTTCCACTTAGGAAGGGAAGAGCCCTGCGTGTATCGCAAAGCACGCCCGGTATAACCAATAATATTATCGGCCACCTTGGGCTGAAAGACAGGAAAAGTATACCTGCCGTTCATTTTTCCGGCAGTAGCATACCCTCCTTGATAAACTCTCAAAGTATCTAAAGATATTTTTTTATCTAAATAAAATTTATGGTGAGGAAGTAATTTCTTTAAATCTGATTTGCTGTAAACTTGATCCATTTTAATTTTAACCCTATTGTCTCTTTCTTCTAAAAAATTTAATTCAGTTTTGTCGGTGGAAACGTACTTTTCTATTCGTTTTTTGTCGGTGGTCCCTAACACCTTGCTAACTAGCCTGAAGAAAGGTTGGTGTTTTTCGTCCTCCACAAAGTCACGCCAAACCCCAGAGTCTTTGTAAATCTGTATGGCGGTGGGGTTATCCCCGTTCCTCCAAACCGCAGAGGTTTGCCAATACAAACCACGATCACTAAGGTTAAAGCCAAGCTCAATTAAAGCCTCATAGATGTCATTCTGCTCTAAACGGGGGTACTGGGTCATCTTCTCTTCCATTAGGTTCTATGTCTCCTTGCGCTCCGAGAGCTTCAGCCAAGTCTTGTTGGTCTCCAATCTCCGTGGCCGTAAAGGCGTCCATCTCAATATGAACTGCGTTTGACTTCAAGGAGTCGTCAGGCATCCTCACGGGCTCAGTTGCTCTCGTATAGCTCTTTCCTAGGTGCCTCGCTTTAACGTTAATTAATTTATGTGTCCCAAAGTTAGGCTCTTCTTCGATCTCGTCCAATGTTTTTTTACGCAATATAAACATATGAGAACAAAACTGCGTAATTCTGTCTGAGAGAGAGACAATACTTTCGTCATCAATGACATTCTCAGCACGGCGATTATTGACAACTCCGGAACGGTTACTTTGGACCGACGTAATCATCGGTATAATAGGCTCCCCTTCTTTAAGGATTTCCTTTTGGACGGTTTGCTTAAATTTATTTACCATTTCTCCTACCACTTGCCACTCGGTCTTGCTGGACTCCGAGTCAGACGCAGATTTAATGTAATCAAAAGAAAAAATCATAGGGTTACCTCTCCCGACGGTCGAATAATAAAATCTACGTAAAGTTGCTATCATTTTATCTACGCTGTATCCCCCAACGTTATAATAATATAGTTGAATTTCTTTGTTTCTTATTTTCTTAAACGCCTCCCTTACTTGAAGGACCGTATCCTCACCCATTTGCCTCCATTTTCCTGTTTCTAAATAATGATGTCCCACTCCGGTGAGGGCGGACGCTTGGCGTGTAATAATTTCTTCTTTGCTCATTTCCCCGTTATCAAAATGTAATATAGGGACATTGTGCTCTTGAGAAACTTTAGTACAGAAGTCTAGGCAGAAACGGGTTTTGCCGACCCCAGAGCGCGCCACAACGACAGTTATGTTGCCGGGTCGCAAGAGGGAGCCATACAGCTCTTGAAGGCGCTGGTGGGGACCTGAGAGTCCAAATTCCTCCACGGGGTTGTTTCCTCGATCCTCGATAAATTCCTCTAATTCAGTGTAAATATCCACCGGCTTTTCTGGCCCGTTATCAAACAAGTTCATCTGGCTATTGAATGTTTCATCTGCCGTCTGAATAATTTCAGAAAATTCCGAAGAAGCGGGCATTTTTTTGATTTTCTTGGCCGTTTCTTGTGCTGCTTGGTAAATAGAGCGACGAATCGAAAACTTCTTTAATTCTTGAGCTACTGCCACCACTTGGTTGAGGGAAGTACCTCTCAGTGACAGCGAATAAATATAATCGTTAATGTTAAGGTCTTGAGGAAAACTGATATTAAAAGACTGAATACGTTGAGCTAATATAACATGATTGACTTCATTGTATTGGTCTATGCACTGCTTAAGTGCCAAAAAAATAGTTTTATTTGTTTGGTTATCGTCCGCATAGAAGTCCGACTCGTCAATGAAATTTTCAATTTCCGCATACTTGTCGGGGAATTTAATTAAAGCCCCCAATAAATGTTGTTCTAGATCAAGAGAATGAATCATAGGCAACTCAACCTAACACTGAGGGGAGGGGTATGTCAAGTCAAATCTGTGTCACTACCATCATCTATAGCTGCTTTTTCCCCCATCTCCAAATCCTCAAGAAATCTTTCCAATGCTTTTCGAAGCCCCATTTCAATAATTTGTGAACCAATTTTACAATTAATCATTGCTTTCCCCTGTTGATTAACATATGCTAAAATAAATCCACCATCGTCTCCGTTACCCGTAAACTCATACATCTTCTCCAAAAAACTTTCAGGAATAACAAATTGAGAGGGGTCACCTATGTCGTTTCTTTCTGTCATTTGTTTGTATAATATATTACACTCAAAACATTACAAATCCAACATTTTATCTAAATCCGAAAGCTTATTCTCTCCATCAAAATACTCCAACAAAATAATATCGTTAAGATTGCAAAAATTTATTTTATCTTCGTCTCGTTTTAATTGTTTGAGGTAGTTTATTTTACTGTTGGCATGCATAAAGGGAATAAATTTAGTGTGCTGTTTGCCTTGCACCTCTATAATAACATTCTTAGTAGCATTATAAAAATCGAAAGTCATGCGACTGCCAGCTAAAGGAAATTCCTCGAACACTATATCGTTAAGCCAATATTTTTTTAAATATTTTTTAACAGAGTTTTGTACCTTGCTTTTACTTTTAGAGTCCCACTCGACGAGGTATTTACGGGCGGCTTTAACTTTTTTTGTTGAACCAAATAAAGTTTTAAACACCATAGCTAGAAGTTAGCATTTTTTTAAAATAATTCAATAAAAACTCCTTAGCTTTTTCGTTTTCCTCAACAAATTTAGAAAGCTGGTTTTCTCCTTGGATCTTCGGGGGAAATTCGATGCCTTCTTCGGATAGCATTGTTAAAAAATCCTCATCAAACTCAATCCATCCCGCACCTTTTTTGACAGCCAAGTCCCAAAGAAACATCATGTCTAAAATTTCCTTTTCCACCCAAATGCTTTTACCGCCGGTACGGCCATAAACAATGGGGTATTGAATTACCGAGTTGGTTTTTTCGTTAGGGCTTTTCTTAACTGTTATTTTGGCATAACGACCAATAATTTTGTTTTTTTCTGGGTCATATTTTTCGTTTTGCTTTTGCAGAATCTGGTCTGTTTTAAAGCATGGCTCAAACTCCAATATAAAATTAGCAAAATGCAACAAAGCGTTGCCTCCCGTCGCCGAAGTTTGCCTAACCGGAGCCTTACTGTAAGGGTCAAGTTTGATATCCGCACGAACCTGACTAACAAAAATAGCCATGTGACCGCGCTTAGATAGGGCTATGCTCACTCGCTTCATAAAATCCGAAGCAATAACCGCCCCTCCCGCCACTTTTTTAGAGTCTACAAAAGGTTTGTCCATGTCACCTTTAGCGATAAGGCCATCCACCGAATCTAAAACAAAGCAATATTTGGTTCCCTCCGAGTTCTTGCCTACAAGCATTCTAAGGGCTTCTACCACCGTCTCGTATATATTACATTCGAAAACAAAACAATTGCCGTCAGCCCACCTTTCTGTGTCAAAAACGAAGTCTACTCCCGACCTTGCTCTCATCTCCTTGGTCAAGCGCCCCTCCGCTTTAATATAGAAGCCCCGACCATTGGGAACGGTTTTTAAAAAATTACGCATAACTTCTAGCGCCTCGGAGGTTTTCCCTCCTTCGTTAATACCGGTGAACCGATGCAGGCCGGGGCCAAAGCCCCCCCCTAGTTCATAATCAACCACCAAACTTCCACTGGAAACTTTGTAGTCGTGATCATCCTCAAAATTATAATGATCTTTTGGGTTGTTCTTTAAGAAAGAACTTACTAACTCATTGGGACTCAATCCTTTAGCCTCTTCTGTTTTTTTTGTTCTAGCCATCTAAAAAATCTTTTATTGTTCTTGGTTTTCGTTGGATTATAACATCTTCTCCACACTTTTCAGTAGAAAGTTTTACGCATTGGTCTTTTTTTACAGTATATTTCGCTTGTTGGTATTTTTTGTCAAGCTCGTCTTTGAAGGGCCACCTGAAGAACTGAGCAAAACTTTGAAGCTGCTGCTCTTTTTCTCCGTATTTTAATTTAATTAAAATAGGTTTAAAGTTAACTTTAAGCCAAAAATTTTCATCAGGATAAAGCCCAACTAACCTTTTAAGTAAAAAGGTCTCCTTTTTCCAAAATTTACCCAACTCTTTTTTGGGTATCTCCAAATGTTTTCGTACAATTTCTCGCCTTAATGCAAGAATTGACTTAGGTTTTTCAGAATAACCAAATAAAACAGGTAATTTCTCCAAAAACTTGCGCCTATAAGTTTTCTTTTTGTCAAAAGTTAAGCTATCCAGCTCCATGCGTCTAAATTAACACGCGCGCCCGGGGCCTGTCAAGAAAAAAGCCCCCAAAAGGGGGCTTACGTTTTTCTTATTTGGTAGTCGCTAGATATTAATACCCTGCTTGCTGTTCTGCAGATCGCAGTTGTGGGTTTTTTAGTTTATCTTTCTGTACTTGCTCCTGTAACTTGTCGTCTATCTCGTAACCCTCATAATTGATGGGACGAGTATCCTGAAAGACTGTACCCACATCTTTTGGATCTACGTACTTGTCGGGAAAAACAGCAATCTGAGTGGCGTCGGCTAAGTCAAATTCCTTTTTAACGGTGTTCGGTAGCGCGGCTACGAACTTTGGACCTTTCTCTTTTACGAAACTGACTAGCTTCCTTTTGAACTCATCATAAGGCATATTACCGGACATCCTACCAAAATTTGAAATAGCAGCCTCTACGTCAGAAGCCGTGACGATAGGGCAACTTCGTGAAGCAGGAAACAGAAAATCGCTATCTTTTAAATAGTTAATATCAACCTCTAAAACATTATCTTTTATTCTAGCAACTTTAACGGAATCGGTTGCGTGAGCTTTATCAACTTTTTCGTCCTTTTTAATATAGAAAACTTCGGCTCTTTTCTTTTCTGAAGGCTTGCCCTTTTCTAGCTTTTTGATTTTGGATTGATCGTCTTTAATAGCGTCCTTCTCGTGCTCTTTTTTTTCTTTCTTTGTGTCACGTTTAAGCTCTTTAGTGTCTATTTTTTCCCACTGCTTCTTGGTTTTAGTGGCGCTTTTGGACTCTTCTTTAGCCTCTTTCTTGTCCTTTTTTTCACCCTTCTTGTCAGGATCTTTCTTGTCAGAACCTTTCTTATCGCCCCCCTGTTTCTTGCGAATCATTTCTAAAAATTTTTCTCTGGCAGCTTTTTGCTTGTCGCTACCAGCGTCAGACTTGGAAACATGAACCCCCAATTCCTTAGCCTTTCTTGTGATTTTAGCAAGCGCTGTCTTCTTCGCTTCTGCAGGAATATGGGTTTGGCTAAGGCGTGCTAAAGCGTTCCTTACGTGAGCGGCATCTGGAATAGGGAGGTGGCGCAAGGAGCGCGGCGTAGTTTTTCCCTCGGAATCCTTTTCGCCACCCGGCGCAATATAAGCAAAATCAGAGTCGGGCAGATTGTTGATGGCTTTAGCGCTCAACTTAGCTCCTAACATTTTTTCCCTGATTTGTGTGGAAAAATCCACAGATTTATCTAAATTTTTTGACTGGCTCATTTTTCTGATTTATAACAGGTTTTTTCTCTTCCTTCTTCTTTACTATATAATAAATTTTAGATTTAGGACAACCCTTCATTGTTGTATTAGTTTACACCAACTTTGGGGGAGATAGAACCAAATTATGATAGTTTATCAAGTGTTAGGCTTGGTTTTCTTGTTTGAAAGGGCTCTTAGGTTACCTAATATAGCCTCCCTGTGGTGCTCGGTGACGAAAGGGTTCTCCAATAATTTGTTGAACAGCTTTTTTGCGCAAGAAAAACGACCAATCCACCAAAGCGCAACCGCCTGCTGGAATTCAAACACAAAATCTCCATCATAGCCCACCTCTGTTAATAAAGACTCTCCTTTAAAAGCCGAAGCTGTTTCTTCTCCAATCCTTGCCCATGCATAAACTTGTTGCCACTTGTCTTCATCCCTCGCGTCCTGTGATATTTCGTAAACAATGGACATCAAATAATAAGCTTCCGGACGCCGGGGTAAGAGGGCCACCGCTAGCTGCAAAGCATTTCGGACATGCGCTTCTCTGCCGCCTATAGACCTAAATGCAACAGCCTTTCTCAACAAGCACTCGTATGCCAACAGATCATTGTCTGTGTTTTCGGCGCAGCTCAAATAGTATCCCATAGCGGAAGAACAATGTCCTATCTTTTCATACTCATAGCCCAACCAAAACTTATTTAAATTATCGTGAGGATTTTTAATAAAATGCTCCAAGAGATTTTGGAGGGTTGTGCTACGACGGGCAAGATACATTTCGGTCCCTTTTATATGGGAAACGCTGTAACCTAGGTCCACCAAAAAAACAAAAAGCTTTTGTTTCGCCGATTCAAAGGTGTCTTGAAGGTTGTCTGGGTGACAGCCTATCATATAATTGCATTCAAATAAAATAGAAGGATAGCTGTTTCTGATTAAGGTGTTGACTGCTCCTCTTAGAACGTCTAATTCATACCCTTCGACGTCTATTTTAAGAAAGCCAATGTTAGTTAATTTAAAAGAATCTAATGTTTCTACGTTTACAGAGTAAGAGTTTTCGTTCTGTCCCACCACGGCCTCATTGTTTTCGTCAATTAGAGGGAGCCCGCTGGTACCCCCGTCGATTTCACGCACACAAAACACTTCCTTTTTTTTAGAAGACCCAAGTGCCACATTATATGTGGTGGTTTTGGGGGTTAAGCCTTTAAGTATTATATTTGAACGCAAATAACTATAAGCTTCCTGAGCTGGCTCAAAAGAATAAACATGCTTAAAAGAATCAGCCAATTCAAAAGTATAAGAACCAATATGAGCACCAATGTCTACAAAGCTTTTATTAGAATTTGAAAATTCTTTTCGGACAAAAGTTATCAGGTCCGCTTCTGGCAAAAGGCTCCCGTTTTTATTAATAAACCGAAGCATAGAGTCTGGAGCAAAAAAGCTCTCTGCTCCTAGGCTTTCGTGTTTTTTGTGGGGGCTAACAATATGCATTATATTTTTAATAGTTTATCAAAATATTTTTTAGGCATTTTAAATAAATAGGCAGTATTATCTTGAAAACCAAAAGTAATTAAAAAATTATCTTTGTAGCTTGCCATTCCGCAACAAAACTCTATTCGTCCATGCATAAAGGTAAACCTATCAGAATAGTTTACCAAATTCCACCCCTTGTCCCACACTATAAAGCGATGGTAATAAAAAGCATCTCGATCATCTTTTTCGTTATGCCACCCCTCAACCTCATGGATTACAACAATGTAGTAGTCTTTATAGGGAATAACTTGCGAGCCCCCGCGAGGCTCAAGGCCTTTAGGAAGTTCGTTTGGTTTAGAAATATAACTATGAGATGGGCACAGATTTGTAGCAGACTTAATAGAGCCATCCCTAGGATCAATCACAGGGTACTCTTGGGTCGCCACAGTTGTACGGCTAAGGTCAGCTTGAACTACTTCCACGGGACTGCACCATTTTAAATAAAGAAAGGGCGAGTCAATCAGGGGCATCCAGTTTTTTTCACAATAAGAATCAACATGTAGGGGAGCTTCAATAAAAAAGCGCTCTTCTTCTGTGACTTTATTTGTGGTAATATTCAAAGGAGAAACTTGCATGCGCCCCCGACCGTCAGGAGAAAAACGCCTAACTCCGGAGCCGTATATTTTACCGTCCCACTGAGTAAGCCTCAAATCCTCCACTCCTACAAAATCCCACTCTTGCGGCACAGGAAACTTGCCTCCGTCAATTTTTCTTGGATTATGTGGCGTCATAGTGTCTACATTTAAATCACATATGTAATTTTCGGTCCGTAAACGCTCATCACAATCAGGACGCACATAATTCAAGGGTCCCCATGGAGTTTGGTATTTTTGGGCATTTTCGCAGTGATGTAGGTAATAAGACACCCACCGAATATTCAAAAGATATTGAGAGTCCTTTTCCACTTCAAGGATTGAAGTATTGCAAAGAGAAAGGTGCTTGGTAAGTTTAGGCGAAATTAGGAGAGGATGAATTGAACCACCCTCGTCCAAACAGTCTTTCACCACAGAGGATACCATGTTTATTTAACGGGACATGCGCCACCCTCGCACTCAAGCCCTTCTATAGTCTGACCGTTGCCTACAGAAACTGCCGTCACTCTCTTTATGGAAGAGCATAACTTTTTATAATCCTCTTCGGTGACTTCTTCGTAGGGGGCTTGCGCAAACCCGTGGTCCGAATGAAGCAAAAAAGAAACACTTTTTATGTTATTTTTATAATTTTCTCGTAACCACTTTTTAATATCCACGAGCTCCTCCTTGCGGTAATAAACAGTGCAGGACACCGCATTATCAGACCACTTT
>Ga0080013_1001996_pt1 | contig 25362 bp, 18 predicted proteins | sample ETNvirenome_6_85_FD_69236 | JGI IMG/M metagenome (GOLD analysis project Ga0080013, IMG submission 69236) | Marine viral communities from the Pacific Ocean - ETNP_6_85 (SPADES assembly) (version 2) | ecosystem: Environmental > Aquatic > Marine > Oceanic | place: Pacific Ocean | collected 2013-06-19
TGCCTATTTCTATGACACGGACACCAAAATTGATTGGGACAACGATTATATAAGTCTTCAGACGGACGGTAATGACGTTTTGGTGGTTAGCGGCTCCCGCGTCGGCATTGGCACTTCATCACCGGATCATACTTTAACGATATCTGGTTCTGTCTCAGCCTCGTCAGACATGTCTGCCTCAGCTTTCTATGGCATGGCACTTTCTGCATCGGGAGATGCTTATATCGGCAACAACCTGTTCGTTTACAACAATTCAGTACAGCTCTGGGGTGGTCTGGATCTCAACAGCGCAGGTATTACTGCTACCGGACCGATTGCTGACGCCACAACGGTGTCCGGCTCCGGTCCCGCATATTTTGGGAGTATACAAACCTCCGGAAGCGTAACATTAGATGGGGGAGTTTTATCTTCATCCGCCAATGTCTCTGCCTCGGCTTTCTACGGCGATGGTTCTATGTTGCAAGGCGTGACCGGTTCTGGCGGTGGAGCCTCCCCCGGAGGCGACGACACTCAAGTTCAGTTTAACAGCGGTGGCTCTTTTGATGGGGATTCCAAATTTACATGGAACGACGGACTTGAGGAACTAGCAGTGTCGAGCATTTCTAGTTCCACATACATTAGCGCGTCAACAGTTGATATATATACCGCCATTCATTTTTCACAGTCCGCCACGCAGACATCTGACTTTAATGTTGCCAGCCCGGGGATTCCCTGCTATAGAGTTGATACAAGTTCTGCGGTTGTAACTGCCTCTTTGCCGGCATTAGCTTCCGGTATGGAAGGGAGGTGGGTCAATATTAAAGATATTGGACTTAGCGCATCAACCAACAATGTGGTGGTAGAACCAAATGGTAGCGATACAATTGACGGGGCCACCAGTTTAAAGATTCAAGCCAACGGGGGATCTGTGGGACTACAGGCAGATCCAGACTCGACCGAGTGGTATATCGTTTTTACGAATTAGGAAAAGAATATGGGATTAGTATTAGAAAGTGACACATGGAAACTCCAGTCAGACGCAGACTGGTACGTGGAGTACACCGTTGACTTCACCACGCAGAGTTCTGCTGCGATCGCTCACAACGAGACGTTTAGTCTTGGAGCACAGACCGGCGATGGGTCAGCCGCGACATGGACCGCTGAGGAGGATGACACGGGAGATACCGACGACGCTATCGGCACGCTTGAGTGGGTCGCCGGCTCAGGGCTCAAGGTCACTCCAGCAACTGGCACCAACACATGGAACCAGGGACTAGACTCCCCCTGCCTCACGGTAGCCCTGTCAGACTGTATCCCAAACCTGACGAGCCAAGACGTCATCTGTGTCCAAGCTTTTACTGCAGAGCCAGTCACTCTCGCTGCCAATCACGATGGGTATGGTATTGTCTTGTATGACCCCGCGGCAGACCTTGCGTCGGTCAGCAAGTGGATCTATTATCGGAACTATTATACCAACGGCGCGCGGTATTGGCAGGTCAGCGGGAATCCAACCAATGCCGCCGGGACAAATGACGCGGGTGGTGTCGCGACAGTTCCAAGAAGTTTCGAGATCGTCGCCTATCTCACTGGAGGAAGTGCGATCTGCGCTCATTCAACATCGACAGACACCAGCGCCGTTCCGCTGAACACAATCTCGACAGACCGAGCATGGGTCGAGGCTGCCGACAACCCCCTGAGCTCCTGGGGGACATTCTCTGAGCCGACCATGGCCATCGACCCGGACGACTGGAGACTGGCTCTCATGAGCTTTAAGGTGGCCTCCGGGACAAGCTTCTATAATTACTTTTCGTCCGTTAGGATCCTTCGCCTTGGTGGACTCGGCGGTGGAGCCGATTAATTTCAACGACCCTAAATCACAACTATTAGTCATTTCCCTATCTTACGAACTATTTATTTCTGATAAGTCATCAGATCTGGAGTTAATTTTATGTCTTCATTATTAGAAGAAGCAATCGTAGATGCTAAAGCCCTTAAGGAAGCAGCACTTAAAAATGCTGAAAATACCGTATTAGAGAAATATTCGGGTGAAGTAAGACGCGCCATCGACACTCTCTTAGAGCAGGATGACCTGGGACTAGGTCTAGAAGAGGACGCTGCCACCGAAGGCGCCGACGCTGATTTGATGGAGTTTACCAAAGATGTTCCATACGGACATCAAGACGAGGCACTAGATGCCCCGGCCCAGGACGAGATTATTGAGATTGACTTTAATGAGCTTAAGACGCGTCTTGAAGAAGAAGACGAAGTTGTGGGGCCTGACGACTTGATCGATGCGACTGCCTTGGCAGACGACATTGCTCTGGAAGAGAGCGGCGCGGAAGAAGTCGACCCTTCCGATCCCGTCGCCTCCGAAGAAGGAAACGAGGCTGAGTTGGCTGCCGGGGCACGGGAGAACGAAGACGATTCCGGACCCGGACCCTCGACAATGTCCGAAGAACAAGACGATGACCTTAATCTTACCGAAGAGATGATCAGTGATCTTATTGAAGAACTGGTGTCCGAGAAAATCACCTTTGATGGTACTCCACGTCCGCAAGGCTGGTCGTCCCTTAACTCCGCCGACAATAGTGTTGAGCAAGCAAACAACGACGCCATGGCAGCGGCCCAAGCTGCCCTCCTCGACGAAGAGGAAGAAGAACTAGAAGAGGAGTCCACGGCACCTGATGTGATATCGGACGTGACACTCTATGAGACTAAGATCTCAAAACTTACAGAATCAACAAAAGAGTTACATTCTCTTTTGACTGAAGCCAAGAATCAGCTTACTAAGTTGAACTTGGCGAACGCCAAGCTTGTTTATCAAAACAAGGCTTTGAATAGCGCCTCCTTGAATGAGCGACAAAAAGAACAAATTGTCGAAGCTGTTCAATCTGCCAATTCTGTTGAAGAAGCGAGCATGATTTTTGAAACAATTCAAAACGCAGTGGGGGCCCCGAAAGATCATCGGATACGCCCACAGACACTTCGTGAAGCGGTTCAAAGACCTACGTCGCTTTTACTCAACTCTAAGAAAAACAACGAGGCAACATATGATCCTAAAATGGATCGTATGCTGCGTTTAGCAGGTTTGAATAAATGACATTCAATTATTACAATTATAAGGAGGTTATATAAATGTCTATTGTACAGAAATTAACAGAAGGCATCGTTAACCGTGATCTTTCTTCGGAAGGCTCTGCCCTCATTGCAAAATGGGAACAGACCGGTCTTCTGGAGGGTCTCGGTTCCGATGATTCTAAAAACGGTATGGCTCGATTGCTTGAAAATCAGGCAAAAGAGCTTCTCCGTGAGTCCAGTTCCATGGCCGCAGGCGGGGATGTTGAGGGCTTTGCAGCCGTCGCGTTCCCACTCGTCCGTCGTGTATTCGGCTCCTTGATCGCTAACGAACTTGTTAGTGTTCAGCCGATGAGTCTCCCCTCGGGACTTATCTTCTTCCTCGACTTCACCTATGGTGGTGTTGTAGAGGATACGACAACCGCTCGACTCGGATTCGAGGTTGGTAAATCAGTGTATGGTGGCGACGTTGTCGGTGCCCAGATCACTGGTGGTGTTGATCTAAGTGGTCACGATGGCGAAGATGCTGGTGGTGTGTATAACTTACGCAACGGCTACTCTTCTCCAACGGGATCGGCTGCGACAAGCCCCGCCTGCGACATCTCTGGTAACATTGATGGCGGCGGCGCTGTTGGTGACAACGCTCTCTCCAATGGCTGGACCTCAGCTATCGGCGGTGGCGGACTCACCGCACAGTACATCAGTGCTCAGATGCTGAAGTATGATCCTGATCTTACTTCGGGCTCTAGCTTTGCTGTTTTAACACAGGACCTTTCGTCCACACAGTTCAACTATGATGACCTTGTTGGCATCGATGCTCAGTGGACCACAGCGCTCAACCCTGACAATGACATTCAGATTATTCGTCGACTGTCTTCATTAAGTAAGTCCTCTGATCTGTCGACCACATCTGATGGTATCGTCCGTATCGTCGCTGTTGGTACTGGTTCGGCCGCACAGGTCGGCGCAGCACTTAATGCTGCAACGCTGACGTATCCCATCGTGGACAACTTCGGTGGCAACACTACAGGTAACCCAATTGGTGCGGTTCTGCCGGCTACCACGTGGGGACTTGAAGGTGCTGATAACATCCCCGAGATCGACATCAAGGTCGATTCCGTGGCTGTCACTGCAATGACCAAGAAGCTCAAGGCCAAGTGGACCCCAGAGTTAGGACAGGATCTTAACGCTTACCACAACCTTGACGCTGAGGTTGAGCTGACTCAGATTCTTTCTGAGCAGATTGCTCTTGAGATTGATCAGGAGATCCTTGAGGACCTCGTTAAGGGTTCGACGGCCGGAGTTCGCTTCTGGTCTCGCAACCCCGGCGATTTCCTTAATCGTACGACTGGCGCTGCCAACTCTTCGCCTGAGTTCACCGGTAACGTGTCTGAGTGGTATGAGACCCTCGTTGAGACTATCAACGATGTCTCCGCTCTGATTCACCGTAAGACTCTGCGTGGTGCTGCTAACTTTGTGGTGTGTTCACCTGAAGTTGCTAACTTGCTTGAGTTCACTGCTGGCTTCCGTGCCAACGTGACTGCTGATAGCGATCGTGGTGACATCGGTGCTGTTAAGGTCGGTTCGCTTTCGAAGAAGTTCGACGTTATGGTCGATCCTTACTTCCCGCGTAACATCATTTTGGTGGGACGTCGTGGTAGTAGTTTCCTCGAGAGTGGTTATGTGTATGCACCCTATGTGCCGCTGCAGACCACACCTACGATCTTCGGTGTTGAAGATTTCGTGCCCCGTAAGGGAGTCATGACTCGATACGCCAAGAAGATGGTTCGCCCGGATATGTATGGCTTAGTTGTCGTTAAGGCTCTGAACGAATAATATAACTGACGTAGGTTAAATTAATGAAAGCCCCGTCTCTTTTGAGGCGGGGCTTTCTATTTAGTAATGGACTAATCGAGGACCTCTTTAATGGCTATACCCAAACTTAACCCCGCATCTACTTCAAACTCTAACGTGTTGCCTGTCACGGGCAGTACAGACAACGTTGTCGCAACGCTACCGTTTGGAATCTATGCCGCATCTACTGCGTTTGTATCCGGCGCCGCAGACCAGGTATCCTATACTTACAAAAAGCTGGGAGGAGATGTCCTCGATATTGAAATGACTGAAGGGAATGTGTATGCGGCCTATGAAGAAGCGGTCTTAGAGTATTCCTATTTGGTAAATCTACATCAAACCAAAAACTCTCTTTCGAACTACCTTGGAGCAGCAACTGCATCGTTCGATCAGGACGGACAGATTATTTCCGGAGACTCACTATCCGGATCCAATGTTGAATTGAAGTATCCTAGGTTTAATTATGGGTACGTCCGTCGTATCTCAGAAGGACTGGCAACGGAAGCTGGATTCGGTGGGCTCACTCCCATTTACTCAGCCTCTATCAAGACAAACGCCGGCACCCAAGATTATGATCTACAGACTTTAATTTCTGGATCCTCCGCCCTTAGTGCTTCAGTTCCTTATTATGGAAAAGTAAAGGATAAAAGGGTAATCATTCGCAAAGTGTTCTTTAGGACACCACGCGCCATGTGGAGATTCTATGGATATTACGGAGGATTCTCCGTTGTTGGAAATATGAGGACTTACGGACAGTATGCAGATGATTCTACGTTCGAGATAATCCCAACATGGCAGAATAAGGCACAGGCCATGGCTTATGAGGATGCCTTATATACGCGCATTTCTCACTATTCTTATGAGATTAAAGACAACTGGCTAAGGATATTCCCAAACCCGGACTCCACAAGTCCCAGGAATTTTTGGATACAGTTTAGTATTGATCAAGAATACGAACCGTGGCAGGAAACCGGCCGCGGCTCAGATGGTGTTTCCGGCATCAATAACCTTAATACAGTACCTTTTAGTAATTTACCGTATGAGAGCATCAACTCTATTGGAAAGCAGTGGATCCGGCGCTTTGGACTAGCGTTAGCTAAGGAGATGCTCGGCCAGATCCGCGGAAAGTTTAGTACCGTTCCTATTCCCGGCGAAAGCGTAACTTTAAATGGGACAGAACTATTAAGCCAGGCCGCCGCCGAACAATCTTCTCTACGTGATGAATTGAAGGCAATACTGGATGAAATAACCTATGACAAGCTGGCAATTACTGACTCCTCTATGCAGGATGCAGCCGAAAAAGTGCTGGTCAATGTTCCCGCCGGCATTTACGTAGGATAGGAAGGGCTCATGTCACGCAGTAAACGTACACAAGCTCAAATTCAAGACAAGAAGGCTCAGGAGTATGATTATGTTGGGAATAAAGAAGTTGCGTCCCACTTGCATGAAATCGAATTGGCTGAGTCGACGTTGGAAACCATTGATGGAGCAATGCTTAACTTTATTAATGAAGATCTTGATCTTTCTGTCTCTCGAAATGATGGATTCGAAAAGGTCCCGGTCTTGTGGGTGAGCGCAGAGCGCGCCTATCAAATTAAACACAACAAAGATCTGAGAGACAGAGAAGAAACACTTGTCCTTCCATTAATTACTATAAATCGGTCTTCGGTTGTTAAAGAACCAGACTTTAGGGGGACAGCCTGGGCGAATATCTACCCTCAACCTGATGCAGCCGGCGGAACTATCACTCTAGCACGCACCATCAATCAAAAGAAGACGGCCGAATTTCAAAATGCGTATGCTAATCGAAAATACGGCACCGAAGGCAACGTCACAAGTAAAATGAAAAACTCCAATAAACGAAACATGTCGACTCAACGCGTTGTATATGAAACTATCACGATGCCGCTACCAGTATGGGTGAAAGTTACTTATGAAATCTCTTTACGCACCGAGTACCAGCAGCAGATGAACACTCTCATCACCCCCTTCTTTACTATTGCTGGCAACTCAAGGATGCCCAAGCGAATTGAAAATGAGGGGCATGCCTATGAGGTCTTCATTGATGGGAGCTTCAGTGATAATGCCAATAAAACCGATCTCGGGATGGCACAGCGCAACTATGAGACCATTATTACCGTAGAGGTCTTAGGATACCTGGTGTCCGCCGGGGAAAATCAGGAAAAACCGAAGATTGTCCGAAGGCAAAACCCCGTCGAATTTAAATTTTCCCGTGAAAGGACAATCGTGGGCGATATACCCCGTAATATTAAAGATGGATTTTTTAAACAATAGTTCTGTTAGGATAGTTTCAGACTATTTAACTTTGAAGAATTAGTTACTTGTGAGGAGACCGTAACACATGTCAGTAAAAAAATATAGGTTCGTATCACCCGGCGTTTTTGTCAACGAGATTGACAACTCCCAGATCCCGGCGTCGCCAGCAGGAATGGGACCTCTGCTCATCGGCCGCGCCGAAAAAGGCCCTGCGCTGCGCCCCGTTACCGTAAACTCTTTCGAAGAATTCGTACAGATCTTTGGTACTCCGGCCCCCGGCGGCATCGCCTCCGGACGTGCCGGCGATGTATGGAGAAAAGGCAACGATAAGACCGCAGCCACTTATGGTATGTACGCGGCCCAGGCATATCTCAGAAACAGCTCCCCCATAACGTACATCCGTCTCCTTGGAGCACAGACCACCGCCGACGGCGGACCCGTTGCAGCCAGCGATGGTGAAGCCGGCTGGAATGAAGCCAACGCTTATGGTCTTGTCGTGTTTAATTCTGCGTCTAATAACCAGGTCACCGGTGCTCTAGCTGCCATCTTCTATGGCAACGCCGACACTACCTTTGAACTCACAGGTACTCTTATGGCCGCCGACAACCACACTTCTGGACCCAGTGGTTCAGGGATGGCCGTCTCTGGCGCCGATGTGGTTATTGAAAATGTCTCCAGTGCGAACCAGTTCAAGCTCATGATTGGTAACTATAGAGGAACAAGCACTCTTACCACAACTTTTAACTTTACTGACACCGATTCGCGGTACATTCGTAAAGTATTCAACACCAACCCACAGATGACTAATTCGAGCCTCATGGGATCTGGTGAAACAAAGCTTAATTACTTCTTGGGTGAAACCTTCGACCGACACCTTAATGCCAACATTACAAACGGGACATCCGCTGCGATTGTGAGGCTTTACAACACAGGCTCTTCACTAGCCGGCTCCGACTTCAATGGTAGTCTAAACGGAGCACAGACACCCCCCATCATTAGTTGCCGCCTCGACCCAACCGACGAGCCGGTCGACCTCTTCACGGTTCATGCTCTCGAAGAGCCGGGCGACTGGACCAACCGAAACCTTAAGATCTCCATTCAGGATATCAAGCGACCCGGGAACGACCGGGACGATTATGGAACCTTTTCGCTTGTTGTACGACAGCTAAACGATTCAGACAACGTTGTCCGGGTTATCGAGCAGTGGAATCAGTGCGATCTCAATCCTGAGTCGGCCAACTATGTTGCTCGCCGCGTCGGTGATATGTACCGCGAGTGGAACGAGGTTGAGCGCCGATACATTCAGCGTGGTAACTACCCTAGCAACTCTAACTACATTCGTATCCAGGCTGCAAGCATGGTTGATGGTGGATTGGCGAATGCGTCCCTTCTTCCCTTCGGCTTCCGCGGAATGGTCAAGTATGATGATGAAGTACTCGACAACCCCAACTCCGGCACAGTCGCCGGCAACTGGGTCACTGGCTCCAACGACGCCCCCCTGAAGGCAGCCATCAAGGCCAAGCATCCTAATACAAATGTTAACAACGTGTTTATCTGGGCTGACGCGGTCACTTCCGCGTCGGTTCTATATCCTGCCCCCGAATTGCGCATCAGCGCATCGAGCGGAGACCTGAGCCATAACACTGACGCATTTTTCGGTCTCCAGACCGGCGCAGGACAGTCTAGTACCGTGTTTGATCATTCGACAATCGATCTTCTTCGCCCCCGCGGCGGTGAGATTGGCTCTATGTTCGCGACCGGAGATCAGATGGAACGTTCCGTAATGTTCAGTCTTGACGATGTTTGTGGCAATACCAATGGACTTGGCAACGGCGTCTGGATAAGTGGTTCCCACTCCTCCGCAAGCGCCGGCGCCAGCTTTACGTACCTCAGTGGTGCAGTAAGTGGTGTCCTCGACGCTGGCTTCGATCGTTTCACCGTTCCAATGTACGGCGGCTTCGACGGAGTGAACATTACAGAAATGGATCCGTTCAACAGCAGCACACGCGCCGCATGCATACCCACTACTGCTACTAACCTGACGAGTTACTCTTTCAACACATATAACCGTGTTATTGATGCGATCTCCGACCCTGAGGTTGTTGAAATGAATTTAGCGGCAGCTCCAGGACTTACAAATAGTGGACTTACCACAAAGCTCGTGCGCACTTGCGAAGATCGAGCCGACGCCCTAGCCGTTATTGATCTGCCCTTTGGTTATACACCCCGCGAAAGTTCTGTGGTTAGCAATCCCCGACAGAACACTGAAAGCACCATCCGAAACAACATTAATAATTTGCGGAATCGATCCCTGAATTCTTCTTACGGTTGTACTTTCTATCCATGGGTTCGAGCACGAGACACCATTAACGGTACTTTCGTGTGGGTCCCCCCGTCAGTCGCTGCAATTGGTACATTCTCCAGCTCGCAGCGCAAGACACAGGTTTGGTTTGCACCGGCCGGCTTCAACCGCGGCGGACTTTCTGAAGGCTCCGCCGGTATCCCGATTACGGATGTAGCCCACGCACTGCGACGCAAGGATCGCGACGATCTCTACGCGGCAAACATTAACCCGATTGCCAAGTTCCCTGCAGAGGGTATCGTGATCTTCGGACAGAAGACACTTCAGACTACCCCATCTGCACTGGACCGTATTAATGTTCGACGCCTTATGATCTTCGTGAAGAAGCGCATTTCGCAGATGGCTGCTACAGTCTTGTTTGACCCGAACGTTGAAGTCACATGGTCTCGCTTCCTGAGTATGGTTGATCCTTTCTTGTCGGGCGTGAAGGCCAACTTCGGTCTTTCGGACTACAAAGTTATCTTGGATGAGACCACTACAACTGCGGAACTGGTCGATCGAAACATCATGTATGCGCAGATTTTCTTGAAGCCGACAAGGGCCATTGAGTTCATCGCGATTGACTTTAATATCACGAGAACGGGCGCGTCATTCGACGATTAGGAAATAAAAAATTAATCTAGGAGGTTTGTTCCTCCTAGACTATATAATATAAGGTTTAAAAGGAGACTTAATATCATGACATTTTGGAGTCAAGCGCTATCGGAGCCGAAAAGGCAACACAGGTTTTTGCTGGAGATGCCGCTGCTCGGCACAGGCGAAAACCGAGAGCAAGCAGTCTATCAGCGCTATCTAGCAAAGACTGTCTCTAAGCCTTCATACACCATAGGGGTGACAGAACATAAGTTCCTTGGAAACACTTTCCATTATCCTGGCGCCGTTACATGGGACGAAGTATCCTGCACGATTGTTAACGCTGTCGATCCGAACGGTGATGCAATGTTGTATAGAGCCCTCTATCAGTCCGGTTACTATGATCCAGGCGATCAGGAGGCCTACTTCGGCGCCAACTCCTTCGGGAAACCCGGTACTCCTAACAAGGCAAACGCCCAGGCGACCCTTGGCAATGTAAAGATTATTGAGCTTAATGGTGCCGGGTTTGCAATTGATAACTGGACACTTAATGGCGCCTGGATCTCAAGTGTTAAGTTTGGCGATCTAGACTATTCCGGCGAAGAATTACTTAATATTGATATGACTTTCAGGTATGATTGGGCTACATTCGCTGACACCGGTCAAGGTGGTGAGGGACTGCAGCCTGGCGAGCGCGCGCCGAACTTCTTCGATCGAGGAACGGCGTAGCTCAGGTAAACCATAGCGCAGAAGCGCAGAAAGAAGGTGATTTGTGAGTAGAAGGAATAACTTGGAGCGCTCGGGCGCCGCAGACAAAGATGCGGCACCACCTCCAACAGCTGTTACACAGCAAGATGGGGGTGATATATTTTCATTTATAACCCCCACAGAATTTGTTGACCTCCCCAGTCAGGGGCTCCGATATCCAGAGGGACACCCTCTGCATAAGATAGCGACGATTGAAATTCGTCACATGACTGCTAAAGAAGAAGATATTTTAACTTCCGAGTCCTTGATTAAGAAGGGCATTGCTTTGGATAGACTGGTACAAGCAGTTGTCGTTGATAAAAGTATTAAGCCAGAAGATCTGTTGATTGGGGACAAGAATGCTGTCCTAATAGCAGCCCGAATAACTGGTTTTGGATCCCAGTATCATACAAGTCTTACTTGTCCGTCTTGTACAACAATAAACGAAACAACCTTAGACCTGGATGACCTCCAGAGTAAAGAACTCACTGATCTTCCTGAAAATGTTACCGCAACAGAAGAAGGAAATTATGTAATTACGCTTCCCGATTTTAATGATCTAGAAGTGGAAGTCAGATTGCTTACGGGCCATGATGAAAGATTCATTATGAAAAAAAGAGAAAAGCGCCGCAAGCTTAAACTCGCTGACACCAATGTTACAGATCAATTAACGGCCATTATTGCCAGAGTAAACGAGATTACCGACCCCGCATTGCTAGCGCAATTTTCAGAACAGGTTCCAACTCGAGTTTCTCGCGAAATTCGGAACACCTATGAAGAGCTAGTCCCGGACTTGGATATGACGTTTGGCTTTGAGTGCGATAATTGCGGCCACGTGGGTAAGGTGGGTATGCCTATTACGGCGGACTTTTTTTGGCCTGACATCTAAGTACCAAGAAGGTGTTTATGAAGAACTTTTTGTTCTAAAACACCATGGCGGCTGGTCTATTTTCGAGGCATACAACTTGCCTACCCAGCTGCGCAGATGGTTTGTTCAGCGCCTGATAAAAGAGTTCGAAAATCAGAACAAAGAAATGGAAAAAGCATCCAAGGCCAATAGTAGAAAAGGTTAGCTTTATAGAAAGCCGCTCGAAGGAGCGGCTTTTTTTATATTCTACTATTTATTGATGAGGTATATCTAATGGAAAAAATGGTAATAGACTTAAGTGTGGGCTCGACCTCGGGAAACCTAGAGGAAGGCGCAATTACTGCATTTGCAGCTGCCACACAGCAAATGCTTACACGAATGCTCCTTGCGGGCTTTGATGTACCGGTGAGTATACGAGGAACTCAAAAACAAATCGATGCATTTTTCGGCGCGCTAAAGGGAGAAAAGCGTTATATGACCTCATACATGAAGCACGGTCTAGGCGATAACCGCACCATGCAAAACCAGCATACCCTAAACCGTTCCATCGCGGCCTTCGAAAATGAAACTGGCTTAAAGTGGCCATTTAAAAACTAGGGTCGGGTGATGGACGAAAAGCAACTTCTCGAAGCCATCCTCGCGGAACTTAAAAAATCAACCGCCGGCGACGGCCTCGGCGGCGCCCGCGGCCCTTCGATGGATATCGGCGCGGCCTCACCTCGCTTTGACAAAGATGCAGCTCAGGCCCAGATCGACAAGGCCAAAGAACACAAGGCAGAGATGGACGCTCAGATCGCTGCGGGAAAAGAGCTCGACTGGGTGCAACGCCAGCAATATGACTCCATCACTGCAATAAGCGAGGCCAACGCGGAAAATGTCGGAGAAGTAAAAGGACTTATAACGAATTATGTAAAGCTGGGCGACGAGATGAAGAAGGGCTCGATGAAAGCCAAAAACGCGACGTCGCAGATGTTCAAGCTCTCTGGCGCAGCCAACACCCTTAACGAGTTAGTCCCCACTACTACGAAACAATGGATGTCTTTTGGTACTGAATTGGTTGAGGGTGCGAAGAGCGGCAAACTTTTTGTAGCCATGGCCGCAAAGCTCATCGGGACAATGATCAATATCGCGGTGGCAACGGATAAGGCGACAGCCAGCTTTGCTGCATACAGCGGCGCAGTAGGCAACGGCAATCATCTCACCAGCAAATACGGCAAAATACTGAGTAAAACGGAGCGCCAAGCTGCAGTCTTCGGTGCCACCCATGCCGATATCGCCGGCGTGCAGCAAGCGATGTTCGGTAATTATCAGAATTATACCAGCTTAAGTGGGGACCAAGCAATCGCGCTTGGAAAACAAACAGCTGCTTTGAAAAAACTCGGCGTCGCAGAGCAGCTCACCACTCAAATTTTCGATACTGCCACAAAATCATTAGGATACAATGACACCGAGCTGGTGGGGCTTACCCAAACTCTACACGACACTGCGGTCAGCATTGGAAAACCAACGGCACAGGTCGCCGCGGATTTCGCTGACGTTTCAAAGAAGCTTGCCTTCCACGGTACTAATGTTGTGGGAATTTTTCAGAACCTAGAGAAGCAATCTAAGGCGACGGGTCTCTCAGTCAGTGACCTAGTGGGAGTTTCAGGGGAAGCTTTTGATACATTTGATGGTGCCGCCGAAAAGGTGGGTCGCCTGAACGCAATACTGGGCGGACCATACCTTAATTCTATTGACATGTTGAATGCTTCTGAAGATGAACGTCTTGAGATGATCAATGCGTCCATGGATGCCAGCGGTCAAATGTTCTCTGAGTTAGGAAAGTACGAGCAGAAAGCAATCGCGTCTGCCCTAGGGGTAGAGGTTGATGTTGCACGTAGAATGTTTGGAAACCTCTCAGCTGCCGAAGAAATTCAAATCAGGAAGCAGGAAGAAGTCGCCGAGACCGCGCGCAAAGCACAAGAAGTAATGGACAAACTAAAGAACGCCTTTTATAGTTTAGTTGTGGCCGTCAACAAACTGTTCGCGCCTTTCACATGGGCAGTCGAGAAATTCTCTCAATTCACTGCATGGCTGAATGAAGGCGACAGCGCAGCCAAGAAGGCATTCAAGTGGATTCTTAATCTCACCGTCCTTTTTGGCGGACTCTGGGGATCGCTGAAGATGGCAGGTAAAGCTATCGCGAAGCCCGCGCAAGCCCTCCGATGGCTAGGCAACACCCTGCGCGGAGTAGGCGAAGCCGGGGGCTTTCTTCATGGAGCGGGAACGAGAGTCTTAAATCTTGGTCAGCGACTGGGGTCGATGGGAAGCGCGCTGCTTAAGCCATTTACTTTGATAGGAAAGGCATTTAGGCTGCTGCTTAAGCCGTTTACTTTGGTAGGAAAGGCATTTAGGGGAATTTTCCAGCTTTTTAGAGGAGGGTCGGCCGCCATGTCGGTCTTCATGTTATCCTTGCGCGCCGGCTTGGCCGCGGTTAAGACGGGCTTTGCTAGCTCAGGCGTCGGGATCCCCATATATCTTGCTATTGCTGCGGTCGAAACCCTGATCTTTAGTCTGAACAACTTGTGGGCCATTTTCAAGAGCGTTTTTAAGCTTATCGGAGGGATTGTCTCAGGCGACGGGGCCAAGATATCAGAAGCCTTTAATACCATTATGGAAAATATTGCTGAGATCTTCTATAAGGGTCTCAATGCTCTGACGTTTGGCCTTTTTGGGCTTATTGTTAAATGGGCCGGCGGCAAAGAGAAAATCTTAGAGATATTTAAGTCCCTCGCCACCAACGCTTTCATGCCTCTTATAATAGCCGTGAAAGTTGTGGGGTTGGTCTTCAAGGGGTTGTGGCTTGTTGCGAAGACCGTCTTTGGGGGAATTAAAAAACTTGTTGGCACTGTGATTTCAGCATTCAAGGGTGCCTTTGCACCCGTCATAGAAGCTTTTAAGGGAATCGGTGCCTCATTCGGGAAAGCGTGGGGCACCATCAAGGCGGCAATTCAACCGATTAAAGATGCGTTTGCTTCTATCGGCGCAGCATTCGCAAGCATGTTCGGCGGAGGCGGCGGCTTTTTGGACGCGGTCTTTAGCGGCATAGAAGTGGCTTTTGGTTTTATAATGAAGGTGGTGTTGCTCCCCCTTGAGGCCGTCTTTGGACTTCTTGGTCTCGCCATTAAGGGTTTTGCAATACTGGTTCAAATTGCTCTAACCCCCATTGTATGGCTTTTTAAGGGCATCGGCCTCGCCATAGAAGTCATGGCCCAGATAATTAAATTTGCTCTGTCCCCTGTTGTAGCAATCTTCCAGTTCATCGAGCTCATTATAGAGGGAGTAGCGAAGACGTTCGAGTTCCTCGGCAAGGTGATAATGTCACCAGTTACTTTCATCCAGGAGATGTTCAACATGCTCCCAAAATGGATCGTCAAACGAGCCGTGAGCGTCCTGGGCATCGGTGGAGGTACCAGCGATGCGACTGCCGATGTACCAGGCGAAAAAGTCGACGATGTTATTATTACTGCCAGCGGAAAGCTAATTAAGCCACATCAGAAAGATACCATAATCGCCACCAAGCCAGGCGGAGTCCTGATGAAGAATCAAGAAAAACAACAAGAGGGGTTCAGCCAAATGTCGTCTATGGCCGGGAAGGTATTCGGCGCGAGTCCTCTTGGGATGCTCCTCAAGGCCGGCTCCGGAATGGCTGGAATGGCCGGGAAAGCGCTCGGAGGCGGACCGGACGGTGAACAAGGTCCTCCAAATGTAAAAGTAGATGTTAACGTTAAAATTGGTGAAAAACAATTAACCGACATCATTATAGAGGCGTTATCATCGCCGGAGGCTGGAAAGGCAATATCGCCTTTCTTAAACTAGAGGTATAAATATGTCAGCAATCAACGCAAACCCAAGCGACCCCGCACTCATTGCGGATCCATTTTTTCAAGTTCACATTACGCACTTACCGACAAACAACACCATTAGTTTTAAAGGGTGGGTAACAGAGTTCTCTGATGCGTTCACATCTACCTGGAATTCGGAAACCGTTTATGGACGTATGGATCCATTAGTAACTTTTCAAAATACTGGACGAGCTATTTCCCTTGGCTTCGATCTTCCTGCCGCAGACGGCAACGAGGCTGCAGCTAATCTTGCTAGATTAAATCGTCTCGCACAGTTTTTATATCCGATGTACTCAGAAGGACCCGACCGCACTATACAAAATACGCTACAAGGGGGCCCCCTCATAGGATTGAAGTGGACAAATATGATTGGAAATGCACAAAATGGTGAAAGACTTATTGGGTATTTAGGCGGCTTCACATATCAGCCTGATCTTAACGCCGGCTCATTTTTCTCAACAGGGACCTCCACCGATGTTGTAGACACCACTACCAACGACGACCGCCAAGAAGGCTATGAAACGAGGGATGTCTCGACTTCCTCTGAGCGCGTCCTTATCCCAAAACTGGTGAGTGTAAGCTTGAACTTTACGGTTTTACATACTCATTTAACCGGTTGGTATAAAGGCGGCGGCGGCGCTGGAGGGTATACTTTCGGAAACTCTGATGTAGATGCTAAGTTCCCCAGTGCTCATTTTGTAGTTAATTCTGAAACACAATCCCAGGAGTCTGATATTGGCGGAGGCGACGATGACAGTTATGAAAATGTGGGAGAAATACAGAAGAGTAAAGAGTCTGAGGTTCTTAATAAGGGGGGAGTTAAGTAATGCCAAAAAGATACGATAATCGAAGAATTCTTCTGAATAGGGAGCCTCTCTATGACAACTATTTTGAAGAGCGGCATGTCAAATCGATTCGTCAGTATAACTCTGCAACCATGAGGTACCCCACGGCAGCCGAACTAAGTCGTATCACACAGAAAAAGCATATTTGGGGCACTGGCGATCGTTACTATAAAGTTGCCATTGAAAACTATGGTTCAGCTCAGTATTGGTGGGTGATTGCCTTGTTCAATAAAAAGCCCACGGAAGCTGATATTAAGAATGGCGAAGTAATTTGGATTCCTTTGCCTTTAGAAAATATACTGAGACTGTATAATAAGGTTTAGTATATGTCAGTTGTTAGTTTCAATTGGGGCAACACCGCCTATTATAAAATCGACCAACGCGTGGGCATTATGTCAGCGGACGCCGCGGACGGTGGCTCTGGCATTCCCGCCACCCGAGCCCGGGCAAGACAGTTTGCTCTCTCGGACCTTGCTGGTCTGCGCGCGCCTAACTATCAGGGATCAGCTGACAACATATGGCATCCCGAAGAGCTGGAGATCGTGGAAGAGGACACCGGCGCCTTGGCCCAATCGACCGGCTACTATAATGTTACTTATCGCATCCCTAGGCTAGCTGCTGATGCGGCTTCTCAGCAGCCCCATGTCCTTAATAACGAACTCCGACCTGTGCCGATCCCCGAGCCCACCGGTGCAGACAACAAAGCTGCCATCGTGGCTAACTGCCCTGACCGCGCAGCATTCGCTATTCATGATGGTAAATACAAAGTTACTGTCGTAGTCGACAACGCAGACAGTTCTTCGCATAAGAAGGCGTGGGCAGCCGCATGCCTGCAGATGGCCAACGCCTTCGCTCCGGAACGCGCCCCCGGGAACCACGTGGAAGCTTTCCACGGCGACCCGGAGATTCCGAACGGCACATATGTGGGCACTCCCGGATCCCCCGGAGTCTTTATCGACGCAAACGACAACGCGCTGCTCTCCTCGTTTTCTGCGACCGGGATTCACGGCTTCGACGTCGCCGGCGGATCCTGCCGGTTGCCCGAAACCACAACGGACGGCAAGGGGTGGCGCCAAACAGGAAAGTATATTGCAACCTTCGCGGTTGGAGTGAACAATGTAATAACCGCAAATGTGATACCTGGAGACCCCGCGGCTGCAGCTGCAGGGGAAGACCCAAGCGAGACTGGACCAGCTGGAGAAGACCCAAGCGAGACTGGACCCGCCGGCGAAACCTCTCCGGACGCTCCCCCCTCCGCACCAGCAACTGCCAACCCTGACGCGCCGCCTGGTGTGGAAGAGAGCACAGGCAATTATATAATTACGGTTATAGTGCCGGAGGGTGAAGATCCAAAGGAAGCGGCAAAAGATCAGCTGGCGAAATATGTTACTGACTCCTCCCGTGCCCGGGCCTCTAACATCAACGTTGATGGTACCCTTGAACCGCTGAGTTCCGATCCGGCCGGCGGCAGCGGGGATGTTAACGGGAAAAAAATTCTTATCATGGGTGACAGTCAGTGGCACGGAACCGCGCTGGGTAAAGCCGTCAAGGAGAGCCTCGAGGCTAAAGGCGCCGAGGTTCGAACCTTGTGGAAATATGGCAAGGGAGCCGCAGTCGCTGCCAGCTACTGGGGGATCACAGTCAACAGCAGTACGGGCAACATCAGTGTAAGTTCTAGTGGATTGCTGGGATCCATGCTCAGCAGTTTCAGTCCCGAGATTGTTATTATAGGTTTGGGTGGTAATGATTCGTACGGATGGAACAATAAGAAGGAAAAATATAAAAAAGTATTAGAGGGGTGGATTACTGCCTTTAAGGACGCAGGAGTTGAAGAAGTTCGCTGGCTAGGTCCCTCCTATGCTACCAATCTAATGTCTAACGGACGGTCTTACGATACAATTCGTCAAAAGATCCGTGAACACCAGCAGGAATATCTGACCTCCTCCCCGGTCGCCGGGATACGAACTACTTGGACAGATACGGTCCCCCTCACCAGAGATCTCGAACGTAAAGATGATGGCGTCCACTATGTAAGAGGAGCGGCGGGTTATGAGGCGTGGGGAGAACTTATGACCTCCGAGTCCGGACCCCTCGGAGATTTGATGTCCGGTAGCGCTGCCGGCTCTACCCGCGTTCAATATGCAGTTCCAATCCAAAAGGTACAGGTAACGTCGAAGCCCCCCAAAGGAGGCACCGGATACGAACCACCACCAGCCGCGCCGCCCGCGGGCGACTCGGACGACGACAGCACGAAGGAACCAGCAGAAATTAATTTAGAGCCCCTCGATTTCCAGTGTGTGTTGATGCAAAACATTCGTCAATTAGCAGCGAAGCATCAGTCTGTAGAATATCTTCATAACAAGCGACTTACTAGTGATAATCCGGGCAACGTGTTGTCTATCATTAATCATGGAAACATGACAGATGAAGTGAGAGAGTTGCTCAGCATGTGTCCCGAAATATATGGATCGCTAACTCCATTTCTTAAGATCTGGCGCGTAGAATATGACGATAAGGGCAACGTATTAAAGAATTCTGATGGAACCCCTAAAGAGAAGGAGTTACGAATTCCTAACTTTGTTTCTGAACATGATGTGGAAGATATTTTGGCCGGCCGACGGAGTAGAATTTCTGGTGCGGGGCTCAAAAGGTTTTCTTGGGAGCTAAAAGGTGTCCAGCCAGCCGAGGTGGATAACAACATCACGGCCAAGTTAGAAATCTATTTCCAATCAGTGGGAGATTTTTTTGGAGGAGCCGAGCAAGCCGGCGGAAACGTTCCTAACTTCTTAGATTTAATAATCAACTCCCCAGCCGTGCGAAAAGTAAAAGATAAAAGCGGCACGGGAAGCCAATCCCCCAGCGGCAAGCCGCGAAAATGCGGAGGCGGCGCAGCTGCCTCTAACCAATATGACGGAGCAAACTTTAGAATTAAAGTGTGTGCCGGGTGGGCTGCCCCGGAAGATATGGAAAGCATGTTCCCCACAATGCCGCCAGCTAAAATTAAGCTTCTGCGGGAAGCCGTCATGGCTTCGCGAGCTTCCTTGTTTTTGCAACAGGTGCGCCACAATATTCAATTTAATGAAAACGGCTCACTACTGTTAAGCATTGACTATCATGCGGCTCTGACCGGCATGCTCCGCGGCACCTCGGCCGATATATTTGCCGACGGCAAGCAAAAGGATGACATTAAAAAGCTTCGCGACGACAAGCGCAACAATGATCAAGAAGCCGCCGATGAAGATACCAGCGACGACAAGAAGAAGGAGCTCGACTCGGATACGGACGATTTGCTGAAAAAGATTGATAAACTTGAACAAGCCGATAAACTACAAAAGTATAGAATGCTTCTCAAAGGACTCTTTGCTAGTGATAAAGTTATGATTTTGGAACTCCCGGCCGCAGAGGTGTATACGAAGGGTATCGATGATATGACTCACGAAGAGAGAGTTAAATTTGCTCGTGAACGGCAGTCTTCGACGTATCTCTCTGGCGAGAAACTCCGAGGAGGCGCCTTCGAATCTTCAACTCTCGATGCCCTCTCCGACGAGGACGACCTCGAGGACGCGGCAAAAAAGGCCGACAAAGCTGGGTCAAAGAAGGCGAAGCAGGCGACGAAGAAAGTCAGAAAAGCGAAGAAGAAGGACACAGTTGAAATTCCGTTTATGTATCTGGGAGATATCCTTGATAATGTAATAAACCAAATTAGAACCAACAACGCCGCCCCCCTTAACTTTGCATTTTTTGTTTCTGAAGTAGAACTAATCGATCCCTTGGTAGCATATCAGGTTAAAGATTTTGCTGACTACGCGGCATGCGGAAACGTAAAAGATACTTATGTCTTAAATGCCATGGAAGCGGCCACTCCCGGTATTACGTTGAAGGGCTCCGAAGGACTCCTATTAGAGATAAATATTGGTGACATTCCTATCTCCTTGGATGCATTCCAGAAGTGGTTTACTGATAAGGTAATTAAAAAGAGTCTTGATCACTACTATTTTTTGAATTTCATCAAGGATATTAGCTCACAGCTTATTTCCAATTCTCTTAAATCTCGCTGTTTCGGTAAAAAATATAAATTTTTTCAACGATTTGATGCACAGCCAATAAACCTAGGTGGCGCCGCCGAGTTGAAGCCGAAGAAGCTTGTCTCGGACAAAAAGTTAGCTAGTTACAAGAGAAAGCTCACGTGCGAATCGTCTGCTGGCGAGAGCCTGCTGTCCATTGTATTGATGTCAACTGATACTAAACCAAAATCTTTACGAGGAGACTTTGAACAAGATTTAGAAAACGGTATTTATCATAACTACATTGGATCTTCGTGCGGACTGGTTAAAAAGATTAATTTTAATCGCGAAGATATGCCTTATATGCGGGAATCTAAAATACAAAAACAGGGCGCCCTAGGTGCTGCTCAGCTGAGAGAATTATATTCTGTGGACGTTGATCTAGTGGGAAACAATCTCTACCGCAACGGGTCTTACATCTATGTCAGCCCTCTTTTGCTGGATACGACCATGGCCGAATTAGAGTTTTTGGGTTTGCATGGATATTATATGGTGACTAGTGTAGGTTCTGAGGTGACCGAGACATCCTTCACCACAAAGATTAAGGCCCTCCACGAAGGGGTGAAATTCCAGACCACCAAGTTGGGGTCGACCACTCAACCAGCCGCAACCCCCGAGCCGTCGGATAATCCAGAAAAAGAAAAGGACGATCAGACCGCGCCCCCGCCGGCGACCACTGGCCCGTCGACTAATCCACCTGAGAGTGAATCGACTCCCCTCGAACAGATTAATGCTGGCTTGAAGGCGGCAGGGAAGCCACCAATCACCAAAGAGCAAGCGAAGGCTCTGCAGGGGCTGCTCTAAAAAGAGGCCGCATCGCTATATATTAATATGACTATAATCTTCAACCCCCGAGACCTCTTCAACCCACAGGGAAGCAATAGTCTTACATCATTGGGGATGTATTATCAGCGCCTTCTGTATAAAGAAGAAATATACCCTGATGATGTGACTGCGCCATTGGACACATGGTACGACAAAATGTTCTATGGACGAGTGGATCATAAGCAGAACACTATAGACCCCAAAGAATCGCGACTCAAAGCCGTCCCTGACTCTAAAGAAGTTTATGCTTTAAATTTTGTGGCGGATGCCTTTAAAGATTTTTCTAATCACATGAAGCAGGCAACAGCCATCGGCATTTGTGCGAAAGATGGCAACACCAGTATTACTAACCTTGTAGCTCACAAGGGGTATGAGCCCTTTGCCCAACTATATAATGAATTTTTAGGAGCCAGCTTTGAGGCATATGTGGGGAGTATCTCCCCGAATACTCCTAAAATTACTGATCTTGCCTCCTTTGCTAAACATTTTATTATTTTCCTTAAAAAAATTGCAGCCAACTTGCCGCTAACTTTGTGCAATTACACTCTTACAAATCATTTTAATACTTTTAATACGGGACTCTCGATTAGCATTGCTTCAAGCTTCGCACCAGGCGAAGACGCGCCAAAGTATACTGATTTTATCAATGATCCCAATTTTCATTTTTACGTCGCAGCTGCAAAAAAGTTTGGTTTTACTGTCAACAAGAATATGCCATGGATTCTGACCGCCGATCTTTTTACTGCCGCCAGCATGAAATATATTTCGCGTTACAAGGGATCGACAGGGGCGCCCATAACTGACCAAACCTTCTTTGATGTATTATATACTAAAGTGTGTTATAAAGATATTCACCGGTTGCGTCTGTTCATTAAAAATAGTTATGAAACCTTTATTGCTTACCATCCGTTTTATGAGGAGCGTGTAACATCTCACCACTGCAATCAGTTGGTGCTCAGCTCACATCGCCGACAACAGTTGTTGCCGGATATTACAACTATACTTACAGACAAATACATGATAGACTTGTATCTCGAATTACGAAGTCTTGAAGCAGGCAATCCTGTTCAAATTACTACCAAGCTAAAGACTGAGTTGGCAAATATATACAGGCTCAAGCCGGACGCATCCCTCACGGGGCTAGAAAACGCTATAGCGTATATTAACATGATATATCGCGATTACATCTACAGCGTGACATACCCTTCCATCAACGAATTTATAAAACTACTTGACAATAACGCCATGGCTGGTACAATATCTACAGTAGCTTCAATTGCGACTGAGCTGTATTAATTAAGGGGAGAGTATGTTGTTTCAGGTGTTGGATTCTAAGTCTGACTGTGTTGGGTATTTTGCCGACAATAGTATAACTTCGACATCCCAGCTCCCAGAGAGTGGCAGCACGTGGGAGTACTCCTCCCATCTTCCCGGTGAACACTACAAGATAGGACGCATCTACAGCCAAGGAGCGACGATTACAGACGTTTGCCCGGAAGATATGAGGGAGGACTGGGAAAAGATCAAGAAGACGCTTAGAGCGTGTCTCAAGTCCTTTAGAACCGCCCGTCTTTCATTGGATGAAAACTGCTTATATGATGCAGTGCCCGAATACTTCCTTTTTCAATACCTGGAGGCCAAGAATAAGATCACACAGCACGTGCTGGACACAATCCCCTGTCCAGCCAATTATGATTTTATGTATAATCTGGTTGAGATGCTCTCGGACATTCGTTCTCGCGAATTGAGTGTAAGTGTTGGACCCATTCGACATCTCCTGAGTTCTGTGCGAGGACTTAACTTCCATCGCACCCTCCAGACCGTGAAACACACGTGTGACTATAACCCATGGGGCACCGTCACGGGCCGCTTGTCCACAAATCCCAATAGCTTTCCTATTCTTACGATGAACAAGGAATTCCGCGCGTGTATTAAACCAAAGAACGACTGGCTGGTGGAGCTTGACTTTAATGCAGCCGAGTTGAGGGTGTTGCTCGCCCTCGCTGGTGTAGAGCAACCAAAGAACGACATTCATAACTGGAATGTTGAGAACATTTTCGACGGCAAGCTAACCCGCGCCGCGGCCAAGATTAAGACATTCGCATGGCTGTATTCTAGTAAGGAAAACAAGGACTTAGAGCGCCTATATAACAAGGATTTGGTACGGAATAGGTACTGGGATGGCTTAAAAATTACGACGGATTATGGTAGAATAATAGAGAACGTAGACGAGCATCATGCGCTCAATTATATCGTTCAAAGCACCACAATTGACATGGTGCACGAGCAGGCTTACAAAGTCTACGAGCTTTTGAAGGGGAGAAAAAGCCACATCGCATTTCTGATTCACGACGCTGTGTATATCGACCTCGCCGAAGAGGATCGCTACGAAATTTTAAATTTACTTGACACCTTCAAGAAAACGCGTTATGATATGTTCAAGGTTAACGTCTCCGCTGGAAAGAACCTCGGAGCAATGAAGGAATTAAAATTATGAAGAACAATGTGATAGATATCAATGCAGCCAAATATCATATCCCGTCGCCGAAGCGGTATACTGATGGCGTCCACGAAATCGATGGTGTTTCGGGATACCTCAGGCTTGAACTTATCGGGATCCTAGAGGAATGCGCCCTAGCATTTGACTGTGACTACCAAGAGCTGAGCGTTGGCGATGTGTTGGAGTATTTGGTGGCACGGGAAGAAGAGCGTCAGCGATGAAAGAGAAGAAACTATACCACAAACTCGTCCGCGACCGTATCCCCGAGATTATCCAAGAAGCGGGAAAGGATTTTCAAGTCCGCCAAGAACGCGGCGATCGCCTGCAGGATTATGCTATGCGGAAACTACAGGAAGAGGTGATGGAGTTCGTCGAGAACCCATGTGCCGAAGAAGCTGCAGATATTGTGGAGATTTTAAACTTTATCTGTCATCGCTTAGGAATAAGACACAAGAGCGTCGAGGCCCAGCGCCTATCCAAAGCAGCCACCCGCGGCACTTTCGAAATGGGCTATATCTTGGAGTGGGTGGAGAATTCGTGAGAGTAGTGGGTCTAGGTAACGCCGGCTGTAGGCTGGCAAAAGCGTTTTCTAAGTTTCCTCAATATGAGACGGTCAGCATTGATACGCATAAAGATGCTACGATAACGATTAAAAAAAGAAACTCACATGAGGAATACGACACGCATTTTCCCAACTTGAAGAGGAAGCTGCGCTTCTCTCAGGAAGATGTGCTTGTGATTACAGCCGGCTCAGGCCAAATTTCGGGAGGCATTCTTCGTCTCCTTGAACAACTAAAGAATAATCGATTGTCGGTGCTCTATATTCAATCGGACCTCTCGCTTGTTAGCGAAGTTCAGAAGCGCCAAGACAAAATAGTAAAAAACATTTTACAAGAGTATGCACGAAGCGGCCTTTTGGAAATGATATATTTAATAGACGATACGTGTGTACAGCGCAGCATAGGCGAGATGTCAATCCTCGGGTACTATGATACCATTAACCAAGCTATCGTAAACACACTTCATATGGTGAATGTTTTCAAACACAGCGAGCCGATCATTGGGAATTTTATAAACCCCTCTGAAATTAGTCGCATTGCTACGCTTGGGGTGGCAAACTTGGATGACAAAAGTGACTACGAAAATTGGTTTTACCCCTTGACAAACGTTCGTGACATGGTATACTACTATGGTATTAATGAGGAAGACCTAAAGAATGATGGAACGCTTTTTCGGAAGATTACAGACTTCGTGAAGTCCAAAGCGACAAGCGGTGTTAGTGTATCGTACGGAATATATCAGACCACCTATGATCAGAAATATTGTTATTGCATTCAGTATTCATCTGTGGTACAATCATATACAGAACTAGACGATCAAGAGATTAGTTGATCGTACTTTAACCCAACTATAAGGAGATAAAAAATGGGTATTAACTTAGACAAGATGAGAGAAAAGCTCTCGTCACTACGCGGAGAAGGAAACTCCTCAAATGACACATTCTGGCGC
>Ga0080013_1001998_pt1 | contig 25349 bp, 20 predicted proteins | sample ETNvirenome_6_85_FD_69236 | JGI IMG/M metagenome (GOLD analysis project Ga0080013, IMG submission 69236) | Marine viral communities from the Pacific Ocean - ETNP_6_85 (SPADES assembly) (version 2) | ecosystem: Environmental > Aquatic > Marine > Oceanic | place: Pacific Ocean | collected 2013-06-19
AGTTGTTATTGCTGCACCATTAGATCAAAGATTAATTGCAGCAGGAACAATGACAGATGCTTCTGTGTTTGATCCTATGTTTGTTAGATGGTGTGGTACACCTGATGAAGGTGGATTTAATGAATGGGTTGTTCGCACTACTAATACGGCTGGAGATGTACGATTAGGAGATGGGTCAGAGATACGGGGTGGTGTTTATTCCCGTAATCAAATACTTCTTTGGACCGATAATGCTCTTTATGGTATGACGGCTACAGGTGGTTCTACCATCTTTACTACTCAACAAATAGGAACTAACTGTGGTCTAGTAGGACTACATGCAGCCGTAGAAGCAGATGGTAGAGCTTATTGGATGAGCCAAACAGACTTCTTTGTATTTGATGGTACTCTTAAAACTTTAGAATGTGATGTAAAACAATACATATTTAATGAACTTAATACACAATACTATGATAAAATATATGCAGGATTTAATAAAGAGTTTACAGAAGTAACTTGGTTGTATGCATCAGGTACTAATAGTGAATGTGATAAATATGTAACATATAATCCTCAAGCAGATTGGTGGTCATTTGGAGATGCAATCTGGACTACTTGGGAAGATAAGAAAATGTTTGATACGATCCTTACTACAGGAAGTGGTTCTTATCTATATGATAATGAACCTGATGATGTATATACAGGAGATGGACAGGCTATAGAATCCTTTATAGAAAGCGGAGACTTTGACCTGGATTCGGCAGGAGCTAGTAATAGTATGGTCTTTGTAGATCGTCTTGTCCCTGATGTACAGCTACCTTTAGGTGGTAGTGTAGATATGAACTTATCTTTTAAACGATATCCTTTAACATCAACAGCCGAAACAACTACCAAAGGACCATTTACTATTAAAGCTAATACACCTAAAGTTAGTATGAGAGGTAGAGGAAGACAGGCTTCTATTAAGATAGAACGAGGAACATCCGTTGCTAACACACAATGGAAAGTAGGAAAATTACATCTTGATATGATGGCAGACGGACCACGATAGAAGATGGCTACAGCAACTAAACAATCATTTATTCGTACTAGATATCCTGACTTCCCTAGATATCCTCGTGTACTTACGGATGCTGATGAGAATTTTAAACATGCTTGGGATAATATTTCTCAATGGTCTGCTACTCTTATTAGGGCTTTAGAGGAATCAAATACTAGAACGATCTTTTTTGTAATCGAAGATGATAAAGGTAGTATTAATGTAGATGGACGAATACAGGTAGGAGAAGTAGGAGTATCTGTTACCCCTGTAGCAGGAGATATGAGATATAATACTTCTACCAATAAGCACCAAGGCTATAACGGAACTAGCTGGAATGATTTTTATTAATTATGGTTAAACCTTTAAAAGATATATTAGCAGAAATAGAAGAGAGACAACCTATTCAACGATTTTATAATGGGGGTAATCCACATGATGATACTCCTTCTGATCCTGGTCAAGATGATACTCTTGGAGCAGAGGATGAAGGAGCAATAGAACCTAGTGATATGCAGAGATTAGAAGATGCAGGAGTCTATGATTTTTATACCCCTCCTCCTAGTATAGGTCCAGGTAGTCATCATCCTAGATCAGAAGTTAATCGAGGAGCAATACTAGCAGAGATGGAAATAGGTAATGAACAGCATCAAGCTGCTGTTAATCAAGCTAACTTAGAACAACTTGGATATATTTTTCAAGATCCTAATTATATGAAAGCAGTTGATAAAGGAGGAATATGGGGAGCCAAAGATAAGCAATCTTTTATTGATGATACATTAGGAAGTAAAGGTTTTTTCGAAGGTTTTTATAATCCTTCTTTCGTTTCAGGATTAGCGACTCTAGCAGGATTAGGATTCGGTATACCAGGACTAGGATCAGTCGTAGGTAAATTAGAAGATATGGGTAAAAACCCTGCTCGTGCTGCTATGGTGCAGAATTTAGCTACTAAAGGATTTACTCCTCAACAAATACAACAGAGTTTAGCTGAGATGGGAGTTAAAGGATTAGATAAAGAAGACATAGAAGAGTTAGCTGAAGGAGTAGGAAAAGGGGATATAGAAACTACACAATTTGGAGATTTATATAGGGATTCTAGTCCTAATGTACCAGATGAAGATGATTGGATTCGTCCTCCTGTTAAACCTACTACTATGATAGCAGAGAAAATGGTGGAAGATGTAGTACCAACTACTCCTGGTAAAGGTTGGTCCTTTGATCCTAGTACATGGTATCCTTCTGCCCAAGGTGGACCTATTGAAACGTATCAGATGGGTGGATTAGCAGGTATGATGAATAGAAGTATGATGGATAATCAGTTAATGGCTCAACAACAACTACTGATGAATCAACAAAGTGGTAATAGACCCATACATGATCGTCCTTATCACCCAAGACCACCACAATTCCCAGGTTTCGTTGGACCGTTTGGACCTCAAAGACCACCACAACAACCCCGTCTAGAACCTGAAACGTATTTCCATGAACATGAAGGGGGAAAGGTAACGTATCCTAATTTTCCTAAACCTTTTGTTAATCCACCAACTGATCGTAATCCTATTAAAGACCCACAAAAACCTAAACCTGTAGTGTTACCTGAACCTGTCCATACTCGCCATCCATTTGAAGCACCACCTGCTATCGTGACACAACAACCATATTCACCATTACAACCTGTACCACCTATATCCATATCGGAAACTACAGCTACTGCTATGGAACCAGAAGCAGTACAGGAAGCTACACAAACCACTATAGAGGAGGCTCGTCCAGTGCCTAGAGAAATTGATATACAAATGCCTGAGAATGTTACAGCTACGCTGGACTTCCCTGAAGATGTAAGAGGTACAGCTAACTATAGACGAGGAGGTTCATCTTCTTCAGTTGAAGAACAATTAGAAGAAGACGATACTGTAACTAGAGAAGATATACTAAATAAAATAAATGCAATTTATGATCTTGATCTAAGTGGATACAGTTTTCCAGATAAACCAGAAGTAAGTGTGGAAGATTGGTTATTATATAAATATTGGCCGCGTAGTTTTAAAGATGGTTTATATATAGAGAAAGTAACAAACAAATACAGCGGTAAAGATCAGGTAAAACATTTACAAGATCAGGAAGAAAAATATGGAAAATTACCATCTATTAAAATGGATGATGATATATTAGAACACGTAGGTTATGGTATTGACTCACGAGAAGATTATGACTTTGAGCTTCCTTCTGAACGTAAGTTTATAGAAGGATATGATCCTCACCGCATTCCTCTGGGCTGGAAGGATACTCCTGTTGCACGACACGGTGGAGAAATTCCAGCAAACTATAGACGGGGAGGTTTAGCAGGTATCCTTAAATCACTAGCTCCTATGGCAGCAGGATGGCTTCTAGGACCGATGGGACATATCCCTGCTATGTTAGCTGGTGCAGGTACTCAATATGCTTTAGCTGGTAAGAAGAGAAGCTTCCTAGATGCTATTAAAGGTGGACTATCTGGTTATGCAGGGTCAGGTATAAGTAGGGTTGGACAAGCAGCCGAAGGATTAAGTAAATCTGGTTTTGAAGGACAAGTAGTATCAGGTAAAACAGCATTAGGTCCAAGTGAATTTTCAAAACGTCTAGAATCATTTGGTGATCCAGGTGTAGCAGATATAGCAGAAAGAGGATGGAGTGGTGCTACACCTGCTACAACGGGGTGGAGTAGTAAATTAGGAGGATATGGAGAGCAATTATCTAGGTCTGGAAAAGGATTATGGCAAGGTTTAACTAAATTTGAACCTTCTGTATATAAAGCTTTAGCTAGTGAAGCTTCTGGTCCTCTTGCTGCTATGGTAGGTCAGACCGCTATAACAACTCCTGCTGAAATGCCTGAGTTTACCGAAGTAGAGATAGCACAAATTCAATCTATGACTCCTGAACAACGTAGGGCTTATATAGAAGCTCAACGATCTAAATATAAAGACTCACCAATGATGCAGCCTACTGTGTTTGCTCCACCTAATGTAGATATAGGATGGCAACCTAACTATGCAGCCGAAGGTGGAGTTATGGAGATAGATGAAGAGATGGAGAGTGGTAGCTTTGTCCTACCTGCTGATGTTGTATCAAATGTAGGTGATGGCTCTAGTGATTCAGGACATCGTAGGTTAACCGAATTGTTTGGTGGTGGTGATGAGTATGCTTTAGGTGGTGGAACAGGTATTCTTAAAGGTCCAGTAAAAGGTGTAGGTAGTGGACTAGACGATCTTATTCAAACTGGTATAGATGGAGTAAGAGTAGCTAGACTTTCTTCTGATGAATTTGTTGTACCAAAAGATGTGGTACGAAGATTAGGTAACGGTTCTCAGAAAGCTGGATCAGAAAAATTGTATGATTTCATGAAGGATGTTAGGTTACAGAAACATGGAACCGGACAACAGCCTAAAGAAATACATATGTCAGGGTTACGTAAGATGGTGTAACTATAGTATAATAGGAGTTAACAACTTGAATGCAAGTAGAATTTTCTGCCATTCATCCTGATTATATTCTTCCGATCTGGAAAAAGATTGCACCTTTATTTGAAACAATATGGGATAACCCTAATTCAAATAGACTAGAAGAAGTCTTTAAAGAATTAGTAATAGATAATAGTAGTTTATTATGGATGGCTTGGGATAAAGAAGATGTAGATGATATCCTAATGGTGTTAGTTACCCGACTTATAGAAGGTAATCCAAGTAAAGATGAAACTACTGTATTAGAAATATTAGGATGTGCAGGACAACAAAGAAATTTATGGATGGATTATTTTGAAGTAATAGAAAACTTTGCCAAAGATAATAACTGTAATAGAATTAAAATTATTAATGGCAGAATGGGATGGCAAAAAGATTTAGCAAAAAAAGGGATGAGAGTAACGGGATACTCTTTCGCTAAAAAAATATAGGGAATTTTAATATGAGTACGCTAACAATAAAACGTAAGATAGATCTCTTTAATAAACTTTATAAAGAGATATCTGGTTATGGTAGAGGTGGTGATACAGAACTAGCTCATGTAAATAAATATGAAGCTGCTGCACTCAAAGCTATGGGTGGTTCTGGTACTGTTAACCCAACTACAGGACTAAGGGAATATGGGATGTTTGATAAAGATGATCCTGCACCTGCTCCTGCTGCGCCTACTACAACTACAGTTAAACAGGTTTCCGATCTTCCCGAATATTTTAAACCCTATGTTGAAGAACTTTTTGCTACTGCCCAAGATGTTTATGAAAGACCTTATGTACCTTATGGAAGTGAAGCTGTACAAGACGCCGAAGGTAAGTGGAGTGTTCAAGCATTACCAGGAGAAGATGCTGGTAAAAGACTAGCTGATGTTACTGAAGAACAGAAAGCTGCATTTAGTGGTCTTCAAGATTTATTTACACAGGTTGATCCTGAAACAGGAGTAAGAAGTTTTCGTGATCCTACGGCTGCTGGATATACAGAAGCAGGAAGATTACGAGGAAGAGGAGCTAGGGGTTTTGATGAGTTAGGACAGGTTGATCCTGAAACAGGAGAGGTTATTAAAACGGCTGGTGAGGTATTTCAAGAAACTTATATGTCTCCCTATAAGCAAGCTGTTACTGATATTCAAACTCGTGAAGCAGAAAAACTTCAAGAACAGAAACGTCAACAACGACAAGGTGCAGCTAGGATGGCTAATGCTCTTGGTGGTGGTAGATATGGTGTTCAAGAAGCTTTAACAGGTGGTATAGATGCTCAACTGTTAGATGATATACGTAAGAAAGGATTACAGGAAGCATATACTCAAGGCTTATCTACCTTTGAAGCAGATCGTCTTGCCGCTGCTAGAGGGGCTGAACAGGAACTTGGAGCAACTAACCAACAGTTAGCGTCACAATTAAAAGGTCTTGGATCTTTACAAGCTACAGGAGAAACTCAAAGAGCTATTGCTCAACAGCCTCTTGATATTGGTTATGAAGAATTTGCTAGACAACAAGCATTCCCTAAACAAAATCTTCAGGAACTTAGTGGTATCCTTAGAGGGTTTAATGTTCAACCTAGTACCTATAAGACTTCTCAAGTTTATAAACAACCACCTAGTCTTGGTTCACAACTCTTAGCGGCTGGTACGTTAGGGGCTGGTATATCCAGTGGTCTTGGTAAGTCTTTATTTGGTAAAGCAACTGGTGCTAGCGGTGGACTTATGAGTGTTGCTCCTGAAAGGTATCAGAGAGGTGGGAGAACATGGCATCATGGATATGATCCATATGCTCAACCATCTCCTGTAATTGTTGAAGATGAAGATGAAGAAGAAAGAATTGTTATAAAAGGTAAACCTAGTGATTTAGTAGTAGATATGAAAGAATCAGAAAGAGAAACATTGGATTTACCTAAACGTGATGTAGAAGCATTAAGAGCTATTGGACATCCACCTGGATTATTTGAACAACCTGATTTTAGTCCATTAGCTCCTGATATATCTGGAGAAGAAAGTTTAACACCTTCTGGTGCAATGTCTCCTGAAGAAGAACTTTATTTAAAACTAACTAAGATGTATACAGGTATTCCAGATACTCCTACAACTTCTTTAGATTTAGATGAAGAAATTCTTAAAGCACCTGAAGAAAAACCAGAAGAAATAATTACTGAAACTGATGAAACTATCTTTGATTTTGGTGCAGCCTTACCTTGGTTTAAGATGGCAGCAGAGTTTGGTAAAGCAGGTCAAGATACTTCAGAAGCAGCGGCAGCAGCGTTAGAAGAATTTGAATCAACAACTTCAAAACGTAAGATGTCTAAAGCACAGATTGCTCTATACGAAGCTCAAGCTCTGTATAATGCTGCTAGACCAGATATTGAAGCTGCCAAGCGTGGTAAAGCAATAACTAAAGAACAAAAAGATAGGCTAATTAAAATTATATCAAAGAAATTAGAGATTCTTAAAGATATAAGTGTAGCTTCTGTAGGTGGTTCTAAAGAATATGAAGCAATTCTACAAAAAACTATACGAGATTTAGAAGCGGTTGAAGGGGCTACAATATCTAGTACTACTTTACCTAAACGATCAGTAGTAGCATCTAAATAGAAAGAGATTCCATGCCTACTAGAAATTTCTATATTGATGGAAGCACTGAAAAAACTGCTGTAGATATTCCTAGTTTGTATTCACATACAAATGAAGATGCTGAATGGTATGTAGATAACGTCTACTTACCCTATCGTGATAGCGGTATGGAAGCTGCTAGTCAAGATCCTGAACATCCCTTATCTGGAATACCTGATGCCTTTGCCAGAGGTTTCTACCGTCTAGGCCAAGGAGCTAATGCGCTGCAAGTACAGCTTGGATTAGATAACCCTGAGAATGCAGCAAGAGAGATAGGGGAATACCAAAAGTATATAGAGCAAGTTCCTTACGATAAGGAAGTTCTAGATAGTCTCAATAACATTGTTGAAGCTGAAAGCATTGGAGAGATATGGGATGAGGTTACAACTATGCCTGGGCTACGTGCCGTAGGTAATGTTGTAGCAGAATCTCTTGCTCAATATTCTCCTGCCTTTGCTGCTATGTTAGCATCTCTGGCTTTTCCTCCTAGTGCCATAGCTATTGGCTCTATTGCTGGATTAGGTAGTCTTAGTGTTGAAGTACAAGGAACGCTACTTGAAGAGATGCAGAAATATCTTAATGAAACTGGAGAAGATATTTCTGATGATGTAGCTGTAACTAAATTACTTGGTGATGAAGAACGTATGGCAGAGTTTAGTGAACATGCTGCCAAGCGTGGTATTCCTATTGGTTTGATTGATGGGCTATCTGTAGGGTTTGCTGGTAAGATTGCTGCTACGCTGAGTAAAAGTAGACGCACAGCTAACAAAGCTTTAGAAGCCGCTAGAAAAACAGAAGCTAAAGTAAAAGGAAAAAATATAGATGAGATTCCTGCTATTACTCCTAAGAGTAAAATTCCTGAACGTCTAGCATTTACAGCCGAAGCTCTCGCATTACAACCATTAGCAGGTGGTGTAGGTGAAGCTGTAGCCCAACAAGTAGCAGGAGAAGAGTTTCAATTAGGTCCAGTAGCTTTAGAATTTATAGCAGAAATACCTGGTGGTACGGCTGAGACAGGTATAGGTCTAGCTCTAGCTAACCGTAGAGAAAATAAAATATTAGAACTAGAGGAAACAGAACGTAAGGTTGCTGCTAAAGAATTACAGTTACGTAAAAAACAAAAAGCTGATGAACAACTTGCTACAGTTACTGAAGATGTTAGAGGTGGAGTAAATGAAAGTGGTGTACCTGTAATAGAAAGTTATGAAGATGCTTTGTTTGAATCATCAACAATAAAAAATAAAGATGGTACATTAAAAAAAGATATCAAAGAAGGTGAAGTTGCCTTTGATCGTTCTAAGATAAGAAATCTATTTAATCTCAAAAGTGGTAAAGCTATAGATCAGGTTATAGAATACTTTGTTAATAAAGGGACAGTACGAAAACGTAAAGGTAGTAATCAATATGAATGGACTAACCAAGCACGTAAGCATAGAGGAAGATTACAAGCAGCCCAAACTAGACGGTCAACTAAAACTCAAAGAGCGGCTACAGGATTTACAGAAAGAATAACAGAAGCAGGTACAACTGAAGAAATACCTACACCTATCTCTATTGTTGGGGCAACTCCACCTTCATTTCCTGAAATATCTCCTGTAGCTAGAGAGGTAGGTAGACCTATTAAAGATACTGAAACTACTATTGATGGAGAACCTGTAGATATTAGTACCTTACCTCCAGGTAGAACTATAGGATTGGAAGATAAAATTCCAGAGCCTACAGATACACTTCCAGTTTTAACTGAAACTACTCCTACTGCTGTGGAAGAAACTGCTACAATAGAAGAAGTAAAAGTTGATCCAGAAGTAGCAATAAAAGCTAAAGAAGATTTTTATAATAAACGTCAGGAATTAATTTATAGAGTTGGAGAACGATGGAACACTAAACAACAAGAACCTTCTATAGAACGTGAAGAGGCTATTGATGATTTAACTGCAATGATAGAAGATGTTGAAACAGAACTTACACCTCTTCAAGAAAGGTTTGCTCAAACTAATGAAGAAATAGAATTTACCGAAATTGTAACAGGTGAACCGCAAACTGAAATAGAAGAGGAAGTAGCAATAGAGGAAGTAGTAGAAGAAGTAGCTCCATCTCCTGTTCGTTCAGCTATTAATGAAATGTTACAAGCTGTTCCTAAACAACATAGAGTGGATACAAAAGGTAAACCATTTAAACTAAGAGAAAGACCAATACGACCTGAATCGGAAACTCAACAAGCTATTGATTTAATTAAAGATGTACATGGTGCTATAAAAACTGGTACGTATTTAGACCTTAATGTTACCGAACAAGAACGCCTTAACAGTATGTTTAAAGATGAAGAAGATTTTGTTGATGGTATTATTATAGATATCTCTGCTGCTACTACTCCTGCTGAAAGAAATAGAATTGCTAATCTAATTAAGAAACGATGGGAGAAAGAAGGTACAGGTAAAACAGGGAAGTTAACTAAAACATTAGGAGCTTTACATTCTGCGTTTTATAAAGTTTATCATCCTTTACGAATTGCTGATCTTAATCCTATCTATCGTCCTTTTTCCCGTTCTATTCTTAAACGTAGACAGAAGCGACAGCTTTATGATTCAACTGGATTTAAATTTGTTGAAGGGTTTATGAAGAATACCCCACCTGAACAGGTAGCTAAAATTAGTACAGTTTCTCTAGTTCTTGATGCTTTGTTTAGTAATAGAAAGGGAAGTGTTCTTACTGATAAGAATGTAACTGAAACAAAAGATGGTGGATTAACAGTTAAGATACCTGAGAAACTTCCTAAAGATAGTAACATTACTATTGATAACTTTAATGTTATTTTAAATAGTTTAAATAAAGGTAAAGAAGTTGAAGTTAAACCAGGAGCCGTTATTACTCTTACTAAAGAAGAGAATGATAAGTTTAAACAAACACAGAAATCTTTTAGAACTATGTTTGATATTGTTAGTCGAGCCTATGCTAGATTTAATTTACAACGATATAAACTTTATGATGGAGTAGAACAAAGCTTTGATGATACTCATGAAAGTTTAAGAGAGAAAACTATTGAATCGGCTGCAAGATATATTGAAGATATAAATAAGATATTACCTGAAGGTAAAAAGATAAAAGTAATTACAGGCAAAGGTAAACAGAAAAGAAATTTAAAACAGAAACTTGCAGCTATATATAAAGACAGTCCTTTATATAAAGAATTAAGAGCAGCTTCTAAAAATCTTCCTAAAGATATAGGTAAATTCGATACTGAAAAATATAGAAGAGCATTAGGACAAGCTAGTACTCTTATTATGATGAATGAGCAGCGTAATATTTTAGCTGATCATCCGTATTATGTACCTCGTTTACGGTATGGTAATCATTACTTTACAGTAACAGAAAATAAAAAAGATGGTAAAGTTGTAGGTTATTATGCAAGTACTCCTGCTGCATTTGATGTAGGAGAAAAAGCACAATTAAAAAGATTACAAGAATTACGTAAAGAAATTATAACAGATTTTCCTTCTGATAAATATAAAGTTACTGAGATAAAAACTAGAGATGTAGAAACTACTAAAAGATTATTAGATCAACCGACACTTAATACAGTACAACGGTTAGCGGAAATGATTGGTTATGAAAAACAGTTTAAAGAAAAGAAGGGAGAGATATATGAGTTCTTTCAAGATTTAGAAGATACTATTAATGCTACAGGCTTTGGTAGATATATGGCTCAACGGGGTAATGAAGTTATTGTTGGCTATGCTACCCCTAAGAATATAGATACCTTTCTTCCTATTGCTTTAAGTAATTATATACGTAGTGCTGCCGATACAGCTTCTAATCTAGAGTATACCAGACCTCTTCAACATTCTATAAAGAGAATGGATAATGAAGGATATCAAAAGTTAGCTGCATTAGCTCAACATCAATTAGATGATATTAATAAAGAAGGTGAGCCTGGAGCTTTGTTTAAAACCATTGCTTTCCACTATGCATTAGGAGCTAACTTCTCTTCTGCTATGGTTAACCTTAGTCAACCTTTTGTTACTACCATTCCTCTTCTTACTGCTATGACAGGTAATCCTGCTTTAGCTACTAAAGAAGTTCTACGTGGATTAAAAGATGCTGTCAAGTTAATGAAAATTAAAAATAGGCTTGATACTTATGGTTTTGATTTTCAACTAAAAGAACCTCCATATAAAGGTATAACTCAAGATGAATGGAATTACTTACGTTACCTTTCACGTAAGGGAGATATACAAGCTAATGTTAACCTTGATCTTGGTGCTAGATATCAACAAGGATTAGGAGAAGTATTAGAAGGTCAAAGACTTGTGGGTACTACAGCACGAAGTATGGAAAAAGTAATGGATGTTTCAGCCTTTATGTTTGGGGGTGTTGAGCAAATAAATCGTATCTCTACAGCTTTAGCTACCTATAGACTAGCTACCAAATCAAATAAAAATCTCCGTAATTTCCAAAAGTTTTCTGAAGTAACCATGTTCCATGAAGGCAAGATGACTCCTGAATTAGCAGGGGAAATGATGGTTTATAATACACAGTTCCTGATTGGTAAGGAAAACAGACCAGAGCTATTTAGATCAGGTCTTATGAATGTAGCTACTCAGTTTATGTCCTTTCCTCTACAATACTTTGGACTATGGGCTAAAGCTATGAGGGTAGCTGGTGTTGATAAGAAGATGGGTTCAACAATGATGGGTAGTATGCTACTAGCTATGGTAGCATTCGGTGGGATGATGGGACTACCCTTTGCAGAAAATCTTAGACAACTTCTTGCCGCTGCCAGTAGAGCTACCAGAGGATATGACTATGATCTAGAGTATGGTGTACGAGAAGCTATGCTTGGTTATCTCCATCCTGAAATGGTAGAGGTAATAATGAGAGGTGGACTAAGTAGAGCTACAGGTATGGATGTATCCAGACGTATGGGTGCAGGAGAGGTATTACCCTTTACATTAATGCAAGGTGATCTGATGGCTGCAACAGGACCATTTGGTGGACTAATGGCTGATACAGCTATGCGAATACATGAAGCTATTAAGCTTGGAAACTATCCTATGCTTATTACTTCTCCACTTCCTTTATCTTTACGCTATGCCGCTGAGTCAGCAGTGGGTGGATATCTTGATATGCCTATTAGAACTACTCAAGGTAGGGTTATGTTACCAGCAGACCAAGTAACACTAGGCGATAGATTAAAACAAGCAGTAGGGTTTACTCCAGAAGATGTATCTACTGCACGTAGAGAAAAACGATTACTTAATTTCTGGAAAGGTCAATCTAAAAACCTACAGGATTATTATCTATCTAATCTAGCTAAACTACATGCTGATCTATATAGAGCTACCGACTCTGCAAGTATAAATGAGATCAATAACGAAATAGATGTATTACTTAATGAAGTAAGTCAACTTAATGAAGAAGCTTTAGCTGATCAGTCTCCACAAAAAGTAGTTAACTTAGGAGTAAGAGCTTTACGTGAGAGAGTAGCTGTAGAACTTCAAGGTCAGATACCAAGACTTCAGAAGAAACTAAGAAAGTTTGGACCGTTGATTGAAGAACGTCTTAAAGAGATGGTTCCAAGGTAAAAATAGTTCTTGTATAACCTCTAACTCTTACGTTATGTTATAGTTAATCTTTTAATTACACAGAGATATTAATATAATTATGGCTAAAGATAGACATGTCTTTATCGGTTGGGATAACCGTGAAGCGATAGGTTCTATTGTTTGTAAGTTTACAATCCTTACTAATAGTTCTGACCCTGATCTTTCAATTCAATACGTCCACCAGAAACAACTACGTAATGATAAGCTTTACTATCGTAAATCTTTTACCAATGCTAATGGACAATACTTTGACTCCATAGATAATAAACCTTTCTCTACTGAATTTTCCTTTACCCGATTTCTTGTACCTGAGATATGCCGCCATCAACAACTGGATGGTTGGGCTTTGTTTCTTGATGGGGATATAGTTGTTAATGAAGATATCAATAAGCTATTTGATTTAGCTGATGATAAGTATGCTGTTATGTGTGTTAAGTTTAATTGGCTACCAGAGAAAACAGAACGGCAGAAGATGGATGGCATGATACAGACTAGGTATAACAAGAAGCTCTGGTCTTCTATGATGTTGTTTAATCTTAATCATCCTTCCGTACAGAAGTTAGATCATATAGCTGTTAATCAATCATCAGGTTCTTATCTACATAAGTTTCAATGGGTAAAGGATAAAGATATAGGTCCGTTACCAGGAGAGTGGAACTTTGTACCAGGGGTAACAGCAGGTTCTACTCCTAAAGCTATACACTATACCAAGGGTGGTCCTTGGTTTGAGGAATATAGAGACTGTGATTATGGAGAAGTTTGGATAGACTATTTAAGTAGTGTTCCAAAGAATTTAATTATAAATGATTTAATAGGATAATAATGAAGTATACAATTGTCACATCCTTTCCTATTAGTAATTGGGAAGTATATGGAGAGAAGTTTCTTAAAAGTTTTATAGAATACTGGCCTAAAGATATTAATCTTTTAGTTTACTGTGATGGTTATCCATTACCAGATGATGTTCCAACAGCAGAGAATATAGAATACTTTGATCTGTTAGAGAATGATAACCTTTTAGAATTTAAAGAGCGTAATAAACAATTCAATGGTAAGCAAAATCCTAAAGCTGCTTATAACTTTTATGAAGACGCTATTAAGTTTAGTCATAAAGTTTATGCACAACACATGGCTTTCTATAAAGCAAAGGAGGCAGGAAGTGATTGGTTAATATGGCTGGATGCTGATAGTGTTACCTATGATACGATTACACATGAACTATTAGATGAAGCACATAAAGTTAATGAAGATGGTGATATACCAGATCTAACTTTTCTTGGAAGAAAGAATGCCTATGCTACCTGTTCTTCTTATATTGGATACTGTACCACTAGTCCCGTCACACGAGTATTTATAGAAGATTATGTAAACTATTATACCAGTGATGAGGTATTAGCCTTACGGTGTTTCGCGGATAACTTTGTCTTTGATAGACTACGTACTCTACATGAAGTACATGGTATGATAACTAGAAACTTCACCCCTGACTGTGAGGATTTAGATGCCTTCGATGTTTCGCCTCTTGGTAATCACATAGTTCATTTAAAAGGAAATAAGAAGTATGCGGGTACAAGTTTCGTAGGTACGAATACACAAGGCACTAGATACTTTGATATCTGTAGAGTCATAGAGCATTATGAACGCAAGAATATTTTAGAAGTTGGAACTTGGAATGGAGAGACTGCATCAAGTATGATACAAGCTGCATTCAATTCATCTAATAAAGTTCATTATACTGGGGTAGATTTATTTGAAGAAGCTACTGAAGCAACTGATGAAAAAGAATTTAATGTTAAGAAACATTTTACTAAACGATCTGTTGAATTAAAACTTACAGCTTTAGCAGAAGAGTATGCTAAATTAGATAAGACATTAACTTTCTATCTCATGCAAGGAGATTCAAAAGATAAATTAAAAATTCTTAAAGACCCTGCTTTATGTAAGACTTATAATATCCAACCTGATTTTGTTTTTATTGATGGTGGTCATTCAGAAGAAACAGTGAAGAGTGATTATGAATACTGTAAACATATCCCTGTTATTATTATGGATGATTACTATACAGAAGATACTGATGGTAAGATACCACCGAAAGAATTTCTAGGAGTTAATAAATTATTTAATGAAATCCTGGGTGGTACAGATAGAACAAGTAAAGAACAAAGACGATTGATTATAGCTTCTAATGACCCTGTAAAGAATGGGGGTATTGTTAATCTAGTAATGATTGTTAATGATCGTAAGCTAGGACCAGTACCAGAATTTCACCGTGTCCCTGTTCAAGTAACACCTAGAGATTGTGTACCGCCTGATAACATTCAAGATAATGTAGAAGAGAATATGAAAATCTTTAATGGTCAGATGGTAGAAAGATATCACTGGCATAATGGAGAAGCTATTATTGTATCCGCTGGTCCTTCGATGGTAGATGATATTGAAAAGATTAGGGAGTTACAGAACAAAGGGGGTAAAGTTGTATGTGTAAAACATTCCCATAATATTCTTATTGAGAATGGTATTATCCCTTGGGGTTGTGTTATCCTTGATCCTCGTCCTTTTGAAGGGACATCCACACATGGTATTGTACGTAAGGAACTTCTAAAGAAACCGCATCCTAGTACCAGATACTTCATTGCAAGTATGACTAACATTGACGTAACAAAGTATCTTCATAAAAAGAAAGCTAAGATCATAGGATGGCACGCTTATACTGGAGCTTTGTTAGAACTACCAGACTTAGAAGGACAGCAACTTATAACAGGTGGAACTTGTTCTGCTATGCGTAGTGTAGGACTAATGCATACACTAGGCTTTAGAAGTTTTCATATCTTTGGTATGGACTGTGCGGCAGACGGTACACCGGAAGATGTAGATGCGGTAGATCTATATGGAAAACAGAAGTGGTTAAAGACAGGGATACTAGATGACGAGACTAATACTGAACATGTATTCTATACGACAGGTGAGCTATTAGCTTTGGCTCAAGACTTTGAACATCTATTAGAAAAGGAAGGAGTAGATATGGACTTACAGGTTTATGGAAGAGGAATGGTTCCAACTATTTTTAAAACTTCTAAATATAAAAATCTACCTACCTTCGGAGGAAAACCTTACAATGGTTGATGAACCACCTGTAGTTAGTAATGTTGTTCACTTACATCCACACAAACCAAACATAACAATGGATGTAGGAATAGGGGAAACAGAACTAACTCCTGAAGAGACTCATCATTTTGTATTATCTTCTATGGATAAAGTTCAAGAAGAGATAAGAAATAATTCTAAAGTTAATGGAGCTTTTGTTTTATCTTTTAGTGAAGATGGAACAACAGATAATTGGATAATGGGAGATGTTAAAGTAACATTATTATATACAGCATTATCTTCCATTCAAAATGAAATATTAAAAGTATTTAATGGAGCAGAAGAACATCCATTTAAGGAGACAGATTAAATCATGATATCACTTATTGGTTCACTATTAGGATTTGCAAGTGGGGTAGTACCTGAAGTATTAGGATACTTTAGGAAACAGCAAGACCATGAATTTGAATTAGAATTATACGCAGCTAAAGCTAAATATGCTGAAGCTTTAACTGCTAATAAATTAAAGGAGCTTGATCTCAAAGCAGAGATCCAAGAATTGAAGTCTTTATATAAACATGACCAGACTTTAAAAACTAGTAGTCCTTTTATCTCAGCATTAAGGGCATCGGTTAGACCAGTGATAACTTATTTTTTCTTCTTCATGTTTGTTGGAGTTGAGATATCAGTTATCTTTAGTCTGGTTCACCCTGCCATGATAGACCAAATTTGGAATGAAAATACCCAAGGACTATTTGCAGCCGTCCTATCCTTCTGGTTTGGGAGTAGGGCCATGTCTAAGGTGATGAAGAAGGATAATTGATCCTCTAGGTTGCTCTGTGAGTAGCCATCTCCTACCCCTTCTGGTAGGCTACCCTGGGAAAACAAGAGATTCCTCTGTACGGGCTTTAAAATGGCGTACAGAGGATTTCTTTATTTTTACCTACGAAATGACTCATCAAACTCTAATTGTTTAATACGTTCTTCTAAAACAGAGGCAGCGGTGTTAAATCTACCACCATCATGGTCCATAGAGTTATAGATATTTCTTAGTACATCTACCTCGTGTTTCAAAACGTCTATCTTTTCTTGGATACTTTTAATTACTACCACTTTTATGACTCCAACATTTACGCCATAGCCATGCATCTAAGATAGCGATCTTACCAGCAACCCATCTAGAATATTTTGTACGCCAAATATTTATGCACATTCTTTCTGTCCCGTATCAGGATCAAAGTAACAAGCAGTACCTTCTGCCTCATTAGCTTCTACTTTATTTAAGATGCCATATCTTTTCCCTGCTAATCGAAAGGTAGTTACTCCTTTAAGATTTCCCTTCCAAGCTTTAGTATAGATATCTCTAAACTCAGGGAAGGTAACTTTCTCTCCAACATTAATCGTTTTAGATATAGCACTATCAACATAGGGTTGACAAGCTATCTGTGTATTTAGATGAGCATCGGTAGTAAGGTCTTCAGTAGTTTCTCCTCTCTTATCAAATTTATTATAGACATAATCTTTGAGAATAATATTAACTAAACCAAATTCCGTATTGACGGTGCGGTTTACTTCATGAGAAAAGGCTGGTTCTAATCCACTTGATATGTTATCAGCACAGAAACTTATAGTTCCAGTAGGAGCTATGGAAATAAGATGGCTGTTACGCATACCTTGTTTCTTAATCTTCTCCTTTAAGTAATCAGGAAATCTAGAAATAAATTTACCTGCTAAATATTTTTCCTCATCATACAAAGGAAATGTTCCATGCTCTACCGCTCTATCTGAACTAGCTTCATAAGCAGTATAGGTAAGACAACGCATTAACTTACGTATAAAACGTATGGTTATAGAGCTACCGTATTCCATTTCCATAAGGGTTAAAGCATTACCTAATCCTGTTATACCTAATCCCATTCGCCGTTTAAGTTCTGCTTCCTTACGTTGTTCAAGTAAAGGATAGATAGTTCGATTGATTACATTATCCATAGCATTAACTACAATGTGTATGTCTTTAGTAAACTGATCGAAATCAAATCTATATTTAAGATTACTACCAACTCTTTGGACGTTTACATATTTAACAAGATTAAAACTCCCCAGAAGACAAGCACCGAATGGTGGTAAGGGTTGTTCACCACAAGGATTAGTGGCGGCTATACTCTCACAATAATAAAGAGGATTTTCTTCATTGATACGATCAATAAACAAAACCCCAGGCTCTGCCCAATCCCAGTTAGCTCTCATGATTTCATCCCAAAGAGCCGCTGCATTTATTTCCTTATAGACTTTACCTTTAAAGGTAAGAGGAAACATTGCATCTTTAGTTACGCATTCCATAAACTTATCCGTAACACCTACTGAAATATTAAAGTTAGTTAAAGCATGACCGTTACGTTTAGACCTGATGAACTCTTCAATGTCAGGATGATCTACACGTAACACTCCCATCATAGCTCCTCGCCTGTGACCAGCCGATACAATAGTCCTGCAAATAGCATCATAAATCCGCATGAAAGAAACAGGACCACTAGCGGAGCTATCAAGACTAACAATCCTGTCACCGCTAGGGCGTATATTACTAAAGTCATACCCAATACCACCACCTCTGCGCATTGTTTCTGCTGCTTGTGTAGCTTTCTCCATGATAGATTGCATACTATCTTTGATAGTGCCTGATACAAAACAATTATAGGCTGTAACATCTCTTGGACTTCCCATTGCTGATTGGATTCTACCCGCTGGCATGAATCGCATGTTGAGTAAAATTTCTTTTAACTGAGTAAAGTGTTCTTCATTATCTGACATATGAAGACTTATACGTGCCATACATTCATCAAATGATTCATTAGGTAAGCGGTACTTAGAAGCGTGTAGATCATTACAGGAAGGCACAGTCGGCCCGTATTCAGAAACAGGTTTCATTCTCTCATTCTCCAATTATATGTATAAGTAGTTGATTATGTTAGTGTTTTTATAAGACGATTAAGATACCAACGAGCTTTCTTGAGGTCTTCAGTACCACCCTTATATTCATATCTTAACATGTATTTTAAAATGTTGCCACGCAAATATCCACAAAAATGTACACGAGGCATAGAATTTTCTATAACATCTATAGTTTCCATAGAGTTCTGTGTATAGTGAGGAGGATGGTCAACCTTAGTATCCACCACATCCTCTAATTTAATCTCAGGTGGTATAGGCTCACCGTTAAATTTTAGTCCTTCAGTATTTAAAAGGAAGTCTTTCATCATTTCTTTTTACCTTCATCCTTAGAGTTAATCAAGACATTAATTCTTCTACGTTCAAAGCTTACTTCTTTGTTAAATATTTTCTTAACAAAGGATCTGGTTAAATGAGGTTCAAGCCCTGCAAGAAAACATACTTCCTCAAAATCAGTAGCGGTAGTTCCATGTTCAGTTGTAAACCAACTAGCCGCTTCTCTTCTATTGCGTTTAACTTCTTCTGAATCATTAACACGTTGTAGTTTAGTAGCATCAAGTAATGCTTGGTATACTACTGCTAAAAATAATAATTGTTCAGGACTTTTAGGTGGAACTTTATCTTTATCTTCAAGCTCTACATTAATAGAAGTAGTATTACTTACAAATGAATTAAATTTATCAAATAAGTTATGCTCTTTATAAACATGTATAGTAGTTTTTACTTTTGTTTTTTTAACCATTGACGAGGAACCTTACCTTGCGACCATTTAAAATAATGTCTGTCGCACCAATCAGCATACGTTGTATTAGACCTCTTGCTTAATTTATTCATAGCATTCTGAAATATAAATCTAATATCTAACTTAGGATGCTGTTGTTTAATTAGTAAATGTTTTTTCCTGTCAGCCGATTTAAAATATCCTTTGTATTCAATAAAGAAACCATACTTCTTAAAAAAGAAATCAGGTGTATAATGTTTAGATACCACATAAGGTATCCTGAAATCTTCATAGGCAAATTCAATCTTACTTTCCGATAGGTATGTAGCAAACTCCTTTTCAGCTTGGCTTCTATACATCTACAATTGTTCTTCTATTATATCTTTTTGTGGACGTTTAACTACCTTGGTAAAGAAACGTGAACCATTAGAGTATTTAAATTTACGTAATCCTTTTCCATCGTTAGCATCTTTCCAACACTCTACTTTAAAATCACAGTACGCACAACCTGCTGCTAGTTTTCTATTGCCACTCTTACCATCAGGTACGTCAGAATAACAACGATCAGGTGGTACGTCTTGTTTCATTAGAGACTTTACGTCTTTAACTTTCTCTTTGAAATCAATCATCTCCATAGAATCTATAGTACATACATGGATTTGCCCTGTTACTTTATTCATAACAACAAAGGCAGCTTCATCTTCTCCATTAGCATACCCTGATATCTGTGCTATATATCCAAAGGGATCGTCATCAAATATCGTACCCTTCACAAACTTATCAAAGCCATGTTGAGATGCACTCTTAATATCTACGACTACACCATTAACTCTTGCGTCCATATGGCCTACTATGCCATCTATTCTTTTCTCACCTTGCTCTTCAGTTACTTTATAACCTGCTGTTTTAATTAACAAAAGTAATAAATGTTCAATAAGATCACCGTATAAAAATTTAATACGGGTAGCTGGATGAAGGGGTTCAGCTTGATCTGATATACGAGAAGCATACCATAATTGTCTAGTGGGTTTACCAATACTAGAGAAACGAAGAGGGTTTTTAACTTGACCCTCTTCATCCCTCTTGGAGAATGCTTTAGTTAGGGAGCTAGAGACATCAGCGAGAAACTTATGCAGATCAGCTTCCTGGGGTGGAGGTCCAGAAGTTAGTGATTGATGAATATCGGAAACTAAGTTCTGAAGTTTACTCATTATGTATGCCCCTAGCTCGTGGTGTTATAGATGATCTTAATTAATCGAATGGAATGTCATCATTAAGATCATCATCACCATTAGTATTTGATGCTTCCGAAGGAGTATCTGAAACATATCCTTCTTCTACATCAAACTCATCTGGTGGTGAATACTCCACCAAATCTAATACCTGTACGTCTTTAAGTACCGCACGTACACCCTTTCGGTTATTCATCTTCCACTCACGAGGAGTAAAAGATACCTTTACCAGAGAACCGTTACCTACTAGCGTACCAGCGATATCGTTCTTCTGAGAATCCATTAACCGTGGTTTAGGTAATTCAGATCCGTTAGTTAGGAACTGATCCTTATACATGGTAACGAATTTACCACGGTCATCTTCCTTATCTTTGATAGGAACACCGTGACCTTTCATAAACTTAATGCCTTCTGCATTAAGAGATACGTCTATTGACCAACGTGGTTTTGCTTGGTCAAAAGGATTTTGGGCTTTATCAAGCTTAGCCCAGTAAGCTTTACCAGATACTACAGGCATGGTTTATATTTACCTTTCAAATGTTAATGGGTCATCGCCCATGTTGTTCCAATCTTATACTCCGAATCGAGAGGGCAGTCAAGCCCTAAAATTTTCTCGACCCGTTTCATGCAAGTCTTTGTTATTTCTCCTAGTTTTTCTGCATTCTCCTTTCGTACCTCAAATTGAATTTCATCGTGTATGTTGGCAACTGGCTTGGCATCCAGTTGTAATTGGTTGATCTCTTTCATTATCTGTATCAACCATTCTTTACAGATGATTGCACCACCGCCTTGGATTAAAACATTCAAGCTGCTATGCAAACTACGTACATGGAAGTACCTACCATCTAATCCCTTAACCATATTAGTTCTTTCGGCAGATGCATGGACTTTCTCTAACAAACTATTTAAAGCTGGAACATTTTGTAGGAATTTATTCTTAGTATCCTGTCCATGTCGTGCAGACTTATTCATTATATATCCTATCTTAGCCGCACCAGCCCCATAAATTAGGGCGTATATGAAGGTCTTTGCTTGATCTCTATTCTCTAGTCCAGCCATCTGTTGATTAGTAGTATGGATATCTCCATGTAAAATCTGGTGTATATATTTTTTATCCTTCATGTAATGAGCTAGTACACGTAGTTCTAATTGAGATGCATCACAACCTAGAAGGGAATAGTTCTTTACATCTTCTACTGTCCAACAAGTACGACACTCATCACCATACGGTGAATAGGTAGCGGGGGTTTGTGCTACATTAGGATCAAGATGACTACATCTAGTACTAACTGTACCTAGTGTTTTAATTCTACCGTGTACTCTGTAGGTATCAGGATCACAAAACTTAATCCAAGACTTAACTTGTGATGCACGTTTCTGTAACAGTAAGTATTTAAGTATAGCTTCTGATTCAGGTATGCCTGTAATCTTAGCAAGAACATCTTCATTAACTATGATGTTACCCTTCTCTGTCTTGAGAGTAGGCTTCCATCCTTTTTCCATTAACCGTTCCGCAATCTGTTTACGTGAGCCAGGATTAAAAGGTTTCTCTTTAGTCTTAGTTTTCATTTGTATTATTTCAGGAGGAAATATCTCCTGAAGTTGATGTTCAATCTCTATACATTCATCTGTTAATCGGGCCAAGAAGTTAGTAGCAAAAGGTAGATCGAAATAAAAACCATTACGTTCTTGCTGATCCATATAATATCTAAAGACATGTTCTCTCCGTATACTCTCATCAGAAAAGTTTTTCTTTTCCTTACTCATTAGGTGATGGTAAACCTTTTCAGTTAACTCTACATCATTGATACAATACTCTAGCATCTGATCTGTATAGTAATCAAAGTTAGGGGAAGGCATCTTAGGAAATCCAAGACGCTCACCCCATGCTGCTAGTCCATTACCTTTATCTCTAATAGGATTAAAGAGTTGAGATAAGATAAGAGTATCCAGACATTTAGAGGCAGGATGTTTGTATCCTATAATCTTAGCTAACACTCTAAGATCATAGCTTAAAAGATTATGCCCTATAAATATAGTATTGGAAGAAGGTTTAAACTTGGTATAACATTCTTCCTGGGTATAGGTAACAACTTCTCCTGTCTCTAAGTCTTTGGTAACAATACAGAATACTTTAGTAACTTCTTTAGATTTATCCAGAGTATTAAGTAATCCGTTTGTTTCAATATCAATGATTAGATATTTAAGATTATCCGAAGTCTCTGTCATCATTAAATTCATCACTGTCATCATTAGTATCTTCTTGTTGTTCATCAAAAGGAATTTCACTGAGCCTACCAGTTTGTTTATGCCATTGCAAGAGAGTAGCAGGTCCACTCTCACCAGAGAATCTATTCTTTAAAACCCTAATCCAAGTACGGTTTCTTTCACTCTCATCCAGTGCTTGGGTATTTCTTTCAAGAGCATAGATCATATCAGGTAGTTGAGCTAGGCTATGTGATCCACGTAGTTGATTAAGAGATACGTTTGATCCTTCTTCATGACCTGTCCCTTGTGGTCTACTAAGATGGGATACAACTATCAGATGTATACCAAGTTCCTGTACTAAGGTGCGTAACTTAACCATGATATCATCAATAGCTTTACGTTCATTAGTAGTCTCGTATACTACCATTGATATATGGTCCAGTATAATATACTGACAGTCTAATCCCTTAACCATATAACGTACACGGGTTAAGAGATTCTCTAAGGTAGAGCTACCAAAGTGATTCCAGAATACCACCTGTTCCAGATCGTTCAGGTTATCAAGAGCTTTCTCTTTATCCTCAACAGTCCAATCTCTATCCTCTTCAGATGTTATATGAAATCTCTTGGATGCTTCTACGGATAGGATACCTAGTCCTGTTTGTCTTACACTTTCTTCAAGGAATAAGCAGCCTACCTTCTCATCAGTATTGGTAATGATGTAGTGTACAAGCTCACGCATAACACTACTCTTCCCTATACCAGAACCTGCTGTCACTAGGACCAGTTCATTCTTACGCATTCCATAGGTGATAGCATTCAACCCATCCCAAGGATAGGGTAAACTTTGTACGGTTGTTTCAGAGAGTAACCGTTCACGTAGATCAGGACCACATATGATACCTTCAGGTGTAAAGGTACGTGCGTTCCAGAAGTCATTAACAAACTGTTGTGTCTTACCTTCCATCAGGTATTCATTAGCATCCTTACGAGTAAGGTGCATGATCTTACATGATCCAGGCTCTAACAGATTAGCTATATCTTTCATAGCTTTCTGACCAGGACCATCAGAGTCGAAACATAATACTATATTTTGGAAGGTACTAAGGTAATCAAGGTTTCTTTTTATTTCAGTAGGAGCAGAAGCAGCACCATTCCTAACACTAATAACAGGCCACTTGCTGCCAAGCATTTGGTAAGCCGAAAGACAATCAACTTCGCCTTCGCATACCGTGATAAATTTTCCACCTTCTTTAAACAGTTGCTGACCAAATAATGTAGTATCAACACCGGATTCTCCTTCAGAGTAGAATTTCTTTTCATCCACTACCCTTACTTTATTTATAACATGATCGCCTTCCCTAGAGTAGTAGGGATAAGTATGAATTTCTTGATCATGTTTATTAAAGCCTGTCTGAACACCATATTTTTTACAGGTTTCTAATTCAATATGACGATCCGGTATAGAGGTAAAAGATAATTCTTTATGAGTTGCCATTGGTTGCCGTTTAGTTGTAGTACTCACTGTTGATTCTCCTTCATCAGTATTAAGAGGTTTCCATTGCTTACAACTAAAGCAATAGGTATTGGTTTCATAAATTGATAACGCATCACTACTGCCACAATCAGGACACGGTTGATGTGTTTGTTCCTGTTCTTCCATCTGCGTCTAAAGCCTCTTCAAATGTTTCATACATCTCAGCTTGCTCTACATGATAACCAAACTTCCTTATCTTAGGATGCATGGTTGGTTCTAGTAGATTAGATCTTTTATTAAAAAACTTTTTAGTCAAAGATAGATCACCAATGTATAAGTCTTTGTAATACTTAGGAAAACTTCCTATTACTAGGACATACATATCAGCTATTAACTTACGAGTCTTTCCGTAATGATCAAGAGCTTCTATAAAGAAGCATCCTGTGTGGTAAGTTGTTTGTTTGAGTTCTAGTCTATACCCATCACGTAAACAATCAAGATCCTTTTTGTAGGTACGTGGTCCTTCATCCAAGGTTGCATCTAGATTGTAAGGGATACCATACTTTTCTTTGTACCATATCTCTGCACCCATACCTTGTAAGTTAATCTCTTTACCATCTCTCTTACTATCCACAATATGATCTTTAACATTCATCTTGCGGCTGGTATCGTAGATTGTATTACAATAGTTTCTAATCTCTTTAACTTTTTTGTCGGGTAGTGTAAAGTCTTTAGTCATCATGGTTCTTATGTCTTCTTTAAAAGAAGCTCCTCTAGTTTGTATAACATTTCCTTCTGTTCTGTAATCTTTTTATACGCCTCTTGTAGTTGACCTTGTAACTCCTTGATATTGTTACGATAGATTTGCATCTCAATATCTGGTTCGATTTGTTTCATACACATACTCCAGTTAGTTTTTCTGTATCTATAAGTAGTCTATCATAGGATACAGCTTTCTTTTTAGAAC
>Ga0080013_1002000_pt1 | contig 25325 bp, 25 predicted proteins | sample ETNvirenome_6_85_FD_69236 | JGI IMG/M metagenome (GOLD analysis project Ga0080013, IMG submission 69236) | Marine viral communities from the Pacific Ocean - ETNP_6_85 (SPADES assembly) (version 2) | ecosystem: Environmental > Aquatic > Marine > Oceanic | place: Pacific Ocean | collected 2013-06-19
AGCTAAAAATTTAGTGACTAAAGTTAGAATCATGCATGACAATTTACCAAGTTGGTTGAAGGGTAATATAGAAGCAGATAATAAATTATCATTAAAGTTTAAAAATGGATCGCAGATAAAAGCGGTATCTTCTGCTACAACAGGTGCTCGTTCAGAGGCATTGTCATTGTTAATAGTAGATGAAGCTGCATTTATTAGAAACGTAGAAGAAATATGGATAGCATCACAAGCAACATTATCAACTGGTGGATCGGCTATTGTACTTTCTACCCCAAATGGTATAGGAAATTGGTTTCATAAAACATGGGTTGATGGAGAAACAAATCCAAATACAGAATGGCATAATATAAAATTACATTGGACAGTACATCCAGAACGAGATCAAGAATGGAGATCTAGACAAACACAATTATTAGGAGAAAGGGGAGCAGCACAAGAATGTGATTGTGATTTTGTTTCTTCCGGACATACTGTTATAGAAGGTAAATGTTTACAAGAATATGAAAACAATTGCATTGAACCTATTGAAAAACGAGGATATGATAATTCTTATTGGATATGGGAATATCCAGATTATAGTTTAAATTATATAATAGTAGCTGACGTAGCCCGGGGAGATGGCGCTGACTGGTCTACATTTCACGTTATAGAAGTTGAATCTATAAAACAAGTTGCTGAATACAAAGGAAAACTCCCACCAAAAGATTTTGGAAATATGCTTGTTACTGTTGCAACAGAATGGAATAATGCATTATTAGCAATTGAAAATGCAAACATCGGATGGGCCGCAATTCAACCAGCATTAGATAGAAATTATGAAAATTTATTTTATACATATAAAGATGATGGGTATGTAGATTTAGAGATACATCTTAAGAAAGGATATGACATCAAAGATAAAACAAAAATGGTGCCGGGAGTTTCTACTACTAGTAGAACAAGACCATTAATGATATCAGCACTTGAAATGTATATGAGGGAAAAAACTCCTTTAATTCGTAGTAAAAGATTAATACAAGAATTATTTGTGTTTATATGGTTAAATGGAAAAGCTCAAGCACAAGTAGGATATAATGATGATTTAGTAATGAGTTTCGCAATCGGTTTGTGGTTACGGGATACATCATTAAAATTAAGACAACAAGGAATTGATTTAAATAAACGAGCTATTAGTCGTTTACAAAAATCAGATTCGGTTATATATACAGGAAAACCAAACGCAGACAATACAGGTTGGAAATGGAATAATGGATCAGAAGATGAAAATTTAACCTGGCTTCTGTAGTTAGTTATATTTATTAAAAAATAAACAATATTATAATGGCGTCATTAAGAAAACGTTTACGGAATTTATTTAGTACTAATGTTATCGTACGAGCATATGGTAAAGACAAAGTACGCGTAGTTGATACAAATAGACTACAATCAGTAGGAAATATCAGTCAAACAAAAATGGCAGATAGATATACTAGATTACATGGTTCTAATAGATATAGAACAGGAGGCCATGGCGGCTATGATTCAAATTATTATGCAAATCAGAATCGTATTCAATTATATGTAGATTATGAAATGATGGATAAAGATCCAATAATTAGTTCAGCATTAGATATATATTCAGACGAATCTACATTAGCCGATCAATTCGGAGATATTTTATCAGTAAAATGTAATAAAACAAATATACAAAAAATATTACATAATTTATTTTATGATGTATTAAATGTAGATTTTAATATGTGGCCATGGATTAGAAATATGGTTAAATATGGAGATTTCTTTTTAAAATTAGATATAACAGATGAATTAGGAATAGTTAATGTCCGACCATTTTCTAGTTATGAAGTTGAACGTACTGAAGAATTTAATGAAGAAACTGGAGAATATAATATAAAATTTAGACACGCATCTAGCCCGGCAAATGGGTATGAGACATATGAAATGGCTCATTTTAGGATGTTGTCAGATTCAAATTTTTTACCATACGGTAGAAGCATGCTTGAAGGTGCAAGAAAAGAATTTCAAAAATTAATGATGCTTGAAGATGCAATGCTAATTCATCGTATAATGAGAGCACCAGAGAAACGTATTTTTAAAATTGATATTGGTAATATTCCACCAAATGAAGTTGATACTTATATGGAACAAGTTATCAATAAAATGAAAAAAATTCCTCATGTAGATCCACAAACAGGAAATTATAATCTTAAATTTAATGTTAATAACATGTTAGAAGATTATTATTTACCAATCCGTGGCGGTCAGACGTCTACTGCAATAGAAACATTACCAGGAATGACTTTTACTGGTATAGACGATATTGATTATGTTAAACATAAAATGATGGCTGCTTTGAAAATTCCAAAACCATTTTTAGGTTATGATGAAGGAGTCGAAGGAAAAACTACATTAGCATCGATGGATATTAGATTTGCTAGAACAATCGAACGTATACAGAGAATTATGATATCAGAGTTAACTAAGATTGCAATAGTTCATTTATATGCTCAAGGATTTGAAGGCGAAGACTTAGTTGGTTTTGAATTAGAATTAACACCGCCATCTATAATTTACGATCAACAAAAAGTAGCATTAATGACAGAAAAAATCACATTAGCTAATACAATGAAAGATAGTAAATTAGTTTCTGATAAATATATTTATGAATATATATTTAATATGTCAGAAGAACAATGGTTAGAAGAAAGAAATAATGTGGTTGAAGATTTAAAATTAAGATTCCGACAAAACCAAATAGAACAAGAAGGAAATGATCCTTCAGTGACAGGGGTATCTTATGGCACTCCACATGATTTAGCCACAATACATATGTCATCAGATGATGTAGAAGAAAAAGAAAAGGGGGGCCGCCCTCCGGAAGGTATTAAATATGGCCAACATAAAAATTCCTTTGGATGGGATGTTACTGGAGAAAAAACATTAAAACAAGCATTTAAACCTGATAATCAAAAATCTGCATTTAAACCAGTACCAAGAGATAGGAAAATGTCATTTACTTCGGAAAATCAAGACTTATTAAAAAAATTAAAACATAAATTTACTAAAACTTCTAATATAATTACAGAATCTTTAAAGGATAATAATAAAAATAAAGACGTTGGAACTATGTTAGATGAAAATAATATATTAGAATAATTTTTTTAAATATATTTATTATAAACTATCGGTATGGTATGAAAAAATTAAAACATTCAAAATATAGAAATACAGGTATTCTATTTGAATTATTAGTACGTAAATTGACATCAGAAACAATGACTTCTGATAAATCATTAACTATTGATATAATTAAAAAATATTTTGGTAAAAATACCGAATTAGCTAAAGAATTACAACTTTATAATAATTTAATAAAAGAACAATATAAATCAGAAGCATACGCATTAGAATATATTCGTAATGTTAAAAATGCACATAGTAAATTAAATCAAAGTGTATTAAAAAGACAGCGATATAATTTAGTAAAAGAAATCCAACAAAATTTTGTTTTTGAAAATATATCAAAAATACATATTACTAATTATAAAGTTTTAGCATCTATATACATGTTATTTGAACATTCTGAGTCTGTTAATCCTAAACAGTTAATGCAATGTAAAACAATTATTGTTGAAAACGGAATACCTTCAAATAAATCAATTAATAAAGATATAATTTTAGAATCATATAAAAAACAACCGGAACATATGAGATTATTATCATATAATTTATTAATTGATAAATTTAATAAAAAATACGGAATATTATCAGAACAACAAAAAGCTTTATTAGGACAATATATAACTAATGTAAATGATACTGATGTATTTAAACAGTATATAGGTAAAACTATTCCTGAACTTAAAAAACAATTAAAACAATATTCTACTATTATAACAGATAAAACTACTAAAATTAAAGTACAAAAATTATCTGAAATGTTATGTTCTGTTGAGAATAAAAAAATAATTAAAGAATCTCATGTTTTATCTCTATTAAGATATATGGATTTAATTAACGAATTAAAACAGGTACATTCATGAAATCATTTTTACAAGAAATAGAAAGTAAATTTGTTGAATTAGAAGAAGCAACATTTAATGTTCCAAAAGCCGATTTGCCTCAAATTCAACCAAAATTAGGCCCCGATGACATAGTTAATGTAACTGATAAACCTATTACTGAATTAGAAGAACATTTATGTGAAATGTGTGGCAAAGTTCATGAAGGAAATTGTAGTTCTCATAACGAAGAGATAGAAGAAGCATCCAATACCGGAGGCGTTGCTGGATATCAAACTCCTGCATCATTTGCTAAAAGATCTAATTGGAAAAATAAAAACGTAAAATATGAAATGGTACAAGAAGCAATGGATCGTAAATATGAACGTTTAATTGAATCTTATCGACAATTTTCTAGAGGCGATAAAAAAATAACCCCGGAACAAAAAGTATCTAGGACAATACAAGAAGTATCAAAAAAATTGAGACAAATAGAAACATTAGTTAAACATACTAGTAAATTAAAAGAAGAATCTGGTATGTCAAGAGATAATTACGGACCTAGAACAGAAAAGGCACTTAATAAAATATCAGAAAAATTAATTAAAATAGCAGAGCGAGTAAGAGCAATAGGAGAGTAAGAATGGCAAAAAATTTGATCATAGATTATATGCAATTTAAACCCGTAGGTTCTTTAAATGAATCTAATGGAGCAAAATATGGAGTACCTGGAGGATTTATCGTACAAGGGGTATTACAAAGAGCTGGTGCTAAAAATCAAAACGGCCGGGTTTATCCAAAACATATTTTATTAAGAGAGTGTGAAAAATATAAAAAAGAATATATAGATCAACATAGAGCCTTAGGTGAATTAGATCATCCAGAATCATCTGTAGTTAACTTAAATAACGTATCTCACAATGTTTTAAAAGTTTGGTGGGAAGGTGATGACTTAAACGGAACAGTACAAGTTTTAGATACCCCATCGGGTAATATTTTAAAATCTTTATTTAAAGCTGGAATAATTTTAGGTATTAGTTCGCGAGGGTTAGGATCTGTTAAGGAATTAAGAAATGAAGGTGTTGTAGAAGTTCAAGAAGATTTTGAATTAATTTGTTGGGACTTTGTTTCTAATCCATCTACTCATGGAGCTTTTATGCGACCTGGGGCAATGAATGAATCAGTTAAACGAGTAACAACAAATAAATATAATAAAGTAAACGAAATTATAACTTCAATATTGTGTGAAGACGGAAAATGTAGGATAATATAATGAAAAGCAAATTAAAAATAATACAAGAGTTAGTACGAGAACAAAAAGAAACAGTATTCTCAGAACAAAAAGCACCATTAACAACAGAAGAAAAAATGGCTTTTCGTGAAGCATTAAAAGGATTTTCACAAATGGGAGAATCAGTATATGGTACTGGTAAATTGCAAGAAGTTGTCGAAAATCTTACTAAGGTAGTAGAAACTGCAAACCGGTTAGTAACAGAAGAATCTGATGATTTAGTTGATAACGTTAATTCGAGTAGACATTTTAAAGTAATCAATGAAGCATTAAAACAATTTTCAAAATCTGCAAATGAGGTTATGATTCACGAAAGAAGATTATCAGCAGCATTTGAAGATATTGCACAAGGAATACAAAAATATTATGAAGTTCATTAATTTGGTTTAATGAAAAAAAATATATATTATAAGGTAATACAATGAATATATTCAAAAAAATGTATCAAGATTATTTCGGATATAAAAAATTAAATGAAATGCAAGATATAGAAGAAGCACAACTCATAAATAATCTTAAAGATTATAGAGGTGGCGTTGAATATATTATTAATGATCCAGCACAATCACAAGCAGTTGCAGCAGAAATTCGACAGTGGACTGAAAGAAAAGGATTTACTATTATAAAGCATACTATATCAAAATCAGGTAAAATTGGATATTTCTATTTTAGATTGGGAGATGACCCAGGCGAAGAATCACAAAAAATACAAGGTTATTTTGCACAAAAACCAGAACTAAAACATTTTAGGTTTAATGTTAAATCTAAAAAACCTAAACCAGTTATACCGAATAGAAAATTAAAAATATAAGTTATATGAATAAACGACAAAAGAATCACAAAACAATTGTCTCCGGAAATGGAAACGCAGTAAGTATAGTAGATAAAGATTTAAATTTTGCATTACGGGTTTTTAAAAGAAAAATAAAAGAATCTAGAATTTTAGACAATTTTAAACAGAAAAAAGAATTTATTAAACCTAGCATTAAACGTCGTGACGAAATTAATAAAGCGATTTATATTCAAAAAATCAAAAATTCTTAAAAAATCCTAAATTTTTAAATATTATTTTGTATTTTTATAAAAATATATTATTATATTAATATAATCAATTAAAACCAAAGGAAAAATGAAAAAATTATTTTTTATAGCTATTATAGCTACCGGAATGTTATTTGCATGTAATTCTAACGATACTACTAACGATGCTACTAGTAATACAACTTCACCTGAAGTAGTAGATACCTCTAATGTTGAACCAGTTATTACACTACCTACAGATAGTTTAAATTCTGAAGTAGAAAGTGAAGATTTACCGGAAACAGAACCACTAAAAGAATAAATTACTTTATTTATTACAAAGCCTAACATTAATTTGTTGGGCTTTTTTACTGTTTTTTTAAACTTGCTTATATTTATTGTAGAATACGCTATCAATCTTTATATAGCGTCTATAAAAAATTATTTATTCTTATTAAGATTTAAAATAATCTTATTTCCAAAAAACAAATTTAAGGAGAACAATTATGGCAAAATCAGATTTGCTAAAAGAAGCAATTGCGGATGCTAAAGCTGTTAAAGAAACTGCGTTAGCTAATGCAAAGATTGCGTTACAAGAAGCATTTGCTCCACGGATTCAAAATATGCTATCAGCTAAATTATCAGAAGATCTAGAAGATGAAAATATCGATGATGAATTATTATCAGCTGGTATGTATACAGAACAAGGCGACGATGCAGATGAGATGAGTTTAGGAGACGATCCAGAAATGGGGGCAGATCCAGAAATGGGGGCAGATCCAGAAATGGGTGACGAAATGGGTACAGACGTTGGAGATCTTTCAATTGATATGGATGGCGACGGCGAAATGGATTTCGAAGGAGACATTTATTCAAAACAAGAACCAGGAGGTGAAATGGAACCAGAAGCAGAAATGGAAGACGAAATGTCTGATGAAGAAGCAGAAGGTGAATATACCGACGACGATGTAGACGGATTATCTGAAATTATCGCAGAATTAGAAATGGAAGATGAACCAGAAGCAATGATGGCTGATCACGCCGGCGACGGAAGCGGTACAGATTCAGATGCACCAGATCCAGAAGATGAATTGGGCGAATCGATTGATGATATCATTAATGAAATATTAGATGAAGAATACGAAGATGAAGATCCCATAGCAGAAGATATTGAAGCTGGATCAGACGGCGCAGACGGCGAACCTGTAGAAGAATTAGCAGAAGCACTAGAAGCTCTAGAAGAATCTTATAAAACGGTACATCATCTTAAATCAGTTATTAATGAAGTCAATCTTTTAAACGCAAAACTTCTTTACACTAACAAGTTATTTAGAAGCTTTGAATTAACAGAGCCTCAAAAAATGAAAGTAATTGAAAACTTTGATAGAGCAAAAACTACAAGAGAAACAAAATTAGTATTTACTACATTAGCAGAAAGCTTTAAAAAGCCAACTAAAAAGCGAATTGTAAAAGAATCTTATGCTTCTCGACCTAGCACATCAACTGCTCCGTCTAAAAAGTTTAAAGAAAACACGCAAATTTTGTCTGAAGGATTTGAACATGCAAATCGTTGGAAAAAATTAGCAGGATTAATTTAATTAAAAAAAAAGGATAAAAAAATGAGTTTAGGTAACTTATTACAGAGTCCCGACGCATCTCAAAGAAAACAAGCGCTAGCGCATGTTAATAAATGGGAAAAGACAGGACTTTTAGAAGGTCTCCGTGGCGAGACAGAAAAAGCCGGAATGGCACAGCTTCTAGAAAACCAAGCAAGACAATTGGTAAAAGAAGCATCACAAACAGGTACTGCCGAAGGATCAGAAGAATGGTCAGGGGTAGCATTACCATTAGTAAGAAGAATCTTTGCTGAATTTGCAGCAAAAGAATTTGTTTCTGTACAACCAATGAATCTTCCATCTGGACTAGTATTCTATTTGGATTTTAAATACGGTACAGCACAACCAGGATTTACACAAGATTCAGATCCATCATCATTAAGCGGTCATCCATTTGGTTCATCTGGAGCAGCAGACTCAATGTTTGGTGTTACCAATACCGGTTCAAATGCAACAACCGGCGGTCTTTATGGAGCAGGTAGATTTGGATATTCAATTAATGATGTATCAACTAGTACAGCAACAGCAACTACACAATCAGTTGCAAATGGTGATATTACTGCTGCACAAATGTCAGCGTCAGTTAATTTTGATTCTGACTTTACAGATCAATCAGGTTTTTCGACTAATTATTGTATATTACAAGTAGAAACTGCATCATTAGCAGGATATGATCCAAAAGGTGTTAGAGCATTTGTTCCATCTACAGCATCATTTGTCGACGCAGTTTACCCTGCATTTACAAAATTAGAAAGTTCTCCAGGAAATGGAAAAATTGACTTTGTTATAAAAATCGGATCTGGAGGTTGGATAGATAATTCTACTAGTACAGTTAAATGGCATAAAGCACCAACGGATATCACCAGAGGTGATTTTGAAGATGATCCTAGTACAACAACTAACGGATATAGCACTGATGTTGATATTCCAGAAGTTAACTTAGAATTACAATCTGAAGCAATTGTTGCTAAAACACGTAAATTGAAAGCAGTATGGACTCCTGAGTTCGCTCAAGATCTTAATGCTTATCATTCAATTGACGCGGAAGCAGAATTAACTTCGATGTTATCTGAGTATGTATCAATGGAAATTGATCTTGAAATCCTTGATATGTTAATTTCATCTGCACCTACTACTGAGTATTGGTCTGCAGTGAATAACGAAGTATATAATAGTGCAACTGGTGTATTTAATCAAACGACGGCAACGACTGGTGGTTATTATAATACTCAAGGTGGATGGTTCCAAACATTAGGAACTAAACTACAAAAAGTATCTAATCAAATTCACCAAAAAACTTTACGTGGCGGTGCAAATTTCTTAGTAACATCACCTGCAGTAGCAACTATCCTAGAATCTATTCCAGGATTTGCAGCAGATACAGATGGAACTAAAACAGATTTCGCAGCAGGCGTTCAGAAAATTGGTGCAATTCATAACAGATACACTGTATATAAAAATCCATATTTCAAAGAAAACATAATATTAATGGGATACAGAGGAGCTCAGTTCCTTGAATGTGGTGCGGTATATGCTCCATATGTGCCACTTATTATGACTCCATTAGTATACGATCCAGTTAATTTCACTCCAAGAAAAGGTGTTATGACTAGATATGCTAAGAAAATGACTCGTCCAGAGTTTTATGGTAAAGTATATGTTAAAGGATTAAATAGTATTTAAGATTTAATTTTTAATATCATAATATTAGGGTGGATTTTTTAATTCACCCTTTTTTACTGATTTTTTTTGATATTTATATGAAAAGGAATATCAAATGTCATTTCGAAATATATTTAAAGACAAAAACGATGTCAATGAAAAATCTGTAATAGGATTCTTTTCATTTGCAGTAATGGTTATTGTGATAATAGTAGATATAATAACAGGATATACCGGTAAAGATTTAGTTATTAATGAATTTATTTATAATTCTTTTGTAATAATTACTTTAGGAAGTTTTGGTATTTCTGGTTTAGAAAAAATTTTTAAGAAAAAAGAATAATAATGAAAAAGATATTATCCAACTGTTATATTATTTTATAACGGAAGCCAGCGTGAAAAATATAAAGCAGATTTAATGTTTAATCTCAAAGCAACATATAAAGAAATACAAAGAGAGGTTGATGATTTGTTTTTAGACAAATTTTAATTAAATATATTTATATATAAATAACATTATGGCAGTCACTCGAAACAAATATTCAATGCAAATTCGTATACGATATACAGGACGTCTAGTAGATGTATTAGATCGAATTCGTGCAATACGATTAGTATTAATGGTTCATATAGAAAAAGATTTAGGAAAGGAACATGAATTAGTAACAATTAAAGTAATGACTCAATATCCTGCGCGCCAAACATTTTTTGCTATACGTAAAATGTGTATCGGAAGAATTGAAACTCTTAAAGATATGACTCTATTGGAAAGTACTCTTACTAAATTATTCTAACATACTTGATATTTATATTAAAATAAGGTTTACTTATGGATTATAGCGAAAATAAACCAGTTTGGCCAGGCAGTTCATCATTTTCTGCTGGTAAAACACCTTTTGGTTTCTTTGATGATGATACTATATTTCAGGACCATGCAGATAAATTTGCAAAATATGCTGCACAACATATTGGTTATCCTATTATGGATATTGAATTACAAGATATAAATTTCTATACTGCATTTGAAGCAGCTGTGATTGAATATTCAAATCAAGTTAATCAAGTTAATATTGTTAATAATTTAGTAAATACAATCGGAATACAGACAGGATCAGATTTTATGAATGATTCTGGATTTACTGGTACTGTTGTTGGTAATTCATTTGGATATATAACTAAATTATCAAAAGCATATGGTACAGAAGCAGAGTCAGGCGGATATACTAAATGGTATTCTGCATCAATTGATGTTATTCCCGGACAACAAACATATAATCTTAAATCAGCTGCGGAAAATGCATTAGGAACTACATTATCTACGTCTAATGGAATTGAAGTAAGGAGAGTATTACATAATGCACCTCCAGCTCTAATAAGATATTTTGATCCATTTGTTGGAACTGGTTTAGGTTCGCAACAATTATTAGATGCATTTGATTTTGGAGGGTTTTCTCCATCAGTTAATTTTATGTTAATGCCATTACATGCAGATTTATTAAGAATACAAACTATAGAATTTAATGACAGAATAAGAAAATCACATTATACATTTGATATACATGGAGATGATATACGATTATATCCAGTTCCTACTGTATCCGGATCAAATATGGAACCATTTTTTAAAAATGTCTGGTTTGAATTTATGCTCGAAGAAGATAAAGCAAATGACGCAGTTTTATTTGGTAACACTGCATTAACAAAGGGAGCTATATCTGATGCATCAAATATACCATATACATATCAACAATATAATACAATTAATGATATGGGTCGTGCGTGGATAATTAGATATGGTTCTGCATTAGCAAAAGAGATGTTAGGCCGAGTAAGAAGTAAATATTCATCTGTACCTATCCCTAATGGAGAAGTAACATTAGATGGGAGTGATTTAGTTTCTCAAGGCCAAACTGAAAAAGAATCGCTTATAACACAACTTCGTGAATTCTTAGAAAAAATGACTAAAGAACAAATGTTAACAAGACAAAATACAGAAGCAACACAAATAAATGAAATGATGGCTAAAATACCACTTCGTTTATATGTTGGATAAGGAAAATTATGGCACTTTTTGGAGGAAAACGAGATGCGAGATTTATAGCAGCTATTAACTCCGAACTGATTAATTCCATAATTGATATAGAAATTGAATTCTTTAAACTTATTGTAGAACAAAGTAATTCAAATATATATGGCGAGTCTGAAAATAAAACATATTATAATTCTATATTAATTCCATGTGTCGTTACAAAAGATGATAAAACTGCAAATATGGATGATTACGGTCATACATATACTCGATCAGCTACATTTGCAATTGCAAGAGATTTATTGGAAAAAGCTGGATTTTATCCCGAAATAGGAGATATCGTTGCATGGGATAATGAATATTATGAATTAGATAATATAGACGCAAATCAATATTTTACTGGTAAAAATCCAGATACATGGCCAAATGGATCAGAACATGGATATAGTGTATCTGTTGTATGTAATGCACATGTTACAAGACAAACACCACAAGGTATAATAGACATTAGAACAGGCGGAAATACAAATTCTCCTGCATATAAAGGATTCTAATGGCTAGATTAAATCGAAATAATATAGATCGCAAAACTAATAAACCTAATCCTAAAAAAACAGAAGGATTATTAAATGATCAGTTATTAAATCGAGCTGATCAAGTACGGCGTGATGATGATGTAATTCGATCACCAAAACGATCGTTATATGATATTGATTATGCAATGAAATGGTATATCGAAAACGAAATTCAGCCGCAAGTAACCGCAAATAAAAATTTAATTCCAGTTCCTGTAATATATTCAAGTGGAGAAAAATGGGATAATGTAAGAAGATTAGGATATATACGAGATGAAAAAGGAATGTTACAATCTCCACTTATTATGTTAAAAAGAAATTCAGCAACAGAACGAGATAATCATCTAGATGTAAATCGACCACATGTAGATAATCGATTAATTTATCGATCTAAATATAATGAACGTAATAGATATGAAGATGAATTATTTCCTATACCTATTAATAAAAAAGCTAATTCAAAAAAAATATATGTAGTTGATATTCCAAAATATGTTGATATTGAATATGATATGATGTTATGGTGTGATTTTACAACTCAATTAAATGATTTAGTAGATCAAATTTTACCATATAGTAGATTTGCTTGGGGAAATGAAGGAAATAAATTTACGACAATGTTAGGAGCAATAAGTTTTGAAACAGTAAATACTGCAGGTGAAGATAGATTAGTTAGAGCTACTATTCCATTAACCGTACAAGGAACATTATTATCAGCACAAGAAACTAGAATTGAAACAGTTAAAAAAATGTATTCAGTAAAAAAAGTATCATATGATACAACATTAAATAATGAAACTATAACACCATCCACATCTGGTAGTGTTAATAGCCAAAATGTTTTAGAATAAATTTTGATATTTAATATTTTTTATATATAATATTTTTATGAAACAGAAATTAGATAAATCTCATATAGATTCTATTCAAGACTTGAGACAGAATTTTGCAGATAACGCAAATTCTATAGGAAATATAACTATAGAGCGAGAATTTTTAAAAATACAATTAGAAGATTTAGAACATGAATCTAAAAAGTATTTACAAGAATTTAAAGATTTAAAACAAAAAGAAGAGTCACTATTTGCTGAATTAAAAGAACGATACGGCGATGGACAAATTAACATTGGAGAAGGAACATTTGATCCTTCGTGATTTTACGTATGTTATAACATATTTATAAATAAAGAAATATATATAGGAGTATCATAATGGCAGAAAGAATCGTTTCGCCCGGAGTATTTACCAACGAAGTAGATCAATCATTTCTAGCACCAGGAGTTGCACAAATAGGTGCAGCAGTAGTAGGTCCTACAGTAAAAGGACCAGCATTAATACCTACACAAATAAGATCATTTGGAGAATATGAATCAATATTTGGACCACATTCCAAAGATTCGTATGTTCCTATGCTAGTTAATGAATATTTAAGAAATGGCGGAAATGTAATCAATGTAACACGTTTATTATATGAAGATGGATATACGTTAACCAATGGCGCATTGGCAGTAGTTGCATATAGTGGTTCAGTATCTGCATCACTTATTGAACCGGCTATGAGTCAATCAAATTTTGGTTATCCTATAGTTACTCATGTATTACATCCTACACAACCAGTAACTACAGATGGTTTTGCCAAAAGTTTATTATTTTTAGATTCAACTTCTGGAAGTTTTTCATTACATTATTCAGGATCTTTAGTTGCCGGTTCGGATTCAGCAATTAATTTTGACGGATCATTTTTAGTAGCAGAAGATGTTGGTATATCGGCATCAATTGATGATGATAGTAACAAATATATTACAAAAGTATTTGGTAGATCTCCGAAATCAGTAGACTATCCTCTATATGTTCAATATGAAGATAAAGAAGCTTTTGGAAATAGAATTGTAAGCACTACTGATACTATAGTTTCATTATTACCAATTCCAACATATGCAGTTGCAACAGATTTTAGTGTTGCGGCAACTCCATATATAACATCACAAAAAATTGGATCTACTACTAAAAACTTGATTAAATTTCATACTTTATCTCATGGTACATCTGTAAATCATGAAGTTAAGATTGGAATTGAAAATGTTAAAATAGCAGCAGAAGTTGCAGATCTAAATGGTTATGGAACATTTGATGTTGTTGTTAGAAGAGTAAATAATACAAATATTCCTAATTCGCCTTATGGTCAAATTGACGACACAGATTCTGTACCAGTAACATTGGAGGCATTTCGTAATGTTAATTTAGATCCAAATTCGGTTAGATATATTTCTAGAGTAATTGGAGATAGATATCAAACAATTACTGATGCAGGAGATCTTCTCGTAAATGGAGATTATTCAAATTTATCTAAATTTATAAGAGTTTCTGTTGATGCTGGAGTTTCAGAAGGAACTAATGATAAATCATTAATACCATTTGGATTTAGAGCTCCAAAATCTCCAATACCAAATATATTATTTGAAACTAGTGCTAGTATTAATATTAATGTTAATTTTGCATCTGCTTCATATGTAACATCACAAACACCATCAGGTGGAAGTCATAACGCTGTAAATTATCATGGATTTGATTTTACTAATTATAATAATTTAAATTATTTAGCTCCTATTCCATCAACTGGAAACACAACAGCAAGTAATGCTGATTTTTATTTAGGAGACGTTACACAAGACGGATCGGCTAATTTTCCAACATTGGCCACTGCATATAGTGGATCATTACAAGATTCTTTAACAGGTGGAACATTTACAACTAAAGTTGCAACCACAACGAGAAAATTCATAGTTCCATTACAAGGAGGGTTTGATGGCGCAAAACCAAACCTAAAAAAATATTCAGGAACAAATATAACTGCAGCAAATACCTTTGGCTATGATTGTAGTTCTGCTACATCAACAGGTACCAAAGCATATAACAAAGCATTTACATTATTAGAGAATACAGATTTTTATGATATTAACATGTTAATAACACCAGGTATTATTGATAGTTTACATTCATCAGTAACTACAAAAGCAAGAAATTTAGTAGAAGCTAGACAAGATACATTTTATGTAATGGATACAAATGCATTAACAGATAGTATATCTACCGTTGAATCGCAAGTAACTACATTGGATAATAATTATACAGCAGCATATTGGCCATGGTTAAAAGTAAGAAATCCAGATGGAAATATTCCACAATGGGTACCACCATCTGTAATAGTACCAGGAGCATTAGCGTTTAATGATGCGGTAGCAGCACCTTGGTATGCACCAGCTGGTTTAAATCGAGGAGCCTTAACAAGTGTGGAAAATACATATATAACTCTTAAACAAAAACAAAGAGATACCTTATATGAAGCACGTGTTAATCCTATTGCTAACTTCCCTAATGATGGAATTTGCATTTGGGGTCAAAAGACACTACAAGCAAGACCAAGTGCTTTAGATCGTGTTAATGTGCGTCGTTTATTAATTACGGTTAAGAAATTTATTGCATCGTCGACTAAATTCTTAGTATTTGAACAAAACACGGCAGCTACTAGAAATGCATTTTTATCAATTGTTAATCCATATCTAGAACAAGTAAAAAGAGATCAAGGATTGTCTGCATTTCGAGTAGTAATGGATTCTACTAATAATACCCCAGAAACAATAGATCAAAATATTTTATATGGACAATTATTTTTACAACCAACAAGGACAGCAGAATTTATAATATTAGACTTTAATATACAAGCTACTGGCGCAAGTTTTCCAGAATAGTGAATAAATTTTTATAATGTTTATATTTATTAAAAAAAGGACATATAATGGCATTAGAAGATCAGGTTAATGGCAATTTGACAGATTTCGGGACTGAAGTTGAATTTTGGGAAAAAGCGTATGCTTGGGAACCAAAAAAACAGAATCAGTTTATTATGTCAATATCAGGAATTCCAGCATATTTGATAAAAACATCAGATAAACCTAAATTAGCTAACGGAGAAATTGCATTAGATCATATAAACGTTAAACGTTATGTTAAAGGTAAATCAGAATGGGACGCAATCACCGTAACATTATATGATGCAATTGCACCCCAAGGAGCAGCAGATGTAATGAATTGGGTGCGAGACCATCATGAATCAGTAACTGGACGAGATGGGTATTCTACATTTTATAAGAAAAATATTAAATTGCAACAATTATCTCCATTAGGTGAAATTATTGAAGAATGGGAATTAAAGGGGACATTTATAACAAATGCAGATTTTGGATCTTTAGATTGGGGCACACCTGAAGCTGTTGAAATTTCATTAACATTAAGATTTGACTACGCAGTTAAGCAATTTTAAAATCAAATAAAAATATATTAGTATAATGGGAGATTTATTCTCCCATTTTTTATATCCTTTATATTTATAATAAAGTTATACGGAGTACAAAATGAGTAGAATGACCGATCGACTTGGTTCAAAAGACATAGTAACTAAAGCTCGAAAACAATATGAAAATGATCAATTTTCAAAATTACCGACAATAGCAATATCATTACCTAGTGAAGGAAAAACATATCCAAAATCACATCCTTTAAAGGAAGGATTTGTAGAAATGAGATACCCAACTGCATATCATGAAGATATTTTAACTAATACGTCATATATTAAACAAGGTATTGTGTTAGATAGATTATTAGAATCATTATGTGCATCAGATATAAATATAAATGAATTATTAGTTGCTGATAAAGAAAAAATGATATTATCAGCAAGGATATTAGCATATGGACATGAATATCCAGTAACAGTAATCGATCCTAAAACTAAAAAACCAATACAACGAATTATAGATCTGAATAATATTTCTATAACTAATATAAAGTTAGATTCAGATGATAATGGCGAATTTAACTACAAATCAGAAGAATTCTCTTTAAAATTTATATTTCCAACCGCCGGCGTATTATCTAATATTCGAGAAGAATCTACAATTTCAGATTTACTTAAAAATTTAATTCGTGAAATAGATGGTAACCGAGAGCAATCAGTTATAGATGATTTTATTAAATATAAATTATTAGCTAAAGACGCAAAAAAATTCAGAAAATATATAGAAGAAAATGTTCCGGTAATGGATAGATCAACAGAATTTAAGGGTGAAGATGGGAGCACCTTTACTGCCGGGTTTCAAATTGGGCCGGACTTTTTTTGGACTTAAACCTAATGATCGAATAAAATTACATGATAATATATTTGAATTATTGTGGCACGGAGAAGGTAGATGGGATTGGGATACCATTTATACAATGCCAATATTTCTTCGCGTTTATCTAGTTAAAAAAATAAATTCAAAATTAAATCCTCCTATAACAACAGCAAAATCCGAAAAAATTTCTAAAAGCCAAGTGAAACGGCCACCTAAACCTATTCCAAAATATAAACGGTAAATATTTATATATGTAATGGATAATTCTGAACTCATATTAAAATTAAGAAATTTACCCAGATCTGGAAGAGCATCTGTATTTGACGACCTGGAGGCAATGAAAACTGCTCTGGGATCTTTGACGTCTGTACAAAATAATACTGTTCTAGGTACCCAGCTGATAATCGAACAAAATCATAAATTATTAAAATCATACGAAGCGATTGCAGCACCAATGATGCAGCTAGAAATGCGTAGTGCTGCATTGCAAAAACAATACGGATTGAACATAGAACAAGCTGGTGCCATGGGCTATGAATTAGACAAAATGGCTGAAAGCTTCGGTACTGGCGGCCGTCATATGCGTAAGTATGCATTAAATCTTAAAGGTATTATTGGAAATTTCACAACTGCAAAAACCATAATTACTGAAACTGGTAGAAGCATGTTATATACTCAAAGAATGCTTACTGATAAATTAGGTGTAACAGACAAAGCAGCACAGGAATATGAATTTTATTCATCTACTATTGCAGATAAAAGCTCAGATCAACTAGTTATGACTTCTAAAATTGCAAAAGAAATTGAAGGAATAACAGGACAACAAGGATTATTCAAAGAAATTGTATCAGATATTGGTAGCTTAACAGCTGATTTACAAATTCAATACGGCCGTATTCCAGGCCAATTAGAATTAGGTTTAGTTAAAGCTAAAGCATTAGGCCTAACAATGCAAAATCTTTCTAATGCAGGCAAAAATTTATTAAACATAGAATCTTCAATAGGCCAAGAATTAGAATATCAATTATTAAGTGGTAAACGATTAGTTGATAATGACGGAAAAAGTTTAACTAATAAATATCGGATTGCAACCTTATCAGGAAAAGCATCAGATCAAGCAGATGTATTAAATGACATATTAGAAAGTGAAGGTGACACATTAAAAGATAATTTATTTGCTAGACAACAAATGAGTCAATTATTAGGTATGGACGAAGCTGCATTATCTAGAGCATTACAGAAAAAATCTATATTAGAAGATTTACCAGGTGGCGACGCTTTATTTGATAAAACAGGAGACGAATTAATTTCAGCTGCCAAGGCAATGGGTGCAACAGAAGGCCAACTAAAGGAGTTACAGGAAACTGAAGATAAACGACAAACGCCAGATATATTATCAGATATAAAAGATTTAATGATAACTGATGGTATAAAAACAATACCAGCTGGAACAACACAAGATATTTCACAAAGTTTGATAAAAGGAATGACAGATTTTGCTGACGTTATTGAAGCTCCAAGTAAAACCATGGCTGTTATTGCTGGAGAAGCTAAAACATTCCACTCAATAGCTAAAGAATCAAAAAAACTATTTGATGAATACCAAGGAATTCTTTCAGGAAACAAAGATGTGATTGAAAAACTTACAGGAGTTATTGCTGCGTCAGATGCAACTTTTGGTGTTTCTACAACTGGCGAAGTTAATGTAAATGAAGCTGCAGAAGATTTTATTTTCTCCCAAGGCCAAATTACACCATTTCATCCAGGAGATCAATTAGTAGGTGGCAAAGACGGAGGCCCTATACTTGATGCGATATCAAATTCAGGAACTAATATTGATTCTAAACAAATTGGAATGGATATAGCAAATGCAATTTATAATGTATTAAAAGAAAAGCAAGTAATAAAAATAGTACCAGATTTATTATTCAGCGGTCAGGGAGGAAATAATGGAGCATTTGCATAAATAAAGGAATTTAATGCCACAACAAAATATAATTAACATAGGACCATCACAATCTCTTCCTGTTAGTCCAGGATTTAATCCTACATCTGTATTTGGGATAGGGGGAACTGTACCTATAACAAGTGCACCAATTTTTTCATTATCATCTACACTACCAGATCCATATATTGTTAATATAACAACTACAAACATGACTCAACAGAGTGCAGAAGAAAAATTAAAAAGACAGGCAGGCCGAGCAGCTGCATCTTTTTTACATGTACCATCAGTTATTTCAGATCCATTATTAAATACCCTTGGATCTGGTAAAGACTCGGTATATAGACAATATACTTCATTACCATTAGTTTCATTAAATAAACTACCAGGAATACAAATTCAAGATTTTAGAAGCAGAATTTCACCAATTATAGGAATTGAATCTAATTCAGTTACATTTGATGGTGAAAATGCAAATTCATATTTAAATCAACGACTTGATGGTGCATCTGCAGTTTTACGTGGCTCAGGTCGAGCTGCCTTATACTCTGCAGCTACAATAGCTCCAGGTGGTGCATATACAATTTTTAATAGAAATGCACCTGGTAAGCTCGGTTATGGAATGGGCGACCCTGGCGATCCTCACGCACTTAGAAATGATTTTACTGCTCGAAGCCAAGTAGCTACACGATGGAAAAAAGAAAAAAAATTTAAATTTGGTAAAAATAAAGGCAAAACGAAAAAAGTAGGAAAATTTATAGCTACTATAAACCCTATAGAAAAAGCTACGCCATTTAGAGGAGATAAAGTTAATGTTATTGACTTTGGTCAGCGTAGATTAAATCATGCATACCAATGGAGGCCTGATGCATTTGTTCCTGGAAGTGGATTTGGAGAATTGTTAGGTCGATCTATGAGAAAAGCCGGCCGCACTAATGATTTTATTAAATTTTTAATCACTGGCCCTAAAATAACAGCTAATGAATTTAAAAAACCTCATCATACTGATGACATATTTGCATTTCGTTGCACTGATTTATCAGTATCTGATAATTTTAATGCTGCATATAGTCAAGTAAATATGATAGGTAGAGCTGATCCAAATTATCATTATGGTGGATATACTAGAGATGTATCTATAGGATTCACGGTGCATGCAACAGATCGAGATGAATTAAAACCCATATGGAGAAAATTAAACTTTTTAGCAAGTTATACTGCACCTGAATATAATCCGACACAATTAGGTTTAACTGCACCATGGATGCGTATAACAGTAGGAGATTTATTTGTTCAACAACCTGCATTAATTAGTAGTTTAGGATATGAATTAGCAGGAACAGATACCTCATGGGAAATTAATATAGAAGGTGACCCAACTAATATGCAAGTACCGCATAGTGTTAAAGTATCAATGACATTATATATGATAACTGATTATTTACCGCAGAAAGGTGGTAATATGTATACTTTAGCTAAATCATTTAATAAAGATGGACTCCCAGAACCAGGTAAAGATAATTGGTTAAGTGATGCTATGTCAGTTGCTGAAAAACCTACACTAGAAACTGATAAAGACGGGAAAAATAAACCTAACACTTTAGAATCAGATAAAGACTCAAAAAGAAGAAGCGATGCACTTAAAACAGATAAAGACGGCGACCCAACTAATGAAAATACGTTAAAATCAGACCAAGAAGGAAAAGGTAATACATATACACAAAATATTAAACAACAAACTCCTATAAAGGAAGTGAACGATGTTGCTGGAGTCCAAATAGACGCAGATAAAATTAGCTAATGGGGAGAACCCGGATAAAATTAAAGATTAAATTATGAGATATTCTATAACAGATATAATAAATGATGATACTGGTAAACGCAGATTTGCTTCAACAATTTTGCCGGTTATTCCTATTAGTGATGATGATATATATATCAAAACAACATCAATAGAGCGATTAGATAAATTAGCCCAAACATTTTATGAAAATCCGTCATTGTGGTGGTTGATTGCAGCTTGTAATGGTTTAGGAAAGGGTTCGTTAATTGTCCCAAGAAATACTAGACTACGTATCCCACCAAACCAAAATATTAGAGAATATATTAATATTTTAAATTCAGAAAGATAGTTATGAATATATTATATACAGAAGTTGATTCGAATTTAAGAAGTGAATTAGATACACGAGCAGCTGCTGGAATGTTTAGTAAAACTACAAAAGATTTGCAATATATGATCGAAAAAATTGCAAATGTTGAAATAACTGCATATGACGAATCTGATAGTAAGTCTGATATTGTTGGCAGACTCGGAGGATATACAACAAGATCCGGCCGATTTATGCCAAATGGACAAATAACAGATCAATTTGACAAAATTCATCAAGGATATTTACAAGATCAAAAATATACGATAGATAACATAGAATTTAATGATGAAGGAAGAGCAGCGAAATTAGTTTCAACTCATTTTGATGATCAATCTAAACGAGTAGGACCTTATGCAACAACTGTTGATGTAACAATTGGAGATCACTCAATGGGTTTATTAAATAAAGCATCTATTGCATTATCTATTCCAAATCCAAAGAGAGATTTAGATAATATAGAAAGTACATGGTTTCGTCCAGGCAGATTTGTTCGTATTAAAATAGTACATCCGGAATCGGCTGTAATTACTAGAGATGAAACTGGAGGTATATTACCAGATATAAAAAAATCAATCGAAGTAGCTCAAGATAAATTAATTAAATCGCTTAAAAAGAAAAAAAAAGAAGGCGCAGATATTTTTATTCCAGAAAAAAAGACTGTTTGGCCGAAAATGAATGAAGTTTTTTTTGAAGGATTAATAACATCATTTGATTTTTCATTTCAAGCAAATGGTTCTATAGATGCAACATTGTCATTGACTGGAACGAGTAATGTATATACAGAAGTTAGTATGTATATGAATAATAATCAATCTGAAAAAGCAAAAAAACAAAAAGATAAAAAGCCTAATCAAAATCCTGTATTAGATCCAAAGGTTGATATTGAAAGAAAACGAGAGATTTTAGAAAATATAGACAGTGGTAGTATATTAATGAGTGTATCTGGTAATGAATTAATAGCATCTGCTTCTGCAATGGGAGCTACTCCAGATATAATAGCACAATTAAAACAAACCGAAACTGCTTCCACAAGTTCTTCACAATTTTATGATGCATTTTATGATACTGTGAAAATGGATATAGCACTAAATGAAAGAGAACTCGGATTTCTAATTAGTCCTGGAGGAGTTGAATCGATATTATTTCAACCACGTGGTATCAACGAAAATGATACTGATTCATTTATTATACATGGATATACAACACCACAAACTCCACCACAAGAAGAAGGCTCTTTTTCACCTCCATTAGTTCTTACCAATGAACATTATGAACAGTATGTAACATTAGGATATTTAATAGAATATATTAATGATAATATTCTTACAGAAATAAATAAAAAAGTACCTACTGCTAATATATATTGTGATGATAGCATATGTTTTAGCAATTATTACGAACATTTAACTTCATGTAATCCAGAAGAAATATTATTTTTACCTAATCCTAGTGGAACTGGAAATCTTTTTCTTGATCGTTCAACTCGTCAAGTTAATCAATACGGAACAACAATTTATTATGACTTACAGAAAACAGCACGTATGGCCGATTGGAAAGGTATTGCTGGAAAAATAGAAGAAACAGACGCAAATGGAAATGTAACAACGTCTGATGATAATGTAATATTTCCTACTAGAATTTTTATTAACATAAATACTATACGAGAAATTATTATAGGTAAAGATGGAAAGGGGGGTATTTCTAAAGGAGGCAGTAGAGGATTTAATTTAAAAACATTTTTAAGTTCTATTAGTAATAAAATAAGTTATGCTACAGGCCGAGCAATAAGTATGTCTGTCATGACACATCCTGATATATCAGATATGTTGCTATATACTGACAGAAAATATGTTAAAAGTAAATCTAAATCAGATACTGTAGTGATAAAGCCATATCATATACCATTATATCAAGACACTGGCAAAGGAACATTAGTACGAAATTTTTCATTATCAGCAACAATTCCAGAATCTGTAAAAAATTTATCATATGTATTAAATCAAAAAGGAGAAGATATATCAGAAGAAGAAATATCTCCATATATGAATTTTATGTATCAAAAGAAAGATGTAGATAGTATTAATAAAGCATATAAAGAATATGGAAAGAGACATACAAAGTCTATACAAACTCTACAAGATGCTCGTAGAATATACGGAAACCATAAAGGAGTAATTGAAAAACAACATGCTTTATATAAAGCATTAATACAATATATTAAATATCCAACTGATGATATCCGAGTTAGCAATTTATTATCAGCTCCAATATTTCCATTTACTGCTAATTTTGAAATAGATGGTATTAATGGATTTAGATATGGAGATGTATTACAATTTGATGCATTACCATTAAGATACAGAGTAAATACTGTATTTAGTGTAATTAGTGTATCACATAATTTAACCACAAATGGTGAATGGACAACAAATGTTAAATGTATAATGCGGCCGAGTATAGACTAATGAGAAAAAAACTTTTTTATACAGCAGATGAAATAAGTAATAATTTATATACTACTGGCTCGTTGTTAATGTATGAAGACGGAACAAATTATATAGGATTATATCATTTATATACTACCGGCGAAACATATACGGGTGGGAAGTGGTCTAGTAAACAATCAATTAAACTAATTCCATATGTAGAGAGAGATACTCCCATAAATACAGTATATAATTCATTAAAATCTATAAATATCAGTACTAAACCAGTATCAAAATATCAACCTATGATTACCGAATCTGATAAACAATCAGGCTTTATAATTCGATATTTTCTTAAAAAAGTAAATGAGCAATTAATATTGGAAGTTTCTGATAAAACTTATAAAAATTGGAAACAAGGATCGATTGATAACAAAATGTATATAGGAATTCAATTAAATTGGTATATAACTGGTGACATTGAAGATAAATACGATGGGCCCACTCTAATACGTGGAGTTATTAGTCAAAATAATCGACAAATAAAAGCAGCAAAATTTACAATTTCTGATATAGATAATATATTAAATAATCCATTAGAATTATATAATGATATTGATTATATAGTACCAAAAGATATTAACAATTCGGCTATTTAACTTTTTTTTCTTATTATTAATATATGATACTGGATCATGACGAAGAAGTTACTGCAATATTGCAAGATATACAAAATAAAAAAACTTTATTAGTACCCATATTTTGTAACTCGCAACACCATGTATCTACATCAAATTTATCCGCAATATACATATATTCAGAAAATGATATAGAAGTTATAATTCCAATACATCATACAGAGCAAGTAAGGGGCTTTCGCAAGTATATACACGACTTTTTACAACTAAAAGACATCTTTGTTCATGACAAAAAGAAATGGCTACAAATAGGTGGAAATGATGCTGTATGGGATGTAAAAACATTGTGGTGGTACACCTATGGAGAGTCATATGAAGAATCACATTATCCCACACCAGCTCATGAATTTTATTGGCGCAGACATTCTAATTTACCACAAGTAAATGGTATAGTTCCAATGCAACAACATTTGTCTATGTGTCAAAAGATAAGAAAATATGCATGGCCAATGATAATAAACTCAAAATTATCAGATTCATATAAACAATTCAATAGCATATATCCTAAAGTATTTGCTGATATAGAACAAAATGGATTAAAAGTAACAAATTCGTTTAAATTGCCTGAATTAATAAATAATGATTATGTTTATTCTCAATATCATTATCATACAGCAACAGGAAGACCGTCAAATGCTTTCAGAGGCTTTAATTTTGCAGCAATGAACAAAACAGATGGCACTAGAGATGCATTTTGTAGCAGATTTAAAGATGGTGCTTTAGTTGAAATGGATTTTG
>Ga0080013_1002001_pt1 | contig 25312 bp, 22 predicted proteins | sample ETNvirenome_6_85_FD_69236 | JGI IMG/M metagenome (GOLD analysis project Ga0080013, IMG submission 69236) | Marine viral communities from the Pacific Ocean - ETNP_6_85 (SPADES assembly) (version 2) | ecosystem: Environmental > Aquatic > Marine > Oceanic | place: Pacific Ocean | collected 2013-06-19
TTTGTCAAAGCAACTTTCATAAAAATATCCTAGAAAAGAATTTAAATCTTACGAACATAGCTAGCGTAGGGGGAAATCTTTGGTCACTAGATGCTTTAGAACACATAGAGAAATTATCAGTAAAAAAGAAAAACCCAATGTGTTCAATAATGGATTCACAAATACCACACAAAAACACAAAAAAAGCCGTAGCCTTTTGCGAGCACAAAGGATATGAATATGAACTTATAAAATCAAGTGATTATAAAACATTTTTAAGCAATCTTACCAACAATGAAAAACTAGTTTTTTTTCCGGACACCCCTGAAACTCTGTCTAGAATAGTTGTTGAAGCTAGAATGTCTGGCATGAATACTGTAACAAGTAAAAACATTGGTGCGGTAAAAGAAAGTTGGTTCAGTCTTAAAGGTAAAGAACTGATATATGTTATGAAAACAAAAAGATTATTAATAAGAAATATGGTACTGGACTCTCTAAAATGAAAATTTATATAAAAAACCCAATCACCCAAGGCGCCTGGATGTGGATTCAAAAAGGATACAAAAGCGCCTGGGAATCACTAGGTTACGACCCAGTTTATTTTAATTCAACAGATGAAATCAATACTAGTGAAGAATATCAACTTATGATTAGAGACTGGGATATAAAAACATTGAAAGATTTACACGTAATAGATAAATCTAGTAGAACTTATTTCTTTGCACAACCAAACGATTTTCCTGACCCCTGGGGGAAACACCCCAATTTTATGACACAATGCAGTGATGAGACAATATCTTCTTTGAACTTTTTTGATAATACTTTTTTCTGGACTTTTGGAAACTTATCAAATGATCAAAGGACACAGCACTTTTCTAAATGGAAAAATATAAACACTGTTCCATTAGCCTTTGATAACATAAATTATATTCCAAAATATAATGAAGATTTTAAATATGACGTATGTTTTATTGGAGGCTGGGCAAATAATGGATTCAATGAAAAGAAAAAAATAATGATTGACATATTTTCAGAGTTCCGGAAAACAAACTTAAAATGTGGCTTTTTTATTAATAAAAACATTTCTCATGACTTGGAAACTAAAATAATTTCAAGTAGTAAAGTGTGTCTGAATATACATGATGCATACCAAAGAACTCTCGGGTATGATACAAATGAAAGAACCTTTAAGACTTTGGGTTTAAATGGCACTTTAATCTCAGATGAGGTGGATCAGCTGACGAGATTGTTTCCAGAAGTGCAAGCATCGAATAATTCAAATAAACTAGTTGAAGCATGTAATGCTCTACTCGATTTATCAACCAAGGATCTGCGAATACTTAAAGAAACAAACATAGAGCACATTTTAGCAAACCATTGTTATACTCATAGAGTAAAAAAACTATTACAATTGTAACATAAACATGTTAATATATGTTTATGCTTTAATATTGGGAGCAGTGCTTGATTATATATATTGACATAGACGAAACAATATGCGTAACGCCAGAAGACCGTGATTATAGCAAATCTATACCAATAAACAATAACATACAAAAAGCAAATAAGCTATATGATGATGGCCATACCATAGTTTACTGGACAGCCAGGGGTACGGTTACTGGTATTGATTGGAAGCAGACGACTCAAGAACAATTTAAAAAATGGGGAGTTAAACATCATGAGCTTAAGATGGGAAAACCATATTATGATGTTTTTATTGACGACAAAAATATGAACGTGATGGATTGGAATGAAAGTAGCTTTAGTAATACCGAGTTATAACTCGTCTAATTTTTTGTCTGATTGTGTTCAATCTGCAATTACACAGTCTTATGACAATTTAAAAATTTATATATACGATAATGAAAGCACAGACGGCAGTTATGAGTTGGCTAAAAAATTAGCTGAAAAAAATAAATCAATCGATGTGGTGCAAGTAAAGAATATTTATAAGAATTCTTACAGAGAGGCTTTTGATCACTCTTTCGAAAATTTAGATTTTGACTATATAACTTTTCTAGCAGCAGATGATTATATTTCAAAAGAATATATCTCTTCTTATATGGCCATAATATCTAAAAGTTCAAATAAGATAAAGTGTGTTCAAAGCCATGCACAGGGAGTTATGAATGGCAAAATAATAGACACGCTATCCCATAGTTACAAAAGTCTAAGTTCATTTAAAAAACAGTGTTTGGTTAAAAGCCCTGTGGTTACACCAACTGTTATGTATCACAAATCAACATATAAATATTTAGTGCCTCAAGCACACATCAACAATTCTGTTGCTCTTGCCGGCGCAGAAGACTATGATATGTATTGTAACTTAGCAGACAATGAAATATTTATTTATCCAATACCAAGAATGTTAGGATATCATTATAGGTGGCATAACGGACAAAGCACCTGGCAGGTTAAAAAAGATAAAGAAAATATAGACTACGACAAAATGATACAAGAATATTGGAGTGCAAAGTGGAAAGTTTAATAAAAGAAGATATTTTTAAGGATTTATTTGTTCTTGAATTAGCTAGCAATCACTGGGGTAGCCTAAGAAGAGGAAAACAAATTGTTAAGCAATTTGCAAAAGTGGTAAAGAAACACAATGTTAAAGCCGCCATAAAACTACAATTAAGAGATCTAGATACTTTTATACATAAAGATCACACGAGCGATGGCGCGAACGTTAATTTAACATCACTCCCAAAAAAGTCCAGATATATACAAAAGATATCAAGAACTAGATTGTCAAATCAAAACTACAAAAAGCTAATAGAATACATTAAAAAGATGGGTTGCATACCAATGGCAACGCCATTTGATGAAACATCAGTCGATCTTTGTGTGGAAATGGGTCTTGGTATAATTAAAGTGGCTAGTTCTGATATTAATGATTGGTTATTGTTGAATAAAATCGCTTCGACAAAACTACCGGTTATTGTATCAACCGGAGGTGCCACCGAAAAACAAATCGACGACTTTGTAAAATTCTTTAAAAAAAGAAATATCTCCATTGCAATAAATCATTGCGTTTCGAAATACCCTAGTGAGGATGGAGAGCTAGAGTTAAATCAGATTGATTTTCTTAAACAAAAATACCCAGACATAACCATTGGATTTTCTACTCATGAATATACAGACTGGTACTCTTCTATGCACATTTCATATGCAAAAGGAGCTAGAACTTGGGAGCGGCACATAGATATCCCATATCCGCAAGGTCATGAACAGAAAGAAATTGCAAAATATTGTTCCACTCCTGAGCAGGTGGACATGTGGTTTTCTGCTTTTAAAAAAGCTAAAATTATGTGTGGCTCAACAAATACAAAAGAGCGAAGAATAATCGATAATAAAGAGGCAAAATATTTACAAGCTTTACACCGTGGCCTTTACTTGAAAACAAATTTAAAGAAAGGTGATACTATAACTTTAGATTGTCTATACAGCGCTGTGCCTTTTCAAGAGGATATAAATCATTTAAGCAGCAGAAACTTTATTAATGAAGAGTATGTATGTAAAAAAGACATGAAAAAAGATGAACCACTAACCGCAGACAAAATAGCATGAAAGTCTCTGATATAATAATTAATTTTTTAGAAGCAAAAGATATATCAGATGTTTTTTGTATTTCTGGAGGTGGATGTATATACATTGTTGATTCTTTGAGAAAAAGCAATAAAATACAAACAACTTGTGCGCACCATGAACAAGCTTTATTAATGGCTGCTGAAGGATATACTAGAGCTTCAAATAAAATATGCGCAAGTGTTGTAACCACTGGACCTGGCGGCACAAATGCAATAACAGGTTTATTAGGAATGTGGACTGATAGTATTCCTTCGATTATAATATCTGGTCAAGTTTCTAGATCTCAAATGTCAAAAGGAACAGGCTGTCGACAAATAGGAGATCAAGAATACGATATTATTAAAAGTGTTTCCTCGATGACTAAATATGCCAAAACAATCAACAATCCCGTTGAAATTGCTTCAGAACTACAAAAAGCTTTTGATATTGCAACAAGCGGTAGACCTGGCCCAGTATGGCTTGATGTGCCGTTAGATGTACAAGGTGCAGAGGTGTCTGATGATTTGGTGGTATACAAGTCTCAAAAAAAAGAAAAAAACAACTTAAGCAAAGAGCAAATTGATAGCATCGAAAGCTTATTAAAACAAAGTAAAAAACCTTTGTTTGTTGTCGGAAATGGCATAAGGTTGTCAAATAGTTATGATCTATTTAATCGCTTGTTAAAATCTTTAAATATTCCTGCGGTTACTGGTCCACACTCTGGTGTGGATTGTATTGATAATACCTATGACTATTATATGGGAAGAATAGGTATATTAGGACAAATCACTTCAAATAAAATAGTTCAAGATGCTGATCTTTTGATATGTTTAGGAACTAGACTCCCAGTAAAAATGACTGGGTATGATGTTAGTAAGTTTTCTCCCAAATCAAAAAAAATTATAGTTGACATAGATGAAAATGAAATCAATAAACACAATTTTAACATTGATTTAAAAATACAAATGGACTTGAATACTTTTTTAAATCAGTTTAAAGATATTGATTTTAAGGGGGATATTGGTCAGTGGAGAAGTGATGTAAAACAAATAAGATCGGAGCAGAAATACTATTACAAAAAACATGAGTCTTTAAAAGATTATGTTAGTTTTTATTACTTTACAAGTAAAGCCAAAGAATATTATGGAGATTGCCCTATCGTGACCAGTAATGGCACCGCTCACGTTGTTACTTTACAAATGTACAACCTTAACAAAAACCAAAGAGTGTTTACCAATGTTGGTTGCGCTAGTATGGGGTATGGACTACCTGCGGCAATCGGCGCTAGCATAGCTAATAAAAAAAGTAAAACAATTTGTATTGAGGGTGATGGGTCTATTATGATGAACCTTCAAGAATTACAAACTGTTGTAAGTGAAGAATTGCCATTAAAAATAATATTAATAAACAATGAGGGATATCTTTCTATTAAAATGACACAGGAATCTTTTTTTCAAGGAAAAGAGTTCGCTAGTGGCCCAAATAGTGGTGTTACACTACCAGATATGGAAAAAGTTTCAAAAGCTTTTGGTATACCATATTTTTCTATAAAAAATAACAGCCAGATTGATAGCGTTATGCCTGATGCAATGTCTAGCCCAGGCCCTTCAATTATAGAAGTTTTTACTCATCCTTTTGAAAGACATGAGCCGAAAGTTATGCATAAGGGAATCGGCCCTGATGGTAAAATAATACCTGGTGAATTAACAGATATGAAAATCAGAGAGGGGTTTTAATATGAAAGTGCTGTTAACTGGTAATACCGGTGGCATTGGAAGCTGCATTGAAGAAAAACTGAAACAATCTGGGGTGAATGTAGTTGGTATAAACAGTAAAATTTGTGATTTATCAAATATGAAAAATATATCTTATTTTTTACGAGACCACGAATGTTTTGATGGCATGATTCACTGTGCAGGTATAAATCCTATCAAATCATATAAAGATATAAAACAAGAGGATTTTCAAAAAGTTTTTAATATCAACACCTTTAGCTTTATAAAAATGTGTCAAGACATCAATTTTTCTCGTGGAAGCAACATAATAGCCATTGGCTCATTATGGGCGACAGGCACAAAAGAAGGCAGGGGGCAATATTCTATGACCAAACACGCCTTGTATTCTGCAGTTAAATCTTTATCTTTAGAAATGTGTGATGACAATATAAAAGTCAATATGATATCTCCTGGCTTTGTAGATACACAAATGACAAGGGATAACAATTCTGCAGAAACTATAAAAAAAATAAACAAATATATTCCTTTGGGCTTAACAAAACCCGTAGAAATTGCTAAAATGTGTGAGTACTTGCTAAAAAACAATCAGTCTATTACTGGACAAAACATTATCATTGATAGTGGGTATTCAATCAAAAATATTTAAGTGGAATAAAAATGAATTTTAAAATCGATAACAAAACATTAGAAGTAAAAAACTTTTGTGAAAATACATTTGAAGTTAAATCTCAACCAATGAATTATCTTGTTACTTTAACTGATGAAGAGCCTTTGGGATGTGTCAAAGAAGTATACAAAAGCGGTGATGTTATTTTAATAGATAAAAAATTAATTCCTTTGTATGGTTTTGATTTCTTTAATAATGCAGTTGTATACTCCGTTGAAGCGACTGAAGAAAATAAAACCATTGAAACATGCTTAGATTTAGTTAAGTTCTTATCTAGTAAAGGCTTCAATAAAGGAAATACGTTACATGTTATAGGCGGTGGCATAATCCAAGATATTGGATCATTTACTGCTGCTGTATATAAAAGAGGTGTAAAGTGGATTCTTTTTCCATCTACTTTGCTATCAATGGCAGATTCCTGTATCGGGGGTAAAAATGGTATTAATTACAATGGTACTAAAAACCAATTAGCACTTTTTTCTTCTCCAACTTCTGTTGTGATATGCACTAAATTTATAAACACTCTAGAGAATAAAGAAATAAAGTCTGGATTAGGTGAGGCTTTAAAACTATTGTCTATGGGCGGCTCAAGTTTGTTAAATCAATATATATCCATGGTTAAAGATGGTAAAGTTGTGGACGACTCATACTACCTAGATATTATTAAAAACTCACTTGCTGTAAAAAAAGAGGTAATAGAAGTTGATGAATTTGAATTAACCATAAGACAGTGTTTAAACTATGGACACACTATTGGCCATGCGCTTGAGACTCTTTCAAAATATGATATACCTCATGGTGAAGCCGTTGCTATTGGTATGTTATTGGTAAACAGACTTTACAATACAAATACTAAAAAATTAGATACAGCATGTAAAGATCTAATAGATTTTAAAAAATTAAAAAATGTTGATTTAACAGGTTTAAAAGATCTCATTTTAAAAGATAAAAAAACTTTTGGTAATCAAACATCATTTATAGTATTGAAAGAGTACGGAGAGACTGTTTTTATAAAAGAAACAATAAATGATGAGTTTATTGATCGTGTCATTGCAGAAATAAACAACATAAAATGAAAAATTTATTATTCATAGATTTTGGCGCATCTAGGGTAAAAAGCATTGAATATGATGTAGAAAAAGATATTTTTTGTAAACAAAAAGAAACGCCTTCACCATTTCTTTATAAAGATACCATGTCAAAGAGTGAAGTTCGTAATATTTTAACAAATGTCATGAAAAAACACGATAGCTTTGACGCTGTTTTTATATGCACTATATTAGGCGGTGGATATGTCGATGACGTATATTATTCATGGAAATCCAGTAAAAATATAAAAAACAAAACTTGTCTTATTAGTCACATATTTAAACACGATCCTACATATCACCTACATAAAGATCATGGCGGTACTGAAGATAGGGTAAAACAGCTAGGTACTTTCAATGGAAAAACAATATACAGCTCACTTGGTGACACTGATTGTGTCAAAAGATCTTTTTTATTAAAAAACGATGAATGCATTGTTAATTTAGGCACTGGATCTCAAGTAATCAGAAACAAAAGTATTACAAAATATATACCCTCTGGAAGAGCTTTAAACTGTTTTGAAAACTTTTTTAGAAGCCTTGATGTCGACATGTTTGAGATATTTAAAAATTTATCTGTGGATAAATTGATGACATCAGATATGATTTTTAATCTTAATATTTTTGAACAAGCTTTATACTATGATCCAACTGTCTGTGGTTCCATAACAAATATAAGAGAAGATAATTTTACTTTAATTAATTTCACCTGCTCATTGTTTAAAAATTATTTAGATCAATACATTCCACTTATAAAAGATAGCAAAAAAATATATTTGACCGGTGGCATATCAAGAAAATATCCTGTAATAAAAGAATACTTTAAAGCAAAAACAAACGCTGAAGTTATTTTAAACTCAAGACATGTGGAAGACACATTTTTGGGTATTAAAGAAAAGGTGCTAGCAGATTATGAACATATTAATAACAGGATCTAATGGATTCATAGCCAGAAACATATCAAAAAAAATAAATAAAAAACACAATATCATTAAAACCAATAGAAAAACTTTAGATGTTTTAAACACTGAAATGGTAACTGATTTCTTAATAAAAAACGATATCAACTTTGTTATACACACAGCAGTTTCTGGGGGTCGTAGAACCAAACAAGATGATATATCTGTATTAATAGATAATTTAACAATGTTTAGAAATTTTTTGATAAATAAAGATAAGTTCGATGGATTGATACATTTTGGCTCCGGTGCCGAGTTTGATCGTAGAACAAACATAAGTCTGGCAAAAGAGAATACCGATGCAAATCCTATAGATTATTATGGACTTTCAAAAAAAATCATTAGCAATGAGATTGGAAACATAAATAACTTTTTTAACTTGAGAGTTTTTGGTTGTTTTGGACTTGATGAAAAAGAAGATAGATTTATAAGATCAGCAATTAGAAACGTCAAAAATGGGCGAAAAATAAAAATACACCAAAACCGTAACATGGATTTCATATCAGTAGACGATCTTTGTTTGGTGGTGAATCATTATATTGAAAATTATCACAAAAAAATACTACCAAAAGATATAAACTTGTGTTATAATAATCAAATATCCCTACTGGATATATCAAATAAAATTAATACGCTATTAGAAAAGCCTACAGAAAATGTTCTTATTGAGAAGGAAGGGAACAATAACGATTATAGTGGCGATGGCACTCTATTAGAACAACTAAATTTAAAATTAAATGGTTTTGATAAAAGCTTAACAAAGATTATTAAAGGTGTATAAATGTCCGAAAGAATAAATAAAATACTTGATTTAGTTGAAGAGCACGTAGAAGAAAAGAATAAAGATACCTGGAAACCAGGAGAAGACTGGGTTGCTTACTCTGGTCCTGTTTTTACATCAGATGAATACAAAGCAGCCATAAAAGTTTTATTAGATGGATGGCTTATCTTTGGTGAAAACGCCAGACAATTTGAAAAAGAGTTTGCGCCCCGACTGGGCAAAAAGCACGGATCACTAACAAACTCGGGCAGTTCAGCTAACCTACTAATGGCTGCTTCTCTGACCTCTCAAGATAAATACGTTAAGAAACGCTGGAATATTGAAAAAGGTTCTAAATTTATAACACCTGTTGTGTGTTTTCCAACAACGGTCAATCCATTGATTCAATGTGGCTTTGAGCCTGTTTTTGTAGATGTTACTCTACCAGACGTAAATCTAAACTTAGATGAGGTTGAAAGATTACTAAAAGAAGATACAAAAGGCGAGATTAGAGGTATATCCTTTGCTCATGTTCTTGGTAATCCTCCTGACTTAGAAAGATTAATGCATCTGATAGATAAGTATAATCTAATCTTTTTAGAAGATACATGTGATGCATTAGGGTCAACTTATGATGGCAAAAAACTAGGTTCATTTGGTGACATTTCAACCTGCTCTTTCTTTCCAGCCCACCATATGACAATGGGTGAGGGTGGATTTGTCGCTACAGATTCTAATAAAATGCGACATATTATAGCTAGTTTTCGTGATTGGGGAAGAGCTTGCTATTGCAATTCGTTAAAGCCGGGGAATGTAATGGCCGGTACAGCATGCGGGAATCGGTTTCAATCATGGCTCCCAGGTGCTCCCGATGCGATTTACGATCACCGATATGTTTTTGATGAGATTGGTTTTAATCTTAAGCCGCTAGATTTACAGGCTGCGATCGGAAGACAACAAATTAAAAAATTAGATTATCTAGATCAAGCAAGAAGAGATAATTTTGAAAGAATGACAAAAGTATTTTCTCCGTTTGCAGACCAGCTTCATTTACCTGTTGCAACTGAAAAAGCTGATCCAAGCTGGTTTGCTTATATGATGACGGTAAAAGAGGGTGCAAGCTTCTTAAGAGAAGAGTTGGTAGAACACCTAGAGGATAATAAGATTCAAACAAGATCGTATTTTGCAGGTAATATTTTATACCATCCAGGCTACCAAAAAATCGCTAGAAAATACGGTAATCTACAAAAAAGATTCCCTGTTGCACATCATGTTACTTTTAACTCATTTTTTCTTGGAACATTTGCAGGATTAACTGAGGAAAAAATCAACTACATTGGAGAAACAGCAAAGGAGTTTTTTGAATGAAAGTTGTATATGTAACAGGCTGTTTAGGTTTTATCGGTTCATACGTTACTAGAAAGTGTTTGCAAAAAGGCTGGATGGTCAGAGGTGTAGATAAAATTACATATGCAGCCGATACAGGCTTACTTGCAGAATTTGAAAAATATCCTAATTTTGTTTTTGAAAAAAAGGATATAAAAGATTTAAACTTTCTATATGACTGTGATTACGTTATCAATACTGCTGCTGAATCTCATGTTGGAAATAGTATCATAAACAGTGATGAGTTTATTAGTAGTAATATAGTTGGAGTTAAAAATCTACTTGATTTAGTGAGACATAAACCAGAAAACTGCAACAAAAGACCAGTATTTTTCCATTTTAGTACAGATGAGGTGTATGGAGATATTGATGAAGGGGCGCACACGGAAAAAGATTTATTAAAGCCGAGCAATCCTTATTCTGCAGCCAAGGCAGCTGCTGATATGTTGGTCCTCGCCTGGGCAAGAACATATGGTGTTGAATATATAATTTTAAGACCTACTAACAATTATGGAATAGGTCAATATCCAGAAAAACTTATTCCCATTTCTATCAAAAATTTGATGAGAGGTCAGAAAATTAGACTTCATAATGATGGTACGCCTGTTAGGAATTGGTTACACGCAGATGACACTGCTGAAGCTGTTATAACCATCATAGAAAGTGGTAAGATAAATGAAATCTACAACGTTGCTGGCGGTTTTGAACAGACTAATATTGACACGACTAAAAAAGTTATCGATAATTTTTATGGAACTTTAGAAAACTGGCAAGAAAATATAGATTTTTCTTATTCACGTCAAGGTCAAGATGTGCGCTATGCTTTAAACGATGACAAGTTAAGAGCTTTAAACTGGCATCCAAAAAAGTTTTTTGATGATGAAATAGGCAAAATAGTAGAATACTATAAGAAAAATTGGAGATGGTAGCATGAGCATAAAAACAGCATGCCTGATATTAGCGTCTGGTGATAAATATCAAAAAATAGGTAAAGTCGCAGCTGATAGTTTTAAAAAGTGGCACCCAGATGTAGACCTATATTTTATAAATAATGAAAATGAAAAAGATTATTTTTCTTATGATGTAATAAAAGTGGTAGGTCTTGGTATATTCAAGTTTGTTCATGCAGCAGAAATAATGAAATTAAAAAAATATGACAAAATCATATTACTTGGATCAGATACGATAACTTGTTCAAGGCTAGACGAGTTTATGGACAACAACCACGATGATTTTTTAGTGACATTGGATTATCCGTATCAGTTTAACTCAGCTCGCATATCTTCCCCTGATGATGAGACACACTTAAATGCAGATGTAATTTGTTTTAATAATGTAAAAGTTATTTATGATATGGTTAGAATTGCTCATTTTCACAAACCGTCTGGTATGGCAGAACAAGGTGGTGTAAATGAGATTGCATGGTCCAATACATATGATTATAGCTTTTCCATTGTAGATGGACCATATCAAACTTCAAAAGTCGTATATAATGCTCGGGCCAAAGGTGATATGTGTTTGCCATATCAATATCAAGATTACTCTCAATATACCGGCCGACCACCAAAATACCCGGCATATGAAAAACCCTGGGCCGGCCCATTAGGTGAGTTTTATGTTGAGGGTGACAAATTATTCACAGGAGACGGAAAACAAATAAAAGTTTGGCATTATTGTGATGGCTTTGGTGCTTTAGATATACCTACATACGAAAAATTAGTTAACAACTACATTTCTAATTGGTTCAATAAAGATACAAAAAGCTTTTTTAAACAACATTGTGCCGCCGAAGACTTTTTTGAAAAAGATTTTTTTGTCTAATGAAGGTCGTAGTCACTGGAGGCTCCGGATTTGTAGGTCGTCGTCTAAACAAAATAAAACCACAGTGGACATATATTTCATCCAGCCAGTATAACCTTAAAAATAAAAAAGAATGTGACGATATGCTTGAGGAGTACAAACCCGATGCGATACTTCATCTTGCCTCTAAAGTGGGCGGAATTAAAGAAAACTCTTCAAAACAAGCAGAGTTTTACTATAACAATACCATGATTAACACAAATGTTTTGGAATGTGCGCGCAGACACAATGTCCAAAGAGTGTTGTCTTCGTTGAGTACGTGCGCCTTTCCAGATACTTTACCAAGATATCCATTTTCAGAAGAAGATTTATTAAATGGCCCTCCAGCTCAAACCAATCTTTCATATGGATATACAAAAAGAATGCTGCATATACAGTCAATATCTTATAGAAGGCAATATAAGATGAACTATTCTACTTTTTGTCCATCAAACATTTACGGACCTGAAGACAATTTTAATCCTGAAAGTTCTCATTTTGTTCCAGCTCTGGTTAGAAAGATAAGTGAAAGCAAGAATGGCGATACTTTAGAATTTTGGGGCACTGGTAAGTCTTTGAGACAGCAGCTGTATGTTGATGATTTAGTAAAGATTATTCCTATTTTATTAGAGCAGCATAATTCAGAAGTTCCGTTGATAGTATCTCCAAACGAAAATCTAAGTATCTTAGAGATGATTAAAATTGGTTTAAAAAAAGCCAATAAAGATGTTAAGATAGCCTTTAGTGGACAATTGGACGGACAACACAGAAAAGACGGAAGTAACAAAAAACTAATTTCAATGCTAAGAGAGTTTAATTTTACTTCTTTTGAAGAAGGTTTCGATAAAACTTATAGATGGTACAAAGGAAACTAATTTGAAGACGGCATTAATAACTGGTGTAACAGGACAAGATGGTTCATATTTGGCTGATTTGCTATTAAACAAGGGATATCAAGTAATTGGACTAAAAAGAAGAACTAGTTCGATTTGTACTTCTAGAATTGATCATCTTTTTTCTAATCCAAATTTCAAGTTAAAATATTTTAACTTGAACGATCCTGGTTGCTTTTGGAAAATAATATTAGAACACCGACCTGATGAAGTTTATAACTTAGCAGCCCAATCACACGTAAGAGTGTCATTTGAAACGCCAGAAGAAACAACTCAGTCAATAGCTATAGGCACTTTGCGATTATTAGAAGTTGTTCGAACTATCGATCCAACTGGAAATCAAATAAAGATATATCAAGCATCTTCTTCTGAAATGTTTGGCGATAATCCAAATTATCCTTTTAATGAGAAATCTCGGTTTATGCCGGCTTCGCCATATGCCTGTGCTAAGGTTTTTGCGCATAATCTGATAAAAAATTACAGAGAAAGCTACAACATTCATGCATCAAGTGGCATTCTTTTTAATCATGAATCTCCAAGAAGAGGGGAAACATTTGTAACTAGAAAAATAACTATGGCAGCTGCTAAGATAAAACTAGGATTACAAGATAAGCTTTATTTAGGAAACCTGGATGCAAAAAGAGATTGGGGGTTCGCCGGCGACTACGTAGAAGCTATGTGGCTTATGTTACAACAAGATGTTCCGGATGACTATGTCATTGCGACAGGCGAAACACATTCAGTTAAAGAATTCTTGGAATGCGTGTTTAATTATGCTGATTTAGATATTAACAGACATGTTGAAATTGATTCTAGATTGTTTAGACCTCAAGAGGTCCCTTATTTGCTAGGAGATTACAACAAAGCGAAAACAGTCTTAAATTGGGAACCAAAAGTAAAATTCAATGAATTAGCAATATTAATGTATAATGCCGATCTTAATAAACTACAAAGGAGTAAAACATGACAGAAAGAATTCAAGAAGTTAATTACACAAACCTATCTAAGCAAGCAGTAGGAGCACTCATGATGGCGCTTCAAAAATCTTTACTAGAACAAAGCGATATTGTCCCAGTATTAGAAGGTTTTAAAATGGTCGAATCATCAGAAGGCTTAGTAGTGCTAAATCCGCCACTGGTAAAGTTTAACGAAGAAACTCAAATGAATTTTGACTTTGACGGTGCCTCTGATGCAACAGGCGCAACAGAATAATGCCAATATACGTTTACGAATGTAATAATTGCCTAGGTGAATGGAAGATAAGTCACTCTATGACTGAAACCGAAGAAGAATGCACTTGGTGTCAGTCAAGAAACATTTATAGAAAACCATCCAGTTTTGTTAATTTATCTAAAAAAACAGAAGCTAAACGAAAAGTTGGCGATTTAACAGGCGAATTCATAGAAAACTCAAGGTATGATTTACAAAAACAAAAAGAGGAACTAGATAAACAAAGATGACGAATATATTGTTTGCCTTTTCCATCATCATTAATATATTTTTAATTTGGTATATTGTACAACTTTTGCGCCGCTTTTTGGCCTTTCAAGGTGATTTGGATGAGTTTGTCTTAAAGCTAGAAGAGTACGAAGGACACATAGAAATTGTCCACAATTTGGAAAGATTTTATGGTGATGAGACATTGTCTAACCTTCTCCGACACTCAAAAGATGTAGCTCAAGAATGCAAGCAGTTTCAAAATGTTATACTAAACCAAGAGGAAGAATATGGCGAGGAAGAAGAGCAAGAGCACTAAAAATCATTATTTCACGAAAGTTCACGAAAATGCGATAATTGCGTATTGTAATACTCAAGATAGTAAAACTCGTAATGATCTGTATAAAGAATTCATTGGCCCCGTCTTTGACGAGATGGTCGATAAAATAGTTTATACATACAAGTTTACCAATCTCCCAAATATCGATGTTCTTAGAGAAGATTGTAAAAACTGGCTGATAACCGTGTTAAACAAATTTGACCCTTCTAAGGGTTCCAAAGCTTTTACCTATTTCAGTGTGGTATCTAAAAACTGGTTTATCGCGGAGGTCAAAAAAACATCGAAGAGGGTAAAAAGAGAAATACATATAGAAGATTATTATTTTTCAGATAACAATGAAAGATCCCAACAAAAAAATGGACTTCGACAGCTTATTATATATAATACCTATTACGAAGACCGGAATCAAAAAGAGTTTCTAGCCCATTTTCATAAAGAGGTCACCTCTTGGAAAAAAATGCCTCTGCGACCCAACGAACGAAAAACCATTCAAGCTGTAGAAATACTCTTCAATGAAGCCCAAAACATAGAAATTTTTAATAAAAAAGCTATTTACTTATACATCAGAGAAATTACGGGCTTGAATACCAAACAAGTCGTAAGTTCGTTGAATAAAATAAGAAAGAAATACGCAGAGTTTAAAAAACAATGGGACGATCAATAAAAAATCTAAATGGCTACATTGAAGAAGCGATTAAAAATATCAGAGACGACAGAGATATTACATCTACTCTCTTAACTAAGATCTTCATAGAAATCAATAAATCAAATGACTCACAATCTCACAAAGATTTGGGTTTCATTGCCGCTAAATATGTAGAAACCTTACAACGTTCGAACGAACAACTAGTAAAACTTACATCTATTTTATCCAAAAAAACAGACAATTCTGTATCACTTACAGAAGACGACAAGAAAGAACTCTTTGATGTAATTCAGGGAGAAAAGCAATAAGTGGTGCAAAAGCAAAACGATACTACGGTTATTAACAAAAACGTAATTGACATATCAAATGATAGTTTGATATACGATAAACATTATGATAATCCTATATCCTTTGCCAAAAAAGTCATCGCTAGGACATCCTCTCCTAGTGCTTTTAAAGGCAAACAATTGTATTATGGTCAATTCATAACGCAATTATACAACGATGGAAATATCGACGGCAAGCCCAATATGTGGGACCTCGCCCTTGCCGCGCGCTCCCGAGTTGGTGGCGAATCATTAGGCAAAATAAAAATATTTGTTTGTATTGTATTTATTCCTGAACTTCAATTTTTACCTTTTCCTTTAAAAGACGATTGGGAAGCAATAGAACAAATTGCTCTAAATGGTGGAATGTTTAAATCGTATACTTATCTTTTAAATGGAGGCGCCATACCACAATATAACGATACTGTATTGGTCTCTTTTGGCGATCCTAACAACAGAACAGAGGGCTGGTTTGAATATCCAGAAGTCGAGGGTGCAGCACCGGGCGCAGGTTCTGGTGGCGGATCCTTCGGCCAATACCATGGCGGTGGTTCTCAAGGATTTTTATGTAAGGCGTCAGAGCCAAAGACACCTAAGCCAAAACAGTCAAAGAACACAAAGACTACCGCAGCTTCACAAGCTGTTTTGCCGGCCAACAAAAAGGAGAAAAACGTAACAGATAAACCGAAAAAACCAAGTAAACAAGCAGTTGAAAGCCAAACACCGGCAAAGAAAACAAGTCCTCAAACACCGTGTCCTGCTCCTTTTGGAGCAATAAGCGGCCCTCTAGCATGGGTTAGAATATCAGGTGGCACCCGCGTACACCTTAGAGCGTTTACAGGTAAAGGCATACAGTATGGCACAGCAAAAATGCAAGCTTGGTTGCGCGGGATGAATAGCATTCCTGGCGGCCTTAGAGTATCAGATATGCCAGGATTATCGAATCTAGCTTCAGGTTGGCGGGTTGGTGAAGTATCAAGAATTAATCCAGGCCCGTGGCACGGAACAAAACATAAAACACACCAATCAGGTATAGACTGTGATATATCAATTCCTAAAATTAATGGCGGCATGAGCATAGCTGCGTCTTCTAGACAGCCAGGTGGTTGGGGATTTTCTCGTATAAAAGCCAGTCAGTTAGATATGGAAAGTTGCTTGTTGTTTCTGAGATATACTATGAACCACGCTAAGCAAATTATTTGGGATCCAGACCATATAGAGGCAGCAAAAGCTGCAGCACAGTTTAAAGTTAATTCTCAACAACAAGGGTGGACACAGGCAATATGGAATAAACTTTTTAAAGGCCGCGGCCACGTAGTTCGCTGGCTTTCGGGTCATGCTAATCACTTTCATGTACAAATAAAGGGCCCAGGCCTTAATGATCGCAGAGGTAATGGACAAGCAGATGGTTGAAAAGCAAAACGATACTACGGTTATTAATAAAAATGTAATTGACATATCGAATGATAGTTTGATATATGACAAACACTATGATAATCCTATATCCTTTGCCAAAAAAGTCATCGCTAGGACATCCTCTCCTAGTGCTTTTAAAGGCAAACAACTATATTATGGCCAATTCATAACTCAATTATACAACGATGGAAATATCGATGGCAAGTCCAATATGTGGGACCTTGGCTTAGCCGCACGCTCGCGAGTTGGTGGCGAATCATTAGGCAAAATAAAAATGTTCGTTTGTGTCGTATTTATTCCCGAACTTCAATTTTCACCTTTTCCTTTAAAAGACGATTGGGAAGCAATAGAGCAAATTGCTCTAAATGGTGGAATATTTAAATGTGAAAAATATCTTTTAAGTGGAGGCGCCATACCGCAATATAACGATATTGTATTGGTCTCTTTTGGTGATCCTAACAATAGAACAGAGGGCCGGTTTGAATATCCAGAAGTCGAGGGCGCCAGCGCAGGCGCCGCAGGCGCCGCTGGTGGAGGAGGACCAGGAGCCCCGGGTTACCGCGGAGGCGGGCCCGCACATATGTGTAAGAAGGGAAGAAAACCAAAGACACCTAAGCCAAAACAGTCAAAGAACACAAAGACTACCGCAGCTGGTGATACAAAAAAAGAAAAAAAGGCTGTCACCAATAAACCAAAAAAACCAAATAAAGAAGAGACCAACAAACAAGCGCCGGCCAAAAAAACAATTGTTCAGCCGGCTTGTCCAGCTCCCTTAAAACCTCAACCTTCTTATCCTATAGGTAAAGGAACGGGACCCGGAGTTATTGTTCCTTGTTTCCAAGGAAATTGCAAAGAATATAGAGAGAGGGCAGGTAAAGGTCATCACGCTAGCGGCGAGCCCATAATGTATAGATATGGCAGAAGATCGGGCAAGCCTAGGTTTATAGTATTGCACACCGGCGCCAGCTCTGTCGGCGGTACCATTCGCGCCCTCGCGGCGAAAGGCTTGGCTACCCATTATGAGATAGCGGTTGACGGCACCACATACGAATATTTTCCTCCTATGTATTATTGTGCTCACGCGGGCAAATATAATGGCCGCGGCATAGGAATTGATTTTACTGGACCGGCCCGATTCCAGACGGCCGCTCAATATCTAGCAGCTAAAAAGTTGATACATAAACTATGTAACGATTATGGTATACCGAAGCTGGCAGCTACTACGGTGTCCACGAGATACGCCGGCAAGCGCCACGCTTACTTTAGCGATCCCGGGGAACTTATGAAGGCCGGCGTCGGAGTTGTCGCTCACTCAAGTATAAGTAAAAATCGCAGCGACCCCGGCATCGTTTATCAGAACGGGCCCGCCGGCGGCTGGCACATGGAGAAACTAGGTCTTAGAATATATCACGGTACCGATACCACGGGCGCCGCCCGCGGCAATAAGAAAACCGCGGAGAAAGCCGCGTCGGGAATTGGGAAAGCTGCCTCCGGAGCCGGAAAATGGCTAGCTGGCGTATTAGGTGGTAAAAAGGATAAAAAAGGTAAAACATAACGATGTTAAAAAAAGCTTTTGATAGAAGTAGCTTACCAGCTAGCTTAAAAAAAGATATAGGTCGCCAGCCCCCCGCGCTTTCTCTAGATAGAGTAGGCATTCAGGGTGATGCACTTATAGAGGCAGTCCCGAATTACAACAGACGACCAAGCGAAAAGGTGATCGAAGGTGCTAACAACGCTTCTATTGTTCTAGGGCGGGATCGACCAGGCGAAGTGGGTAGCGGCTATGGAAATGAAACAGGCGCAGGCAATATTGATTTAGTAGTTGGTCGCGTATCGCGAGACATCCGGACCCAAGAGGCCGGCGCTGTATCAGTTGACACTAATCTGTCAGCTGACGCATCGCGAATATACATTTCTCAGAAAACAGATGTTGAAAAAAACTTCGGGTTACATCCCGGCGCCAGTGGACACTCAATTGCCCGCGCCGCCATAGCTATAAAATCTGACAAGGTGGTACTTGTTGGTAGAGAAGGCCTGGGACTCTATTCGGGAGGTGATGCATTAAATTCGCAGGGCGGCGCCATTAGATCAGTGCCACCAATTGATATTTTAGCTGGAAACATCGGTGAAACTAGAGAGCCGGCCGTTAAAGGCAAATCATTAAGAAAAAATTTAAAAGATGTGATTGCCAGAATAGATGAATTAAATTCAGTGTTAGATGCTTTTATGACCTATCAAATGGATTTTAATACAGCCATTCAGAATCATCAACATCCTGATCCCATATTTATGCTTTTGGGATTCCTCGCTGAGAAAGGAAATATTCGTGCTATTAATAAAGGTGAATGCCCTTTCAGTCCTGAATTATTGGCAGCTGGCATAAAAGCCATGGCGCTTCAACAAATTTCTAAAATGGATGGGGTAATGAATAAATTAAAAATTGCAACGACTGATAAAAACATTTCTGAAGTATATGGCGCAACAGAAGCTAGTAGCACTAGAGTAAACATCAACTAAAAGGTATTTTTATGACAAAATGGTGGATTGGGAGTGATTTCTCAAAAATAACAAATCCTAAAAAACATAAAAGTTTATGGGTGTCCGAACAAGCCAAGTCAATTGATTTTGAAGTATATAAGACTGCTGGCACAAAGGCGCCATATTTAGCTTTGCGGACAAAACCTTATAAGAGTAAGAAAGGCGCTCCTACAAAAGTTAAAATGCTAGACGGAACGATCGTGCGTCAACTAAAACACCAGAATGGTAAAGATATAAAAAAAGGAAAATGGCGTAAAGTAGAAATTGTCTCGTCTGGTCAAACGGGCAAGGGCACGTTAGGCTGGGCCCATAAAGCTTATTTAAGAAAAGTATCTTTGCAAGATGAGTTTTATAAAATCATAGTTTCCGAGATACTGCCGGCCACAGATAAACCGGTCACAAAAGATGACATAGCAGATCTTAAGCCCTATATTAAAGATAAAGCTATAACTATATTTTTAGAAAATCAAAGCGCGCTTGGCGCCGACGCCCCGAACAAAACTGAGTTAAGGAAGCAGTTATTGGATAGCATTGAAGTGGCAAACCAAGCGCCGCATGCGACCCCATCTGCCACGGGCGCGCCCGGCACAATCAAATACTTAGTTTTTGCCAAATATGGAGAAAAAGAAAAGAAATTAATTAAATCAGTTGAAACGCCTCCTGCTCCTCCTCCCGAGAAAGCTGAAACTGTTATAAAAGAATATACACTTGATAAACACTTAGAAGATTTAAAAAAGCTTAGAAAGATTTTATCAAAAGTATCAGAAAAAATAGAAATATCTTCGCAAGAAAAGGGTCGATATGTTTACCAATTTGATCAACTTGAATATCGTGCTACAAATTATCTTAAAACCATAACAGATTTAATAAAGCCATTTCAAGATTATATTGACGCTAATATAAGAGTATTTGATACAAAATATTCCGGGCTGAGCGGAAGATATGATGATTGGGCGAGCACTCCGGAGCCGGCCAAAAAGAAATATATTACATACTCATACGCTGTTTCTAAAAATAAAAATCCACAAATGTATGTGTTTGATATTCATTATAAAACTGCTAAAGATGCTGTAGGCGCGACAAGTGAAAAGGACCACGCAACTCATGAGGTATATAAGACTTCTTCTGATATGAAAGCACCCTATTTGGCATTGCGCACGGGCCCGTCGAAGAAGAAGAGCGGCGGACCCACCTTGGTTCAAATGCCAGATGGGACAAGAGTGCGTCAACTGAAAAAAAACAATGGTAAAGATATAAAAAAAGGAGAATGGCTTAAAGTAGAAATCGTTGATCAACGTAGCGAAAAAGGAAAAAAAGGTTGGGCCCATAGTGGATTCTTAAAAAAAGCATCTTCTAAAAGCGTAGATTTTTGGGCCCCGTGGTCCAGCGGCAAGTCTGTTGATGGAGCTAAAATAAGCAAGATTTACGATTCTTATTACATCAACATTATTTTTCATATTGATGATATCATTAAGACTTTTAGTCCACAAAATATTGACGAAACAAAAGCGGAAGAGTTTGTTACTAAATACTTCATTAACCCTGAATTAACAAGATATCCCACGCCGGCAGAAGCAAAAAGAGTATATAATAATGGAAAAATAAATTACAAAAACCAACAAGCCTTAGCAGGTGAAACGCTAAATGATCAAATAAAAAAAGATATTCACGAGATAGTTAAATACAAATATCAAAACACTTCAGATCAAGCGTTTTTATCTATGATTAAAAACGTGTCATTGATTAAAACCGTAGAAGATATATATGAAAGAGTTTTATATGCCATTCCTGTGTCAGAAATAATAAAAACCGTTGCAGAGTGTTTAATGAAGCAGTTGTCTTTACCGGATCTAAAGGCAGCAATATGCGATAATATATTAAAGGACATCGATGAAGAAACTTTAAATAAAGTATTAGAACATCTTGGCACTTCACAATATGGAGTTGCAAAAATCGTAAAAGATAAAATAGAGAAAATTATGAAAGAGGCCTCACAGCCAATGGCAGCTGCGGCCGGCGACGGCGTAGAAGGCGCGGTATATAATCAGGCAATGGGGGATATAATTGCCAGTTCGGTTAACAGTATAGACGAAAAAGACGCGCTATGTGTAGCAATATTGGCGATTGCTCCAGTTGCGTTGCTCTCTGCATTAGGTTTGGTTGATCTAGATTTGGAAAGAGGATTGCTCCTTAATCCAGCAAAGCATTTCTTACAATCTATTCAGAATACAATTAATAGCTATTCAATCACTGGATTGACGTCTGGATGGAAGGACTTAATCAATCAACTAATAGATGATTTAATAGAAGAATTTATTGTTAAAACGATACAAACGCTTCTAACAGAAATAGCACACGCATGCGAAGGTTCATCTAAAGCAGACATGTCTGGTATGCCTAGCTTGGAAGGTTCTATCTTGCCACCCTCTATAAATGATATGCCACCGACATTTCCATTTATGCCGTTTGATTTAACTGAGCATTTGCGAGATACCGGTAATGATGATATATATCCGGACTTGATAGATTTATATTTAGATCCAGACGATCCAAGTGTCTCACCGGAATTGATTAAAGACTTTTTGAATGATTTGACAGAGTTTTTAACAATCTCAGAACTTTGTACTCTCTTTAACGCTGATGCCAGTGATCTCAACAGAAAATATATTATTGATAAGATTTGGACAATGTTGCTGGGGACTGAAAAATATGCATCTTTTGTAAAACTAATAGGCAATGTTGCCAAACTAGAACAATTTTTTTCTACATTAGGCAGTAAAATCGATCAACAATATTGTATAGATAAAAGCCAAGCACTAGAAGCAACAAAAAAGCTGTTATCTGATATTTGCGGACCAGTTTCGAACGGGGCGCTAATAGAGGGCTTAAAAGATAAAATATCTCAAGATCTTATTGATGATATGTTAGAACAAGAGAAGGATGCCGCAAAAGATACCCTTGATGCTTTATTAAATTTAGCAGATCCTTCTAGAATAACCAAACAAATGCCTCCTCTATTTTGTGGTCCCGATTCTAAAGACAATCTTAAGGCGCCCCTTTTTGATTCCCATCAGCACGATAGTTCCAAATATTTAACTGAAAAGTTTTTAAAGCAAATTATTGCCGGAATTTCTATACAATTTGAACAAGATTTAACGTCCTATAAAGGCATCTTTTTGTCATCTAAAAATGAAATGGTTAATGTTATCGGAAGTATTCCCGGTGCAATGGCCGAAATCTATTCTCTGGAGCCTGCGGACTTCAACAAAAAAATAACGCAGACTCCCAAAAAAACTCTTAACACCATGCTTGCCGATCGGCAATATATCGCACAAAAAGTGCATACATTGCTAAGCGAGGCTAGTAGTGCAATTATAGTTTCTGGCGAGACAAATAACAATTTTCTTAAAATATCTGCAACTTCAGATATTACAGATGAGATTGCGTCCACCGAAGAGCCTGGCTTCGAGCCTATCGCTGCGGAGCTTTCCTTGGAAATGAATTATGGCACCGATCCTTACACCACGGCAGACGGAGAAGTTATTGAGCCAGGCACTTCTAAGATATTCATCGGTCAATTAGATAATCAATCAAATCCTAATTTAAGCCCTTATAATAAACTTGTCGATGAAGTGATCAATTCGTTTGATTCTACTAATATTTATGATGATCAAATAAAAGATAACGTAGTGAGTGGATTAGAATTTTATGCACATTTGTTAAATTCTATTATAGTTGAGCATGCTGAATTTATAACAACACAAGACTTGTTTAAGAAAACTAATTTTGAGGCACTAACACTAAAGAGCACCGACAGCAATGATCCATGCGCTAAATCATTATTATTTCCTGATAATATATTACAAAAAATAGAAGAATACACTGAAGCGTTAGAATGTAAAAAAGAGTTTAGCGATATACCAGCAGCATATGAAGTTGCGCAAATTAATTTATATGTTGAAATATTATTTAGGTTGATATTAATAGAACAACTTTTAAAAAGTATATTTGTGTTTGCAGCATATGATATTAATGCTTTACTCCCAGAAGATGATTTTGACAATTCTTTTTATTATAATTATATTTACTCTCAAGTTCAAAATAGATTAGATAGTCTTTCTTCTCTTTCACCTACTAATATAAATGTACATGAAATGATAGCCAAATACTCCACTCAAGTATACGTTGCAATACAGGATTTAGATATTAAATTTGATATATCACAAGACCCCCAGATAATCGAAGATACTAAAAAGTGGTTATTGGCGGAATCATTTACTGATGTTAGAAGTGCATTTGTAAAGAAAGTTAATGAATCAATCCCCACACCTTTTCCGGACGATGATGTGACAGGTGTTCTAGAACTTGAATTTGGTAACGTTGCAGCCGGCAGCAGTCCACCATCAAATCACGTATTATCAAATCTTATTCCTAGGCCTTTAAAACTTTTTACCCCACCGCCTGTTATAAGTGTTGAATTGGCTGATAGAAAATTTACTACAATACCAGGTTTTTATTCATCGAATCCAAGATTGCAAAATGGTGGATTTTTTATAGAGGCGGGCTATGATTTTGTTCCTAACTATCGCGATTCTCCACAAAGCGGCGACAACTGGGAGTATATCCTTGATCAAATGGAAGAGGTATGGACCCCCGGCTCCCCTTGGATGCTAAAGGAGGGCCAAACCGGTTTTGAATCTGCTGTAAATATGATATTGCAGATCCATGCTGAATCCGCGAACGTCGCGGCGGGTTACGCGGGCTACGCGGGCGGGGCCGCAGCTTTCGAGAAATGGGAACGATTATTAAATTTTTTCACTCCTAATAGTGACCTCGACGCCGCCACGTTTGGAGGGGCCCCCAACACTTATTACTTTGAGAAAAAGAAAACAGCACTTGGAAAAGATGTGATAGAGTCCTCCAGCCCAGCGGCATATTTTGCTAAAGTCGGCAAGATGAGTCCCGCTGTATTCAAAAATCGGTATGTTGCGTCAGACGCCGCGGGCTCAAAATTATTATTTCCAGATGTTTCTTCGGACATTGAAGCCTATGTCAAGACGACTTATATGCATACATATGCATTTGACGCAGATCAGGCGGCCTGGACATGGGCTCCTATTAAAGACTTTTTAGTAGCTAATAAGTTATTTAAAAGGTTTACAAACTATTATAGCTTAAATCTTTTGCTGGTTGTGCCGAATAATCCAGGTGATATATTAAGACAAAAATATAATGATATTTTAAAATATACATCCGCTGATGATGATTTGTCTGGGTTTTATGATGCCTTGTCTGACAAAAAATATTTTATTCAAGATGGAGATACATTATATTTTAAATTGCCCTTGTTGACGTATTACCCTTTTGAAGAAAATAATCCTGGTCTTGTCGATGAACAAAAAATTAATCAGCTTGGTAAAGAGTCTCCCATGAAATTTGTTAACATATTTCTAGACTTACAACAGAAGCAGCGTTTTAAAGATTTTACAAACATTATTAATTATAAGGATTTACTATCCTACATATCGCTTATTGTCACTGAGGGTTTAGAACATGAATATAGTGATTTAAATACTTTGTTTGATAGAACAATTTTAACAGTATTTAATGCACTAGGTGGCTCCATGGCCGCGGCCAATAGACATATAGATCCAGAGTTTTATCAAGCTTCGAACTTCATTGGTACCTCGGCTTTACAAACCGGCACTGGCGACCAGGATTGGGTTGGGATT